>OGNN01000067.1_pt1 | contig 84127 bp, 66 predicted proteins | sample 1573461 | NCBI WGS metagenome assembly OGNN01 (sample SAMEA2581998, study PRJEB24529) | metagenome | biome: Human gut stool | place: China | collected 2011
GTGCCATCGATATGATTTTCCACAAGGGTAAGATTGCCGAGACTTACAACATCGGTGGTTTCAACGAGTGGAAGAACATCGATATCATCAAGGTGGTTATCAAGACCGTGGATAGATTGCTCGGCAGAAAGGAAGGCGAGGATATGGATCTCATCACTTATGTAACAGATAGAAAGGGTCACGATATGCGTTATGCCATTGACTCTCGCAAGTTGCAGAAGGAATTGGGTTGGGAGCCATCTCTCCAGTTTGAGGAGGGTATCGAGGAAACTGTAAAATGGTATCTGGATAACCAGGAATGGATGGACAACGTAACCTCTGGTGATTACCAGAAGTACTACGACAACATGTATTCCAATCGATAATTGATACATATTATTATACATAAAGTCCTGCATTTGCCACTCAGTCAAATGCAGGATTTTTTGTTTTTATACGATAAAAAACGACTAAATCTATTATTATTTCTTAATTTTCAATCATTATTTTCCGGAAAACTGAAAAGTACGGAAAATTTTTCTATCTTTGCAAATCCTATCACTTAAGACTTGAAATCTTCTCGTAGGTTGAATAGAAACAAAATAGAAATGAAATAAAAGAAACGGGTATGGAAAAAAAAAAGTATTTAGCTTGGCAATAGCTTTGGCATCCTTATCTAGCCTTCCTGTACAAGGACAGAAAAAGGTAGTTCCATTAAAATATGGAAACATGGATCACTGGGTGATTAGAAACATCAAGGAGTCGGCTATCATTGGTGGAAATCAGAAAACCATCTATGCCGTAGGACCTAATATGACCCTCAATGGCAATACTCCTTATACCAACAAGGGTGGTTCCCCCTGGGGATCATCCAATGTTCTGGCACATGTTTCGGGTATCTACAAAACCAATAACTCGGTTTATCGTGACAAGCGTGGCAATGGATATTGCGCTAAATTGGAAACCCATATAGAGAAAGTGAAGGTGCTTGGACTTATCAATATCAAGGTTCTGGCAGCAGGTTCCCTTTTCCTGGGTGATGTACGTGAACCGATTACGAGTACCAAAGATGGTCCGAAAGCCATCAATTGGGGTATTCCGTTCACTGCACGTCCTAAGGCAGTACAATTTGACTATAAAACATATATGCCTCAATCAGCCAACCGTATCAAGCAGAATGGATTCAGTGGAGCATCCACTGTGGCAGGTCGCGACTATGCCATTGCCGTACTCTATTTGCAGAAGCGCCATGAAGATGCTCGGGGAAACATCACAGCCAAACGAGTGGGCACGATGGTAGTAAAGTATGGAAAAAGTACCAACGGATGGGTGAATGATGCTACTTATACCATTCATTATGGCGATATCCGTCACATGGCTGGTTATGATGCTGCTACGATGGGACTTCGCTCTACCGACTATGCCCGCAACAGCAAGGGAAAAAGTGTGCCGGTAAGGGAAACCGGATGGGCGGGCATTCATGAGGCGCCTACACATCTTATCCTGCAGTTCTCTTCATCCCATGGTGGAGCCTATATCGGTACACCGGGTAATACATTGTGGATAGACAATGTGGCATTGGTTTACGAGTAAAAATCACATGTAGAATCAAAGATTATAGACTTTATGAAGCATATCCTGACAATACTAGTCATGATGATGGCATTGGGCTGTTATGCCTCTGAGCCATTTTCGCAAGATACAATCCCCTCACAGCAGATGGCGGATACAACCCGGCATGCCAGAAAATCATGGATGACACGATTTCTTGACTATTTTAATGATGCCAACAAAAACAAGGAGCATAAGCGGTTTGACTTCAGTATCATCGGAGGTCCTCACTATGCTTCTGATACGAAGTTTGGCTTAGGAATGGTAGCGGCAGGTCTTTATCGTTCAGACCCCAATGATACCCTACTTCCTCCTTCCAATGTTTCGCTTTTCGGTGATGTGAGCACGGTAGGTTTCTATATGTTGGGTGTTCGTGGAAATCATATAGCACCTCGTGGTCGTTATCGCATAGACTATCGTCTCTATTTCTATTCTTTCCCTTCAGATTTCTGGGGAATAGGTTATGAGATGGGGGATAATGATGACAATAAGAGCGAGATGAAACGATGGCAGGCACAGGCAGAAGCTGCTTTCCTGTTCCGAGTAGCAGACAATTTCTATGTAGGTCCGATGGCTAGCTATGATTATGTAATCGGTAAGAATATTGAGCGTCCGGAGTTGCTGAATGGAATGGATCACCATACATGGAATGTGGGAGCCGGTGTATCGCTGGTATATGATAATCGTGATAATCTTACCAATCCGCATCGGGGCATCTATCTCAATCTCAAGCAGATGTTCCGACCTCGCTTTATGGGTAATGATTATGCCTTCAGTACCACAAAGTTCCGCTTTGACTGCTATCAGCAGTTGGGAGAGGGTACGGTTCTTGCCGAAGATTTTGGAGCAAATTTCAATTTCGGCAATCCTTCATGGGGTATGATGGCCAATTTAGGTGGAACCAGTTCGATGCGTGGTTATTACGAGGGGCGTTACCGTGACAAGCATTCCCTGGAGGCTACGGTGGAGTTGCGCCAACATGTTTGGAAACGGAATGGCATCGTGGTCTGGGCTGGAGCTGGAACCGTTTTTCCTAAATTCTCTGAGTTGCGCAGTAATCGGATTTTGCCTAATGTTGGTGTGGGTTACCGATGGGAGTTTAAGAAGAATGTCAATGTGCGTTTGGATTATGGATTTGGTAAGTCGGGGCAGTCTGGCTTCCTGTTTAATATCAATGAAGCGTTTTAATACAAGAGAAGAATGAATCGTTTATCCTATATATGTAATAAGGTGTCATCGGGGCAATTCCTGTATGCTTATGCTGTGGTGGCATTGCTGTTGCCTAATATAGCCTTGTGTTATACCGAGTGCTTGACTCCGTGGGCATGTGGTGTCAATGTGTTGCTGCCTTTGTCGCTGTATATGTTGTTCTTTTCTGCGGCTAAGCGTCCTGGTAAGATGATATGGTGGGCATTTATCTTTGTCTTTTTCGCTGCGTTCCAGCTGGTATTGCTTTATCTTTTCGGAACGGGAGTGATAGCGGTAGATATGTTTCTGAATCTCGTAACTACCAATCCCGGTGAGGCGATGGAGCTGCTCGATAATCTGGCTCCTGCCGTGGTTGGTGTCTTCGTGGTTTATTTGCCCTTGCTTATCCTGGGGGGTGTCAATATCAGAAGAGATAGCCGGTTGTCGGTTTCTTTCCAGCAGAGAGTTCGCCATTGGGCAATGCAGATTGGGGCTATAGGACTGTTCTGTCTGCTGGCAAGCTATCTGGTGGTGGATGGTTACCGTATGCGCAATCAGCTTTATCCTGTCAATATCTGCTATAATCTCTATTTGGCTTTCGAACGCAATGCGGCTTCAGAGAATTACAGGGAAGCAAGCCGGGATTTTAAGTTTGATGCCAGGAGTGAGCATTCTGCCACGGCTCCCGAGGTGTATGTGATGGTAGTAGGAGAGACGGCACGAGCTCATAATTTCAGTCTTTACGGCTATCCTCGGAATACCAATCCTCTGCTTTCCAAGACACCGGGTATCAAAGCTTTCCCGAATGTGACAACGCAGAGCAATACCACCCATAAGAGTGTACCGATGCTCTTGTCTGCTGCATCAGCCGAGGATTTTGAGCGACTTTTTCATGAGAAAGGCATCCTGGCGGCCTTTAAGGAAGCCGGATTCTATACTGTGTTTATCAGCAACCAGTTGCCCAATCATTCGTTTATCGATTTTTTGGGAGAACAGGCTGATGAACATTATTTTCTGAAGAAAGAGGATGCTTTGCAAGGTAATCATTATGATGAGGATTTGTTGCAGAAACTGGATGAGATATTGCCCAAGGCTGATGCTTCCTCGTCTGCCCATTACCGTTATCGCAAGCTCTTCGTCGTTCTTCATACCTATGGTTCTCACTTCAATTATCAGGAGCGTTATCCCCGTAGTTTCGCTTATTTCAAGCCCGATAGCAGGAGTGAGGCAAAGTCGGAGAATCGGCGTGACCTCCTGAATGCCTATGATAATACCATCCGATATACCGATTATATCCTGCATGGTATCATTGAACGTCTGCAGAAATGGGAGGGGATACAGACTAAGACGGATGGGGTATATGGTCAGCCTATATCAGCGATGCTCTATACCAGCGATCATGGAGAGAATATCTTCGATGATGATCGCCACCTCTTTCTTCATGCTGCCCCGAAGGCTTCGGATTACGAACTGCATGTGCCTTTCATCATCTGGACTTCTGAAGGATTCTGTAAACAATATCCGGATATATTGAAGGCATTGGGAGAAAATCGGACCAAACAGGTACAGAGTAGTCTTTCGGCTTTTCATACCATGTTGGGCATCGGTGGCATTCAGACCCGTTATCGAAAGGATGAATATTCGGTGGCAAGTGATAAATATCATCCGCTAAAGTTGCTCTATCTCGATGATCATGACGAGGCAATACCGCAGGAAGATGCCAAGTTTTTGCGCTAAATTCTAAGCCAAAAGGCTTTCTTACAGCAAAATATATAAAAAGAGTTTTCGTAAATATCAATTATTTGCGAAAACTCTTTGTCGTATCTATAATTTGCAGTAACTTTGCAGCCGGATTTAGATTTTAAAATAAAAATACAGTTGTTATGGAACCAACTCGAAAAATCGAAAAGGTGAGTATGCGCAACCTCCGCATGGAGGATTATGACCAGCTTGCCAAGTCATTTAAGCGTATTTACGCAGACTCAGATGTATTCTGGACAAAAGAACAAATTAAGAAACTCATTACAATCTTTCCTGAGGGACAGGTGGTTATTATCGTTGACGATAAGATTGTGGGCTGTGCGCTCTCCATCATTGTCAACTATAATATGGTGAAAGGCGACCATACCTATGCTCAGGTGACAGGTAATGAAACCTTCAATACCCACCAGCCAAACGGCAATATTCTTTATGGTATTGAGGTATTTATCCACCCTGATTATCGTGGCTTGCGATTGGCTCGCCGTATGTATGAGTATCGCAAGGAACTCTGCGAGAAGCTCAACTTGAAGGCTATCATGTTTGGTGGTCGTATTCCAAACTATCATAAGTATGCCGACAAGATGCGCCCTAAGGAGTATATCGAACACGTAAGAAACCGTGAGATTTACGACCCGGTTCTTACTTTCCAACTCTCCAACGATTTCCACGTACGCCGTGTGATTCGCAATTATCTTCCTAGTGATGAGGAGAGCGAACACTGTGCAACCCTCTTGCAGTGGGATAATATCTACTATCAGCCACCTACGGATTCCTATGTAGATAGAAAACCAACCGTGCGAATCGGTCTGGTACAGTGGCAGATGCGTCCATACGCTTCGGTAGACGACCTTTTTGAGCAGGTAGAGTTCTTCGTGGATTCCGTGAGCGATTACAAGAGCGATTTTATCCTCTTCCCAGAGTATTTCAATGCGCCATTGATGGCGAGATTCAACGATTTGGGTGAGGCACAGAGCATCCGCATGATGGCTCAATATACAGAAGAAATCCGTGACCGTTTCCGTGAACTGGCCATCAGCTACAACATCAATATCATTACCGGTAGTATGCCTTATCTCAAGGACGATTCCCTCTATAACGTCGGTTTCCTTTGCCGTAGAGATGGTAGCGTGGATATGTATGAGAAGATTCACGTAACTCCAGATGAGCAGAAGTGCTGGGGATTGAGTGGCGGTAGCCATATCCAGACTTTCGATACCGATTGTGGTAAGATTGGTATCGTCATCTGCTATGATGTGGAGTTCCCTGAACTTTCCCGTCTGATGGCAGAGGATGGTATGCAGATTCTCTTCGTTCCATTCATGACCGATACGCAGAATGCTTACTCTAGAGTAAGAGTCTGTGCACAGGCTCGTGCCATCGAGAACGAGTGCTATGTAGCCATTGCAGGTAGTGTGGGCAACTTGCCTCGTGTTCACAACATGGATATCCAGTATGCCCAGAGTGCTGTATTCACCCCTTGCGACTTCGCCTTCCCTAACGATGGCAAGCGTTCGGAGGCAACACCTAATACTGAGATGATTCTCGTATCAGATGTTGACTTGAATCTCTTGAACGAGCTTCATACCTACGGTGCCGTTCGAAATCTTCGTGATCGCCGCAAGGATCTGTATGACTTGAAGCAGAAGAAGTAAGTTAAGTGAAGAGTGAAGAACGAAGAGTGAAGAATTCAATTGTATTGATATATAGATATAAAGAATGTATAAGATAGAAATCTCGGAGCGCACGCTCCACTTTAAGCAGCCAGCAGGCACGTCTCGTGGAGTTTATACCACGAGACACAGTTATTATCTGACTCTTACTTCGGATGAAATGCCGGGGATAGAAGGAGTGGGAGAGTGTGCTACGCTCCCTGATTTGAGTTGCGATGCCAAACCGGAATATGCTGTTACCCTTCGACAGGTGTGCCAGATGGTGGAACAGATGGGACGCATCCCTTACGATATGATTCGTGCCTATCCTAGCATCACCTTCGGACTGGAAACAGCCTTTGCTTCGTTCTTCGATGCAGCGAAGAAGAAGGGAGTAAGTGTCTCTGTTCCAGCTGGAATGGAGAACCTGGTCAATCTCTTCGACTCTCCTTTCGGACGAGGAGAAGAGGGCATTACCATCAACGGACTGGTATGGATGGGCACCTATAAGGAGATGCTGGCTCGGTTGGAGGAGAAACTCCAGGCGGGTTTCCATTGCGTGAAACTGAAGATTGGTGCCATCGATTTCTTTAAGGAACTCGATCTCATCAAGCGTATCCGCGATGTTTATACAAAGGAGCAGGTTGAGTTGCGTGTAGATGCCAATGGAGGCTTCTTGCCGGAGAATGCAATGAGTCAGCTGGAGGCTTTGGCTAAATATGACATTCATTCGATTGAGCAGCCTATCAAGCAGCATCAGTGGCCTAAAATGGCCCAGCTCTGTCGCGAAACACCGCTTCCTATCGCCCTGGACGAGGAACTGATTGGGGTGAATGTCCGAAGTATGAAGCAGGCTTTGCTCGATACCGTCCGTCCTCAGTATATCATCCTGAAGCCTTCGCTTCATGGTGGAATCTATGGATGTAACGAGTGGATTGAGTTGGCTAACCAGCGTGGCATCGGCAGTTGGATTACCTCGGCTTTGGAGAGTAATATCGGTCTCCATGCCATTGCCCATTATGCTGCCAAGGTATATGGTCCGAATGTCCAGATGCCACAGGGGTTGGGCACCGGTCAGCTCTTTACTGATAACATCCCAATGCCATTGGAAATCCGTGGCGATCAACTGTTTGTCGTAAAATAACTTAGGAAGAATTCTTGAAATGACATTAGAAGATTTCCTTTCCGAATGGAATAACGATAGCGACCGGGTGCTTGTACATACCAGTGGTTCCACAGGAAAACCCAAACCGATGATGGTAGAGAAGAAGCGAATGCTCAACTCAGCCCGCATCACTTGTGATTTCCTTGGATTGAAGCCAGGTGATAGCGCTCTGCTCTGTATGTCGCTTGATTATATTGCCGGTAAGATGGTGGTGGTGCGAAGCATAGAGCGCCATCTCCATCTTATTTCTGTCTCTCCAAGTGGGCATCCTTTGAAAGATGTAAATGAAGAGATTACTTTCGCAGCCATGGTTCCGATGCAGGTATATAATACCCTGCAGATTCCAGAGGAGCGGGAACGGCTCTGCCATATCCGTCATCTGATTATCGGTGGTGGTGCCATTGATGCAGCTTTAGAGAAGGAACTGAAGTCATTTCCCGGCAATATCGCCATCTGGAGCACTTACGGCATGACCGAAACCTTGTCTCATATTGCCCTGAGGCGAATCAATGGTGATGAGGCAAGCGAATGGTATCAGCCTTTCGATAGCGTCCGTATCAGTCAGACCGAAGAAGGCTGTCTGGTCATCGATGCCCCTCAGGTTTGTGCTGAAACCTTGGTAACGAATGATATCGTGGAGATAGAACCCTATATATATAATAAGGTGGAAAAACTCCGTTTCCGCATCAAGGGCAGAAAAGACAATGTCATCTGTAGTGGTGGCATCAAGATACAGATAGAAGAAGTGGAGACTCTCCTGAAACCTCATTTGGAAAAACCTTTCATGCTAGCCAAGAAGAAAGACGGGAAGTTTGGAGAAATCGCAGTCCTCTTGACAGAGGATGAGGATATAAAAAAAGTAGAGGCGACTGTCCGCCGCCTCTTATCTGATGAATCTGAAAAGTCTTCTGATCATAAAAAATATAAATATTGGATTCCTAAGGAATTCCGATATGTAGAGCATCTTCCGCTTACTGAAACCGGTAAGCCAAAGCGATGCTGTTTGGCATAAGGATACAATAATGGCGGGTTGATAGCCCGCCATATTATATTATCCTTCTCTAAAGAAGTCGAGTGCTTCTTTAATTTCTTCTGTAGTTGCTGTCTGGTTGATACGGATATCTCCGATGCCTCCCATCATGGTGAAGTTGATGATGCCATTCTGGTTCTTCTTGTCATGATGCATCAGCTCGATGAGCTCATCATAGTCATCACAGGTAATATCCAGTGTTCCGTAGTTTTCCTTGATGAAGGTTACGGCCTGGCGCATTTTGTCTGTTGGGAATCCTGTCTTTGCCACACTGAGGTAAAGCTCAGGGATAAGACCGAATGCTACGGCATAGCCATGCAGGATAGGCTTGCGCTTCAAAGCCCAGCTCTCGAAGGCATGACCGAAGGTATGACCCAGGTTCAAAGCCTTGCGGATGCCCTTCTCATGAGGATCCTGCTCTACGATGCGCTCCTTTACCTTCACGCTGTCGCCCACCATGCGCTGCAACTGCTTCAGGTCTGGGTTGGCAAGGTCGAAGCTTACCAGTTCCTCCCACATCGCCTCGGTAGAAATCAAGCCGTGCTTCAGCATTTCTGCATAGCCCGAACAGATGTTCTCGGCATCCAGAGTCTTCAGGAATTCTGTGTCGAGAATCACGTACTTAGAGTCGTTGAATACGCCCACTTCGTTCTTCAAACCACCGAAGTTGATACCGGTCTTTCCGCCTACCGATGCATCTACCATGGCAAGCAGGGTAGTAGGGATATTGATGAAGTTGATGCCACGCTTGAAGGTGCTGGCAGCAAAACCACCCAGGTCGGTTACCATACCGCCTCCCAGGTTAATCATGCATGAATGGCGTGAAGCGCCACCCTCCTGCAGTCCCTTCCATACCATCATCAGACTTTCGATGTCCTTATGGCTGTCGCTTGCAGGAATAGTGATTACCTGTATGTGCTTCAGGCTATAGAAGTTCTTGATGACTGGCAGACACAGCTCTTGGGTCGTGGTATCGGTAAGTACAAACAGCTTGTCGTGCTCGCACTCAGCGAGAGCGGTTACCAGTTCGCTCTCCAGATGGGTTGATATGATTACTCTTTGACTCATAACTTACTAACGTTTTTAAAAAAGACGAATTTATATAGAGCCGTTGTGAAGTCCAAATAGGACAACGCTACGGCTATTTTGGTTGCAAAGGTACGTTAAAATGGAGACAAAACAAAATAAATAAGCACTTTTTTATCAATAAAATTTTAAACCTTGATACATTTCGTTCGTCAAAAGAAGCAAAATGCCCAAAAAGTGTATCTGTTTTTTACAATTGCGCTCTAATCGGGTCTAATCATATAAAAGCAAGTCTATATACAATTTAGAAATAATAAATAACATTCAACAAATAATGAAAAGATCAATTCTATCGATGCTGTTGATGCTTGTTGCAATAGCATCCTTAGCTCAAGAGCGTTTGATTAGCGGTAAGATAACAGACCGCGATACCAAGGAGCCTGTAGAGCAAGTAACGATTCAACTACTCAAAACCGACAGTACCTACGTGTCGGGTGCCATTTCGAATGAGCAGGGACTTTTTCATGTCAATGCTCCTGCTAATGGCAAGTATCTCCTCAAGATTACGAGTGTAGGTTACAAGCCTACCGTAAAGCGCATCCAGATTTCAGAAGACAAGAATCTGGCAATGGGTAATGTGGTCGTAGGTGCTGAGGCTATCATGCTGAAAGGTGCCGTAGTTACTGCAATGGCGCAGAAAGTAACCCTCAAGGAAGATACCTTCGTTTATAATTCGGCTGCTTACCGCACACCGGAAGGTTCTGTGGTAGAGGAACTCGTCAAGCGTCTGCCGGGGGCAGAGGTTAGCGACGACGGAACCATCAAGATCAACGGTAAGGAAGTGAAGAAGATTCTCGTGGATGGCAAGGAGTTTATGACGGGTGATACCAAAACTGCCCTGAAAAACCTGCCTACCAGCATCATTGATAAGATCAAGGCATACGACGAGAAGAGCGATCTCTCTAAGGTGACCGGTATTGATGACGGTGAGGAACAGACCGTGCTCGACTTCGGTGTAAAGAAAGGTATGAATAAGGGTGTGATTTCCAATATCGACCTGGGTGTGGGTAACAAGAACCGCTATAATATGCGTGGTATGGGTGGCTATTTCGCCAACAACAACCGATTCATGCTCTTTGCCAATGCCAATAACACCAGTGACCGTGGATTCGGCGGTGGTCCTGGCAGAGGATTCTGGGGCGGTGCCAACGGTTTGAATGCCAGCAAGATGATAGGCGCCAACTACAACTATGAGTTGAAAGACAAGTTCAAGTTCAATACCTCTCTCCGTTGGAACCACAGCGATGGCGATGTATGGAGCAGCCGTTCCAGCGAGAACTTCATGGGTACCAGCAGCTCTTTCAGCAATAGCCTGAGCCAGAGCTATTCCCGCAGCAACAGCTGGAATGGTAACATCCGTCTGGAGTGGATGCCTGATTCCATGACCAATATCCTCTTCCGTCCTTCCATCTCCTGGAGTTCCAGCGATGGCTTGAGTGGTAGCCAGTCGGCTTCCTATAACAAGGATCCTTATACCATCACCACCAAAGACCCTCTCTCTGAAGAAGGTATCGAAGAGTTAGAGAAGGCTGAGGCTATGGTGAACAGCCAGTTAACTAACGGAATCACCTATTCTGATAATAACAATATCAACGGTATGTTGCAGGTGAACCGCAAGTTGGGCAACAAGGGACGTAACATTACCTTCCGTGTGGATGCCAAATATACCGATAAGGACAGCAAGAGCATCTCGCTCAACAATGCCAAGCTCTATCTCGTGCAGACAGCGGAGGGTAAGGATTCTACTTATCAGACCAACCGCTATAACCTGACTCCTTCAAAGAATTACAGTTATGCCGGACAGTTGACCTATAGTGAGCCACTCTGGAAGGCTACCTTCCTGCAGTTCAGCTATAAGTTTACTTACAGCTACTCCAAGAGCGACCGCAGCACCTACGATTTCAGCAAGTATGCGATGAGTGGCGATCATGAGTATCGTGGTTGGGACAGCTACTTGAATCCGTTTGCCGGTCATCTCGAAGATTACAAGGATGATGATCAGAGCCGTTTCTCAGAGTATCGCAACTACAATCATGATATCCAGGTGATGATGCGATTCATCCGTCAGAAGTACAACCTGAACTTTGGTGTGATGGTTCAGCCACAGCAGTCTAAGTATATCCAGGATTATCAGGGAGTGCATGTAGATACTGTTCGCAACGTGGTGAATGTGAGTCCAACCCTCGATTTCCGCTATCGCTTCTCAAAGATGAGCAACCTGCGTGTGAACTATCGTGGTACTACCTCGCAGCCAAGCATCTCTCAGTTGCTTGATATCACCGACAACAGCGACCCGTTGAACATCTCTATGGGTAACCCTGGCTTGAAGCCATCGTTCACCCAGAACTTCCGATTGTTCTACAACAACTTCGTGCAGAACCACAACAAGGGTATCATGACTTTCATCAACTTCTCTACCACCAACAACAGCATCAGCAACAAGGTGACCTATGATGAGACGACTGGTGGAAGAATTACCCGTCCGGAGAATATCAATGGTAATTGGAATGTGATGGGAGCCTTCATGTTCAACTGCTCTATCGACAGTGCAGGAGTCTGGAACCTGAATACCGATACCAATTTGGGTTACAACAACTACGTGAGCTATCTGAGTCTCGACAAGCAGTCTGATTCCCAGAAGAATACCACCCGCAGTACCACTTGGAGAGAACGTCTCTCGTTCAGCTATCGCAACGACTGGTTGGAGCTTTCGCTCGATGGAACATTGAATTATAACCATGCCAAGAACAAGTTGCAGCCTAACAGCAACCTCGATACCTGGCAGTTCTCTTATGGTCCTAGCATGACGCTTACTGCTCCTTGGGGAACCAGCCTGAACTCAAGTCTCTCTATCAGCAGTCGCCGTGGCTATAATGACAGTAGTATGAACACCGATGAGTTTGTATGGAATGCTCAGCTCTCTCAGGGTTTCCTGAAGGGCAAGCCATTGACCATCATGCTCCAGTTCTATGACATTCTTCGTCAGCAGAGCACCTTCTCTCGTGCTATCTCAGCTACATCCCGTACAGATACCGAGTATAATGCTGTCAACAGCTATGCGATGCTCCATGTGGTATATCGCTTGAATCTCTTCGGAGGCAAGGAGGCACGTCAGGGTGGTCCTGGCGGTCCTGGTGGTCGTCCTGATTTCCGTGGTCGTCCATTCGGTGGTGGCCATCCAGGTGGAAGAATGTTCTAAGTGAAGTTTAAATAGATATGACAAAAAGAAATCCCCACTCTTCATGATGAGGAGCGGGGATTCTTTTTTGTCTTATTTTAAAGTCGCTGCTTTTTAGAGAGAGAACTTGTAACCTACAGTAATCTGGATTACGTTGTTGTAGTGATCGTAGTTATCTGCAAGCTTAGTTACACCGATGTTGTAACGAGCATCGAATACAAGACCCTGGTACTCGTAAGAGAGACCTACTGGGATAGAGAGGTCTACTTTCTTAACATCTTCCATGTCATCCTTGTTTACAAGGAAACCTGGCTGCAAACCTGCCTTGAGAGCAAGACCTGCTACAGGATAGTAGTTCAAAGTGATAGGAACGTTAATGTAACCAGGGTTCCACTTGTAGTCATTCTTATAAGTTATATTTCCTATTTTTACGTCCTCTGCCTTGAAGCCCTGTACTGAATAGAGAGCACCTACAGCAATACCGAAGTTGCTTGTTGACTGATACTGCAACTCAGCACCAGCAGCGAAACCTGCCTTCCAGTCGTTATCACCGATTGTAGCAACGTTCAAACCAATCTTAGGCTGGATAGTTGTTGTACCAGCTGCCTGCTGTGCGAAAGCACCTACTGAAGACAGCACCATAGCTGCCATTACCAAAAATTTCTTCATAATCTCTAAATTTTAAATTATTAATACTACTTTTTGTTGATAAGCCTTAGCTCTATTGATACAGAGTCTTAGGTATCTCTGCATCTCTTACTAGGGGCAAAGATAAGAGAAAAAACAATAGTATACAAGTTTTTTGTTCTAAAAAAATGTAATATAGAGCAAAAGTATACATTTTTATAGAGAAATCGTATGTTTCTGTATTATCTTTGCTCTATTTTCTTCAGTTCTTTCTCAAATCGGCGACGATACATTTCGCCTGCTATCGTCAAGCCGAACGGGAAGGCAATCCAGATGCCCAGTATGCCCATGCCGCAAGTAAAACCGAGGGTATAGCCCAATGGAAGTGAGATGACGAAGTAGGCGATGAAGGCATAGAGCACCATCGGCTTCACACAGGCGATACCTCGAAGGGCATTGGCAAAGGTATATTGCAAACCGTCGCCAAACTGATATACCATCATCAGGATTATCAATACCGACACATACGCCTGTACCTCGGCATTGTCATTAAACCAACCGCCTATCTGGTGGCGAAGCAGAAATACCGGAATTCCCATGCAGAGAGAGAACAGTAGGTTCAGACGGAAGCCATCGTAGGCGTTGCGGCGTACGGCAGCATAGTCTTTCTGTCCCATAAAGTGACTCACGCGGATTGCCAGCGCTGCTGCCATACCCGAAAGTACGAGATAGAAGAGCTGGGAGAGGGTAATCATTACCTGGTGAGCTGCCAATGGAATGGTGCCGAGCCAGCCTACCATCACGCAACTCAGCGTAAAGGCTGCCGATTCCATACCTAGCTGGAGAGCCACCGGCCAGCCCAGTCGGTTCATCTCCTTGAAGTCTGCCTTATTAAGTGAACTATGGATGAGGTCGTGTCTGTATTCTCTGAATCCCTTGCCGGCAATCACAATGCTCACCATTGCCAGAGCCATGAGGATGCGGCTTACCAAGGTTGAGATTCCGGCTCCGAGCAAACCTAGTTCCGGAAAACCAGCCACACCGTAAATCAATACCCAGTTGCCGAGGATATTGACCACGTTTCCGCCTATCATCGCCCACATCGCCACCTTGGTCTTTCCGATACCATCCAGGAATTGCTTCATCGTAAAGAAGATACCCATGAAGAGAACCGAGGCAAGGTTCACCAGGAAGTAGGGACGGATGAGCGATAGCAGTTCTTCCGGTTGTCCGATATGTGCCAGATTGAGATAGAGCAGGATGAGAACAGCCGTAAAAATGGCTCCCGTCAGCATATTGGCAAAGAAGGAGTTGCGGACCTTCTGTCCGATGCAGTCAGTACGTTCCTCTCCGTAAAGTCTGCCGATGATAGGAGTGAGTCCGTAGGTGAATCCCATATAGGATACAAAGACGAGACCGAAGATATTGTTCACCAATCCGGCTGCTGCCAGTTCGGGTGTACTGTGATGACCGATCATCAGCGTATCAGCAAATCCCAGAATGATGGTTCCTAGTTGTCCGATAATAATAGGAAATCCTATCGAAAGCAGTTCCCGGTAATGATGTTTCTTATTCGTTGTAATCGATGTTGTATGATTATTCATATTGCTTTTAATTACTAATCTATTTCTTGTATTTTGTCATTGAGGGATGCAAAGTTACGGCTTTATTCAGTAACTACCAAATTTTTCTTTCAGAAAAAGATTTTTTCCTCCGTTTTATTTGGTGTTATCGAATAAAAAAACTATATTTGCAGAATCAAACAACTGACAATCAGATTTACAAACCAAATAAACATACCATTATGAACAACATTCCATTAGTATTTTGGCTCATCCCGATAGCCAGTGTTGTAGCATTGGGAATGGCATGGTTCTTCTTCCGTTCGATGATGAAAGAGGACGAGGGAACCGAGAGAATGAAAGAGATTGCAGCACATGTTAGAAAAGGTGCAATGGCTTATCTCAAGCAGCAGTACAAGGTGGTGACCATCGTCTTCGTGGTGCTTGCCATTGTTTTCGCCTTTATGGCTTATGTACTGAAAGTGCAGAATCCGTGGGTTCCGTTCGCTTTCCTTACCGGTGGACTCTTCTCCGGACTGGCGGGATTCTTCGGTATGAAGACGGCTACCTATGCTTCGGCACGTACAGCCCATGGTGCTCGTACCGGTCTCGACAAGGGTCTGAAGATAGCTTTCCGCAGCGGTGCCGTGATGGGACTCGTTGTGGTTGGTCTCGGATTGCTCGATATTGCCATCTGGTTTATTGTTCTTAATGCGGTGTATGCTGGTGAGTCTACAGCCCTCATCACCATTACTACCACTATGCTTACCTTTGGTATGGGTGCTTCTACCCAGGCTCTCTTTGCCCGTGTAGGTGGAGGTATCTATACCAAGGCTGCCGATGTGGGAGCTGACCTGGTGGGCAAGGTAGAGGCAAATATTCCAGAAGATGATCCCCGGAATCCTGCAACCATTGCCGATAATGTGGGTGATAATGTAGGCGACGTAGCCGGAATGGGTGCCGACCTATATGAGAGCTATTGTGGTTCTATTCTCTCTACCGCTGCTCTGGGTGCCACCGCCTTTGCCATGAATAGCGACATGCAGCTCCGTGCCGTTATCGCACCTATGATTATTGCAGCCATCGGCATCTTCCTCTCGCTTATCGGCATCTATCTGGTCCGTACCAAGGAAGGCGCATCCATGAAGGATCTGCTCCATTCCCTGGGCTTGGGAACCAATGTAAGTGCCGGTCTTATCGCCGTTGCCACCTTTATTATATTATATCTCCTTGACATCGAGAACTGGCTCGGACTCTCATTCTCTGTTATCAGCGGTCTGGTGGCTGGTGTCATCATCGGTCAGGCTACGGAGTATTATACTTCCCAGAGCTATAAGCCTACACAGAAAATTGCTGAGGCTTCGCAGACGGGTCCTGCCACGGTGATTATCAAGGGCATTGGAACGGGAATGATTTCTACCATGGTTCCTGTGGTAACCATCTCTGTTGCCATCATGTTGAGTTTCCTCTGTGCCAATGGTTTTGACATGTCAATGTCTGCTAAGTCCATCAGTACCGGTCTTTATGGCATCGGTATCGCAGCCGTAGGTATGTTGTCAACGCTTGGCATCACCCTTGCAACGGATGCTTACGGTCCTATTGCCGACAATGCCGGAGGTAATGCGGAGATGAGCGGACTGGGTAAGGAGGTGCGTGAACGTACCGATGCACTCGATGCACTTGGCAATACCACTGCTGCCACAGGTAAAGGCTTTGCCATCGGTTCAGCAGCCCTTACAGCTTTGGCTCTTCTTGCCTCTTACATTGAGGAAATCAAAATAGCCATGATTCGTGCCGTAGAGAATGGAAAGCAGTATGTGGATGCTGCCGGCAATCTCTTCGACCCATCGAATGCCAGCACCATCGACTTTATCGACTTCTTCCAGGTTAACCTGATTAATCCTAAGGTGCTGGTAGGCGCTTTCCTCGGTGCGATGGCTGCCTTCCTGTTCTGCGGACTGACGATGGGAGCTGTGGGACGTGCTGCTGAGTCAATGGTTCAGGAAGTTCGTCGCCAATTCCGTGAGATTAAGGGAATCCTTGAAGGCAAGGCAACTCCGGATTACGGTCGTTGTGTAGAAATCAGTACCCGCAGTGCTCAGCGTGAGATGATAATCCCGTCTCTTCTTGCCATCATCATTCCTATCGTAGTAGGTCTGGTTTTGGGAGTTGCCGGTGTGCTCGGTCTTCTTACCGGTGGTCTTGCAGCCGGCTTCACGCTTGCCGTCTTCATGTCTAATTCAGGTGGTGCATGGGACAATGCCAAGAAGATGATAGAGGAGGGCAACTTCGGAGGCAAGGGTAGTGAGAATCATAAGGCTACGATTGTAGGCGATACCGTAGGCGACCCATTCAAGGATACCTCTGGTCCATCGCTCAATATCCTCATCAAGTTGATGTCAATGGTAAGTATCGTGATGGCTGGTTTGACCATTGCGTTCTTGTAAAAATCTGATAGCACCCCCTAGAAAAATAGCCCCCGATGCAAGTAACGCATCAGGGGCTATTTTTTCTATATATTAATGCCACATTTGCCACGCTGTGAGTTAACTGTCTGATTTACTGGAAATAAAGCGTGGCAATAAGCGTGTTTTTTATTGCCACTTATTGCCACCTAATTACAAAAATAGTACGATTCTTTTTATTGTGTCTATAAAAATAGGAACAAAAAATAAGGAGTGTCTACTATTTCAGTTTTATTAAATTGAAAGTGTCTACCTTTCTAGTTTATAAAGTAAAAAAGTGTCTACTGAAATCAGGAAAAGTCAAAATGATTAATTTTGCAGCAAAATTGTAAAAACCGCGATCCACCTTTAGGGGTGGGTCCTTTGTCTACTTCTATTAGGAACTAGAATGAAGTATGTAAATACTAACTAGGAATAAGATAGAAGATTGACAAGTAGAATTAGGAATAGAGAAAATAATTGTCAACTTACAATAGAAATAAGAAACTATGTAGTCAACTAAATATAGGAAACTACACAGGAAAAGTCAGCACATTGGCTGGTCCCAGAGTGCCCGTCACACGGGCACTCTGGGACCATGTGATGGGCATCGACAGACCAAGTGATGGGCACTCATTGCCCGTACGGTGGGCATCGAGTGCCCATTTTATGTGATGATTTTTGGGCTGTGGTTTAACGATTTTAGTTGACCACTTTTAGTTTTGTGGCATTAATATAGGAAAACTTTTTTCATGTATATTGCGAAACTTATATTGTCTTTTAATATTATGGTAAGAAGTCGGATTCTTGCATTGTAAGAAAGAAGATGTTGATTGAAATTCTAGAAAAATGAACATAATATGTGAGAAAACATAAGAAAAAGGAACATGCATGAATTCTTTTTTGTACTTTTGCATTCGAAACAAAATACAAGACTTATGAAATCGAGATTCTTAACAAATTATACAGAGACAACCTTCCTGTCAACCATTCAGATGAATTTGCGTCGTTGCAAGGCATTTGATTTCTCAGTCAGCTTTATCAAGAAAGCCGGCTTGGTACTCCTGTCTAAAGATATCAAGGCTGCCGTAGAACGTGGAGCCAATGGAAGAATCATCACTTCTACCTATCAGAACTTCACAGACGTAGAATCCTTGAACTTTTTCATGAGCCTGACACGATATCCCAATTTTGAATGCCATCTGGATGATGAATGCTTCCACGATGAGAAAAACTATTCTACCAATGGATTCCACTCCAAGGGCTATCTCTTTGAGATGGAAGATGGAATAGAGATGATAGTTGGTTCATCTAATATCACCCGCTATGCTTTGTTGAAAAACATAGAGTGGGATTTGGTTGTAAACTGCGACCGTGATACCGAGGCTTATCTTGATGCAATGAGTGAGTTTGAAAACCTTTGGAACCAAACTTATGAATTATCACAGGATAGAATCAAGGATTACTCTACAAAACTCAGTTTTGCTATAGAGCGTTGGGATATGGATTACGATATGGCGAATTCCGATATCAAGCCTAACTATATGCAGCGCAAAGCGCTTCGTGAATTGAATCGTTACCGTGCCATCGGACAGGAGAGGGCTTTGGTGATATCTGCTACAGGTTCAGGAAAAACGTATCTGGCAGCATTTGATGCGCTCAATTTCAACCCAGACAGATTACTCTATATTGTGCACGAGGGTTCTATCTTGAAGAAATCCTTAGAGACATTCCAAAAGGTATTTGGTGGCTCTAAAACTTGCGGCTTGTATAATGCGGAAGCAAAGGAAACAGAAGAAGATTTTCTGTTTTCTACCAATGTTTCGATGTGTCGTTCGCTCGAACTCTTTGATAAGAAGGAATTCGATTATATCATCATCGATGAGTGTCATCATGCTGTGGCAGACAGTTATCGGAAAATTATCGACTATTTTGAACCTGAGTTCCTGCTGGGTTTGACAGCTACCGAGAACCGTATGGATAATCAGGATGTAGTAGAGATTTTCGGCAATAATATCCCATACGAGTTGCGACTTCGTGATGCCATCATCAATGATTTGATTGTACCATTCCATTATTTCGGTATTCGTGACGAACTGGTTGATTACGGTTTGACTGCTTCAGGAGAACGCCGTATGATATCACAGATTTCTACACCAGAGAACTGTGAGTTTATCCATCAACAGATAGAGAAACATCGTATGGAAGGACAGAAGCTGAAGGCTCTGGCTTTCTGTAGAAACATCCAGCATGCTAGAATGATGGCTGATAATCTAGGTGATTATTATCATACAGCTTTCTTGAGTGGTAAGAACAAGACCGGTGAACGTATTCGTGCCTACAATGATTTGCAAGATGAAAACCGGGATTTGGAAATCCTGTTTGCTGTAGATATTCTGAACGAGGGTGTGGATATTCCTGGTGTCAACATGGTGCTTTTCCTGCGCCCAACGGAATCGAGTACCATCTTCTTACAGCAATTGGGTCGAGGACTTCGTAAGTATGCCAACAAGCCTTATGTTACTATACTCGATTTCATCGGCAACAGCTATAAGCGTAGCGTTCATATAGCCTTGGCACTTGGTAGTCTTTCCCGAAATTCCATCTTGGAGAAGAAACTCTTGAAGTTTATGGTAAGGAATGATTTCAAGAGCTTGGGTCTGGATGATTATGGCGTTGAGATACATATCGATGACCTTTCTAAAGAAGAAATCATTGACAAGATAGAGAGCGAGAATTTCAATCGCATCAACTATCTGAAGATGGATTATCAGAATTTCAAGGCATATCTGAAGACTCCGTCTTATCCATCGCACATGGATTATATGAATAGTGATTATGCTCCTAATCTCTTGAAATTCATGAAGATAAAGATTGGTTCCAAGAAAACCAATTCTTATTATGGCTTCTTGAAGGGCATAGAGGAAGAGGATTTGCCGGTATTCTCAGAAGAGCAGATAGCTTGCATCAATTATCTTTCAAGTCTTTTGCCTTTGGTAAGAGAACACGAGTATTTGATAATCAGGAATTTACTGAACGGAGAGACTACGTTATCGCATATAGAAGCCAATATTCAGGAGGAGATTCCAGGTTTCAAGTATGAGCAACTGGAGCACGCTTTGCGATTCCTGGAAGATGGAAATGCGGTGAAGATAAAAGAGAGTGAAGTGTATTTATGTGGTGAAAGAGAACAGGAATATGAGGCATATCTGCAAGATTTGCTCAACTATGGGCTGACGCAATATGAGGCAAGGTATGCTGACACGAAAGACGATTTTCTGTTGTGGCAGGATTATCGCCAGGACCAGGTGCTCTTGAAGATACTGGAGAATCCAAAGCACAATCAGTATGGCACTTACTATAAGAATGGCAATATGTATGTCTTTGCTGGTTTGAAGAAGGATGCCTCCCTGGATGATCATCTGAAATATAATGATAAGTTCTTGGCTCCGGATATTTTTCAGTGGGAAAGTATTGCCCATATTTCTGCCAAGGATGAGGCTTTGCAGCGGGCTGCCAAAAGGGTATTGGTATTTGTGAGAAAAGTGAGTGCTGAGAATGGTATCACTCTGCCATATACTTATATCGGAACTGGTTATTTGGAGAATCCGAGAAAGAATGTAACGACGAATGGTTCCATATTGTATGATATTCACATGGACAATCCGTTGCCGCAGGAATTGCAGGAGGATTTCCAGTGGATGGAGTAAATGATAATTTAAGGAGATAAGACAATGAAACATTATAATGTGGTAGCTGCCGTGGTTTGCCATGAAGGCAAGTTCCTCTGTATGCAGAAAGGCAAGACGAAGTTTGAATATACCAGCTATAAATGGGAGTTTCCTGGTGGCAAGATAGAACCAGGTGAAACTCCTCAACAGGCGTTGGCTCGTGAGTTGATGGAGGAGATGGAGTATCCTGTAGAAGTAGGAGAGATGCTGGTGACCGTGAATCACGAGTATCCTGATTTCTCAATAACAATGACTGCTTTTCTGTGTACTCCAAAAGCTGAGGCTGATGGGTTCAAGAGAAGGGAGCATGCTGATAGCAAATGGTGCAGCAAAGAAGAACTGAAGGGGCTCGACTGGGCTGCTGCGGATGTAGGGATAGTTAGAATTTTGCAATGAAATACTCGATGGCTGCTAGCAAGTCATCGAGATTGTTCTTGATGACATCTAGCACTATATCTCCGTCTATATCAAAGTAACCATGTGCAATATGGTTACGTATGCCAATAACATCTTGCCATGGTATTTCTGGACGTTCAATTAATAGGCGAGATTGTGTTAATCTGTCAATTTGCTTGACTCCTTCTCCAATTGCCTCTATAAGCATACAGCTAGCTGCAAGATTCTTCATTCCCTCAGGTGTACAATAGTAATCATCAACAGTCTGTACATCTTTGTTCCAATCTTGCAATTGTTTGATAGCTTTCTTAATTTGTATTAAGGTGCCAACTATTCTATTTGATGATGTATATTCCGTCATGTTCTATTTCTTTAAGAAGGAATGGGTTAATGTGTTTGTGCATTCTTACTATATCAACAGAGCATTCTAGTAAGTTTTCTAAAAAACGCTTTAATCTAACCACAAGGAACATTTTTGGTTCCATATCTACACATATATCCACGTCACTACCTTCTTTTTGTTCATTTCTAGAAACTGAACCAAAAAGGCGCAATGACTTAACTCCGAAGTTCTTTTTTAGCTCTTCGGCATGCGATAAAATCAGTGCAATATAGTATTCCTTTGACTTCATAATCATCGTTTTTTGTTGCTACCGCAAAGATAAGATAAAAACTTGAAACTACCAAACAAAAGCCTTCTTTTTTATGAATTATTACACGATTATAGATTTGATACTACATAATATTCGATTTTGGTATATCCGATAAAAGAATATATATTTGCGCCTAAAATTAAAGAAATAATGGACAAGAGCATACATTCACATTTATATCACCAAGTCATTGGTCGCTTGCGCAGCAAGCGCGAAATGGGGGGGTAACACAAAAACAACTCGCTGAACTGCTGAAAGTTAATCAGGCGTTCATAAGCAAGGTTGAGACTTGTGAACGCCGCCTTGATATCATAGAACTTCATCATATTTGCCAGGTTTTAGGCATCTCGTTTGTCGACTTCATCCAGGAAGTCGATAGGGATATTCTGTGCAAAAATGAAGAAGAAAGTCACATAACCATTAAAGATTTAAAAAAATAAGGTATGGAAAAAATTAATAAAAAAGAATTTCATGCCTTTACTTTTGTGGATTTATTTGCAGGTATCGGTGGTTTTCATACGGCTATGCATAGTGTGGGAGCTCATTGCGTTTTTGCCAGTGAATGGGATAAATATGCACGTATATCCTATGAGGCAAATTATAAAGATATAGAGCCAAATCTTTTCAAAAAAGACTCATTGGGAAATTATAAATATTTTAATGAAGATATAACGAAAGCAAATCCTGCAGATATTCCTGATTTTGATGTTTGTTGTGGTGGATTTCCTTGTCAGCCGTTTTCCGTAGCCGGACTCAAAAGAGGTTTCGAAGACACCAGAGGTACCTTGTTTTTCAATATAGCAAATATTGTAAAATATAAAATAGAGCATGGTTGTCCTCCAAAGGTCTTGTTTCTTGAAAATGTTAGAGGTCTAAAGAGTCATGATAAAGGTAATACGTTAAAGGTAATCCTTGCTACATTGGAAGAGTTAGGCTACGGCGTTTCATATACAGTACTTAATGCTAAATATTTCGGCGTACCTCAGAACAGGGAAAGATTATTTATCATAGCATGGTACAAGAAAGCTATCAATGTAGAAACGTTCAAGTTCCCATACGGTATTGATACAGATGGTAATACCATATATGACAAATCAAAGTTAAAAGAAGGAACTATGCCTACTAAAGTTTCTGATATATTCGAGCCAGATGATGCTGTGGCAGACTTTACTATTTCTGATAGAATGTGGGAAGGTCACCAGAGACGTAAGGAACGCAACATGGCTAACGGCAAAGGTTTCGGTTATCGTAAATTCTTCGGTGATAGTGAGTACTGTAGTACGATTTCTGCAAGATATTGGAAAGATGGAAGTGAAATCTTAATAGATCAAGCTGATAAAAACCCTCGTACATTATCACCTGTAGAAGCAGGAAGATTACAGGGATATAGAATTATTGGAAATGGATGGAAATATCCGGAATGTGCTGATAACCAGAATTACAATTCTGCTAACCCTGAATTCCGAATAGTAGTTTCAAAGAAAGAAGCATATCATCAATTTGGAAATAGTGTAGCTGTACCTGTGATAAAAAGGTTAGCACAAGAAATAGTTAATCAATTATTAAATAAGTCATAGTATGGAGGAGTTGTTAGATTTAGGAGTATTGAAAGCAAGTTTGAGTGAGCTCATTGCTCATTCAAACATGGATGACTGTGTTTTGCCTGATAAGTTCAAAGTAAAATTTCGATCCTTTGGCGAATATAAGATAGAACGGTATAACATGTATACATTGCAGGTTAGTTCTAAAAAGTCTTTACTGGTAATACCTAACCAATGGGTATATATAGCTGCATGCTGTTGTCAGTATTATATAGAATTGGTTAAGTATAAGAAAAAGCTAGAAGATTTTGGTTTCACGGATGATATGTATGAAGCTTGCCATCCAAGTAAAGATAATAAAGGCATTCCAGAGAACCAGAAAACTAAAGAGGTTTGCAAGGAAAAAGCAGAGCATTTTCTTGAATCCTATGATGGTACAGACAAAGAGCTTCTGGTAAAATTCCTTTGGGATTACGAGTTTTGGGGTGGTGGAAAGAATATAAAACGTTCGAATGATTTTACCGATTCTCCTGTGCTTAATATTGCAAATACAATTAACGCTTCTAGTAGTTTGATAGGGGCTATAGTAAAAGGACTGGCAAATCAAAATTGTCTGAACTTGCTTCTCGAATCGACTGAATGGAAGTCTTTTGAAGGGTCATCGGCTAGCACTACTTCTACAAAAAAGAACCCTGAGAGTACAATACCTCTCCAGCAAATCTTCTACGGTGCCCCTGGCACCGGCAAGAGTCACGCTATAAACGAGCTTACAGCGGGCAAGGATGTTATCAGAACAACGTTCCATCCTGATACCGACTATTCCACTTTTGTAGGTGCATATAAGCCTACCACTAAGTCTGTACCTGTAACGACTGTTATTGGTACTAATGCCGTCCCTGTAATTTATAACGGCAAGGAAATGATGGAGGATAAAATCGTCTACGAGTATGTGAGTCAGGCCTTCCTGCAGGCATACGTTGCGGCATGGAGGAAGTATTGTGACGTACAGGAGGGCGAAGAGCCTGTGGACGAATTTTTGGTTATAGAAGAGATTAACCGAGGCAACTGCGCCCAGATTTTCGGTGATCTCTTCCAGTTACTCGACCGTGGCGATGAAGGATTCTCTGAGTATCCTATCAAGGCTGATTCTGACATGAAGAAACTGCTCGAAAAAGAATTTAAAGGACTGGAAATCAAGAATAAGGAGGGTATTAACGCTCTGTTTAAAGGTGGCAAGGACATTGTAGCCGAAGTGTTGGCTGGTGACGTCCTGCTGCTTCCTAACAACCTCTATATTTGGGCAACTATGAATACCAGCGACCAGTCTCTCTTCCCGATAGATTCTGCCTTCAAGCGCCGTTGGGACTGGAATTATGTGCCAATAAGTAATGCTGGTAAGAACTGGATGATTGAAGTGAACGGAGCCCAGTATGATTGGTGGAATTTCCTTGAGGCTATTAATGACAAAGTTTATCATGAAACCTATTCAGAAGACAAGAAGCTAGGCTATTTCTTCTGCAAGGCTAAAGATGGTGTAATAAGTGCCGATAAATTTGTCAGCAAGGTTATCTTCTATCTTTGGAATGATGTGTTCAAAGACTCTGAATTTGAGGGAGATACCTTTAAAGATGAGGATGGAGAAAAACTCTCATTTGACAAGTTCTACTCTGTAGAAAATAATCAGGTGAAAGTGAATGGAACGAAAATCGTTAAATTCCTGAGTAACTTGAATTTGGAACCTTATTCTGAAGCTGATGAAGACAACAGCGAAGAGGGATTTGAAACCGAAGGCGATAAGAAACTTCCAAAAACTTCTAAAGTGTTTTCTGTTGAATTCCCTGACGGAACCGTAATAAACGAGAATAATAAGTTTGATACCTATCATAAGACGCTTTCTAAAATCGGAATAGAACAGGTGGAGAAAATTGCGGCAGAAATGAAGTATCATCGTCTTCATACACCTTTGGTAACAAAGAGTAAATATGAGGCTATATTGAATAAACCTGAATATAGTTATATCCAAGAGGGCGATTGTTTCATTGTTAAGGGTATTAACAACATCACTATGTACCGCATGGTAATGTTGTTGGATAACCGCTTAGACTTGCAGCTGAAAGTATGTTATGAATAAGACTGTTATCTGCAAATAAACGATTTAAAAAGTAGGAAAATGAGAATCCTGATAGAAGAATATCAATACCAAGTGTCTGATGTGCATAATGTGCTATACGGCATCGATGCAATGGAGAACATAGATGGCAAAGTGTCCATTCATTATGTAGGGTATTATTATAATGCCCTATTAGGCGACTGTGTATTTATTCTTCCTAAAGTGTTGCTGCGTGATGTTGACGGCAAGGAACTTGCTTTTGGCAAGTACCTGCCATACGAGATTATCAATCCTGAAGGTCAGGAGAAACTGACAAAAGAGGAGCGCGATTTTCTATATGGCTTTGCCGTATGGATATATAGAGCTATTGTTGTATATAAGAACGACAAGAGGAACGACCCTACCATCGTATATCAGAAGATGATCAATCAGGTGGGTGGTAGCAGCAAGAGAAAGAGCAATACATTTCTGGATATTCTTCTGTCGCTAATCCAGTTTAATAAGGATAATAAGAGCTTCTTCTTCTTCGTGTTGAAGAACCTCCATTCCGGCTTGAACAAGATAAACTGGACCCGCACTATCAGTACCACTTCTGCAATCATTCAGGGTGGAGATGCTATCTACTTAAACCCTGTCAACAAGAAACGCAAGATTAACTTCGATGAAGAACTGCTTGTCATCTTCTTCTCGATTCTCAATTATATTGGCGATACATACGGATTTCCTAAAGAGATTAACTGCAATTTTGACCTGATAAAGGGCAAACAGTTTGAGAAATACAGAAATGGATATGGCAAAGTACGCTTGAATCAGATTAAGTATAAGTATTTTTCAGACAAGGCGTTGCAGCTTTGGAAGCTCTGCTATGCTTTCTTCGACAAGTCGCATCAGATATATGTAAATACCAGCCAGAAAGAATATCTGCTTGTCAAGAGTTTTCATATCGTGTTTGAGGCGATTATTGATGCCTTGGTGGGCGATAATCCGCTGCCTGATGGAATGGACAAGAAACAGGAAGACGGTAAAATTGTTGACCACCTCTTTACGGCGAAGAGCTTGATTAATGACCAATCAAGCAATACTTATTATATTGGCGACAGCAAATATTATAAGATGGGAAATGAACTCAGTAAAGAGTCGGTTTATAAGCAATATACTTATGCAAGAAATGTGATACAATGGAATTTGGATATCTTCAACAGTGGTAAGAAGCCGTCATCCGGTATAAAACTGCGTGATGATGAAACAGAAGGATATAACATTATTCCTAACTTCTTTATCTCCGCAACAATGGATGAAAAGTATCGCTATGCCATAGATGGTATTAAGGAAACCGACAGAAAGAACAATCGATATATGTCGAAGCATTTTCAAAATAGGTTGTTTGATCGTGATACTCTGCTTCTGTTCCATTATGACGTTAACTTTTTGTTCGTACTTTCGCTTTATGCAAGAAACAACAAGGGAGAACAGAATTTATGGAAGGAGAATATCAGAGCCAAGTTCTGTTCTGAGATAAGAAACTGGCTCCAGCAGGATTTCAGCTTCTATGCCATGCGTCCGCTTCCGTCTGTGAATGCAAAAGAATATGTAGAAACACATTTCAGGCAGGTTCTGGGTAAGGTGTATACCCCATTTGAGGAAGAAAATATCTTCTCTCTTGCTCTCGATAAAAAAGACGAAAAAAATAATGAAGCATTGCTTGCAGAGCTTAAGAAGAATTTTACGGTAAAGGAGTGCAGTCTGGGTACCGATCCGCATGAAGTCTTGCCTAAAGAAGGTGTTTATGAGCATGTTAAGGATGTTATCCCTCAAAAGGGACTGGTATATAAGGTCGAGAACGTATTTGTATTAGCTGTCGATAGGGATGCTTATGATGATTATGAGCATAATAGGCTTTCTATGGAAATCCCTCTGGACATCAATAAGGGTATGTTCAAGATAGATTCTATCGACTATTTTATGTTTATAGTTGAGAATGCATCTGAAGGATATTATCGGGTGACAAATTCAAGACTGAGAATAAAGGATGATAAACTGATTTTAGCCCTGTCGCTAACTGATTACCAGAGCTTTGGATTCGGTTTCAAGGAAGTTGCTGAGTGCGAGACGAAAACTATCGTTTCATTGCGTGATCTGATGAATATAGGATAAGGTAGTTTATCACATCTATCTCTCCGCTATCACTTCAATCCCCTCTCTTTCAACTTCCTTGAGAAGGAAGGGATTGAGGTGGTGATGCTTTCTGATAATATCAACTGGGCAGCCTAGAAGTTTTTCAAGGTATGCTTTCAGACGGACTATCAGAAAAAACTTGGGGGCATTTCTACATAGATATCTACATCGCTGCCATCATGGTGCTGGTTTCTTGCAACAGAGCCAAAGAGACTCAAGGAGGTGATGCCGAAGGTGTTCTGCAGTTCTTCGGCATGAGATGTGATGAGGGCTATGTATTCTTCTCTTGTTTTCATTCTTAATATCCTTTTTTAAAAGGCTTTTGCCCTTACAGGGCGCAAGGCTGATTGCGCTTATACCCAGGGTGTTACCCTGGGCTAGGAGTTTCTGGGCCTTCAGCCCGTAAGGGGGAAAGGTGGAAGCTAAATAGTAGAAAAACAAGCTTAATTATATAAATAATCCTAAAAAACAAAATATTTATGGAAGAAACTATTGTATTTCAATATTTCTATATATCTTTGCAATGAAAATTTAAATCATGGAATTATGAGAATTATTTCGCATAGGAAACTAAAAGAGTTTTACGAGACCCCTGGGCGAGAAGACTCAAAAGTAGCTCTGGAAAGATGGTACCAGATTGCGGAAGAAGCAGAATGGCGCAACTTTTCTGATATAAGAACTGACTTTCCTGATGCTGACTACGTAGGTAATCAACATTACGTATTCAACATTCGAGGAAACAGGTATAGGTTGGTAGTGGTAATTAAATTTACAATAGGCCGACTCTTCGTAAGATTTGTCGGAACACATAGTGAATATGACAAAATAGATTGTTCCACCATTTAATAAAAACAATTATGGATAGAATTACGAAAGAACAATATGAGTTTGCACTCAACAGAATAGAAGATCTCCTGCCATTGGTAACGGATGCTACTCCTGCCAATGATAAGAATGCCATAGAACTGACATTAATGTCGGACATTGTTGAGTCATACGAAAAAAAACATTTTCCTATCGGAAAGCCTTCTGTTTCTGAACTTATCGAACTTTCTTTAAATGAAAAGGAAATGACTCAAAAACAACTGGCTTCAGAAATTGGAGTAAGTCCTTCACGTATTAACGATTATGTAACAGGGCGCTCTGAGCCTACTCTAAAAATAGCTAGATTGCTATGCAAGGTTCTGAACATAACGCCTGCTGCGATGTTGCAATGTTAAACAGATGTTGATGATAAATTAAAGATGTCTGACCGTTTAACCATAGAACAGCGCCATAACAATATGGCGGCAATAAGGGGAAGGGATACCAAACCGGAGATTCTTGTCAGGAAATTTCTGTGGGCTATGGCATTCAGGTATCGGGTCAATCATCCACGGTTGCCGGGCAAGCCGGACATCGTGCTGAGGAAATATCGTACCTGCATTCTAGTGAATGGGTGCTTCTGGCATGGACATGAAGGATGCAAGTATTATGTGGTGCCGAAATCGAACACCGGGTTCTGGATGGAGAAGATCAGGAGGAACCGGGAACGGGACCATGAGGTGCTGCACCGGCTGGCAGAAATGGGATGGCATACTATCGTGATATGGGAATGCGAACTGAAGCCGGCTGTCAGGGAGAAAACTTTGGAATCCCTGGCTTTTACGCTGAACCATATCTTCCTAGAAGATCATCATATCAGGAGATATGAATTGCCGGAAGAAAAAACGGCAATGGTAGCGGAACCGGATTCAAGGCATCGTGATTAATACCCTTCTAATACAAAAATCCCCTGATGAACTCCGATGGGGGAGGTATCATCAGGGGATTCTTTGTTTCTTTTTCTTTATTTGGCTAAAGTACCGCTGCACAGACTTTGCGAAACCAGTCGAGTTTCTTACCGCTCATTTCTGCTATGGATAAGTTCTCCTTGTTTACATCTTCTGGCTCAAATTCATAATAAGAATCTTCTGTAGGGAGATAATCCTCAGGAAGATCTTCTATGGAGTGGGCCTGGAAGTTGTGATGATTGCCTTCTTCATCAATATCGACAGTATATACAATGTCGTCTAATGGCGAACTTAATACGTTACGCAATGTTTGTTTTTTATTCGTGTACTTTTGTATGTTGTCATAATCGGTTCTGATGAACATCCAGCGATTGTTTGTATCATCTTGGTCTATCCAATAGAAGAGATAGTTGTCACCTTTGTTGGTAACGTAGTGTGACAACAATGGTCCATCGAAATATATAAGATCGGCCACCTTCTTGAATTTGTCGAAGTTGCGCTTCTTGATGCAAATACCTTTTATTGTTTTCATAATTTGTCCTCCTCTAGCTTAAATGTTTTGGATAAGTCACATGAAGGGAACTCAAACAAGTTGTAATGTCCGTTACTTGCAGGAGCAGTAATGTTACCATCGTTGTTAGTCACAATTCCAGAAGAAATACTATCACCTATAGCTTTGTATATGTTTCTCATATTTTTTGCAAGTAAGTGATAGAACTTGATGGCTTTGTCTTTTTCTATAAAACAAGACAAGGCGTATCCACCAACATCTACTTTCCTCTGTCCATTCATAATGGCACGTTGAGGCTTCATAATGTAGTTGGGTAAGTAACTTTTTGACATATCTGAGCTGAAAACGAATCTGAATCCTTTCAAATCGTTTGGCTTTACAACTTCGGGCATCTTTAGTCCTTGTTGTATCAATGCGTCTATTTCTGCTTGATACTTATATGTTCCCATCTGTTTGTGATTTTAATCTGCCTGCAAATATAAGAAATATTTCTCTTTTATGCAAGTTTTTAAGCTTTTTCTTTTGTGTTTTCATGAGAAAAGATTAATTTTGTATCGATAGGGGGGATTAGATTAGAAAAAAGATGTCTTAATAAATAAAGCGTATGCCAGATAGTATGACCATAGAACAGCGCCACAATAATATGGCGGCAATCAGAGGCAAGGATACCAAACCGGAGATTCTTGTCAGGAAATTTCTGTGGAGTAGGGGATTCAGGTATCGGCTCAATCATCCACGGTTGCCGGGCAAGCCGGATATTGTGCTGAGGAAATATCGCACCTGTATTCTGGTGAACGGATGCTTCTGGCACGGACATGAGGGGTGCAAATATTATGTGGTGCCGAAATCGAACACCGGGTTCTGGATGGATAAAATCAGGAGGAACCGGGAGAGGGACCATGAGGTGCTGCACCGGCTGGCTGAAATGGGATGGCATACCATCGTGATATGGGAATGCGAACTGAAGCCGGCTGTCAGGGAGAAAACCCTGGAGTCCCTGGCCTTTACGCTGAACCATATCTTCCTGGAAGATCATCATATCAGGAGGTATGAATTGCCGGAAGAAAAGCCGGCAATGGTGGCGGAGCCGGATCCAAGGCATTGGGATTAGTAACTACTATTATCGGAAATTAGGCTTATGAAAGATATGGATATATATTGGAAGAGCGTGGGTTCACTTTTCGATTCTAAAGATAATCGAAAAGTGATTTGGATAGGTTATGCAGTTGGTCTTGTATTGGTTACTGCTTCCATATTTACGCTATGCCTTAGGTTATTGAGGCATGAAGAATTTACTTTTGGGAGAATGTCTTCATTAATTTTAGTGTTAATGGTAGGTCTTTCTTTGGTTTGTTTTCTTTTTTATAGGAAGAAAATATCGATTAAAATTAAGTTTTACCTGTTGTGTCTGATTTTTGTGTGTGGTGGCATCAATATGTTTCTTCATCCAAAAGTATCAAGAAAAATTCCATCTGAAACATATTGTCAGGTAGTGGGAATAGTGGGCTGTCTCTTCTTTGGGGGAGGCGGTTTGTGGGTATTGTACAATGACTACAAGTGGCATAGGAGGCGTAGAGACGAGGAGGAATAAAGATTCGTAAGTAATAAATACAAAAAATCCCCTGATGAACTCCGATGGGGGAGATTTCATCAGGGGATTCTCTTTTAATTTTTCTCTTTTATCTGATTTCTCTGTTGATTTCGCCTGCTTTGCTATAGCCTTCCAGCATCTTGGCGCTGGTGATAGGTTTGCGGGAACAGTAGTTGAAATCTACCTTCTTATAGCCTTGGCTTGAGCGCCAGCGGATGGTGAGTTTCACCGTCTTGCCGTTGGTATCTGGCAGGGCATCGTTGAGATTGAAGGCTACCAGGGCATCACGCCAGTAATTCTGTGGGTCACCGTTTACGTTGTGACGAAGCTCTACCTCGTATGGATTCTCTGGGTTTACACCGGTAAGGAGATTGATGTAATGTGTACTCATGCCACCCCAAAGAGCACGGAAGCGGAGGGTGAGATAGCCATCCTCGGCTACGGTTACCCAATCGCGGACGATATCTACGATGTTGTTGCCGTATTTCTCGCTGTTTTCTGTATCAGAAGCGAGTGATGGTACCGGTTTCTTGGTCAGGATGCTGTCTATCCAGTTGACATGCACTACCTGATTGTACTGGTCGCTCTTCTCATTGGTTGAAGAGTAGTTGACGAGTGCACGTACCTCCTTGCCGCCGAAAACGGTAGACTTGAGGTTCTGAGCGAGCAGGGTGGTGTTGTCATCTAGCTGCAGGTAGCAGGCATCGCCATTCTGCTTGACTGTGACCAGGGCATTTGGTAATACCTGGCTCCAATCGGTATCGTCATCGTCATTGCATGACTGGAAGGTGAAGGCTGACAGCAGCATGGCTACAGCCAATCCGATTTTCTTGAAATTAATTTTTCTCATACTTATTGTTCCTTTCTTGTTTTATTTCTCTTTTCTGATGATAAAATGAGAAGTGAACGGAAATCTTGCTTCTGATTTAGAAAAAGATTGTTAAAAGTAATAGGGCTACCGATTGTTGCAGTATAGTAGACAGTGGCTCTTTACGGAAAAAAATCTTTTGCGTTAAAAAACTTGCATTATTTCTTGCTTTGTATTACTTTTTTTTATATATTTGCAATCGAAAGTAATTCTAAGAGCAAATAGAAGAAAAGTAATAACCTTTTAATATTTAAGCGTATGAAGCGACTGATACAATTTCAACTCATGCTTGTTTTGCTGCTCGTTAGTGGACTGGCAACTATTCAAGCTAAGCGAATCAGCCAATGGCAGGCTCAACAGCAAGCCTACAGTTTCTGGGGAAAGCAGATGCCTATGAAGGCAAAGGCTAAGAGCAGGGTGGTCTCTACAGCATCTCTCTCTACTCTGGGAAATGATTCCTACTATGTTTTTAATAATGATGCCGGTGGATTTGTCATCATTGCCGGCGATGATGCGGTGGCACCTGTTTTGGGTTATACCTCAACGGGGGCGTTTGATGCTAACAACTTGCCTGAGGGGTTGAAGGATTTGCTGAAGAGCTATGAGCAGCAGATTGCTGCATTGGGTAAAAACTATAAGGCAAATGCTACTTCGACAAGAGCCTAATTTACTGGAGAAAAACTGCTGAATACGGCGAAATGGAACCAGGTGGCTCCATTCAACAAGTATACTCCGAATAATTATGTAACGGGATGTGTGGCTACAGCGGGTGCTATTGTGATGAAACATCATGGCTATCCTGCAAAGGGTGTTGGTTCTCATACTTATACCTGGAATGGACAGAACCTTACTGCAAATTTCGAGCATGATTATGACTGGGCTAATATGCCTGCCAAGTATACTGATGGTAATGATGCGGCATTTGATGGTGTTGCCAGACTGATGTCTGACCTGGGTATTGCTGTGAATATGCAATATGCCAATGGAGGAAGTGCATCTGCTTTGGAAGACCTGGTAACTGCCCTGAAAAAGTATTTCGGTTACAGTAAGTATGCCAGACTTCTGACAATGAAGGATTTGGGTGCAGAAGTCTGGAACGGCAGATTGCGTGCTGAGATTGATGCCAACCGTCCGGTTCTGTATGCAGCCTCTGATGCCAATGTAGGAGGTCACTCCTTTGTGATTGATGGCTATAAGGATGAAAGCTTCAGCGTAAATTGGGGTTGGGGTGGATATTGTGATGGATTCTATCGCATCGGTGCCCTCAATCCTGAAGCTGACGGAACGCCTCAGGGAGACCAGTACAATTCATCTCAAGCAGCCGTATTTGCGCTTCAGCCTTCTGACGGTAAGGAAGTCCTTTCTAATCTGAGATTTATCAAGGTTGATGGTTATCTGGAAACGATGAATATGAATGTTACTGATGTAAAGGCTGGTAAATCAACGCTTCTCTTTACTTTACCTATCTTGGCACAAGGTGAGAAAGAGTTTACGGGAGAAATTGCGGTAGCTTTGAAGAATGCTGCAGGCGAAACACGTGAAGTCTTTGCGCCACTCAAGTTTAATCTTCCTGTTGGATATTATACTCAGGGAACGTCGGTCGGTGGTGCTTGTTCTGTGGATGCCCAAGAAGGTGACTATTTGGCAGTTGTATCTAAGGAAGATGGTACTGACGAGTATGTTGAAATCTATGGACCTGATATGACGGAAGTACATGTGCCTGCTACAGGATTCCAACCTCGTACCTTTGAAGTGAAGGCAGAATTGGGAGAAGGGGCTGAGTTTATAGAGGCTTCAAGTTCATATAATTTGAATCACAGATTTTATAATGGCAAACCATTGCAGGGCTGTCCTTATTATTTCGACGTAAAGATAGATGAGGGTATAGCTAAGAGTTTTATAGAATTGGATGGCAAGAGTGTTCCTACTGTATCATTTACTAATGGGGTTACATTCTATGCTATATCTCCAGGTATAAAACCTGTTTATAACCTGGTAGTTAAAACCTATCGCACTTATGAGGAAAAGACTGTTGAGGTGACTTTAGCTGCACCGGGACAGCTGAAGGCAGAGTTGGAAAGTAAGAATCTTGATTATTATGTATATACCAATATCAAGGTAAACGGTGAGATAGACAAGCGAGACTTTGACGAATTGAACAGTCATCCATTTAATAGCATCGACTTGAGTGATGCCAAAGTTGTTGCCTATGATAGCTATGACGCCAATATGATTCCGGATGGCGCTTTCTGGAAGAATGCCAATCTGAAGCACTTCAAGATGCCGGTAGGTGTGAATACTCTTGGTTTTAATGCATTTAGAGAAACTGGATTGGTAGAAATTGACCTGCCGGAAACTATCCGGGAGTTCGGATTGAATACTTTCTGGGGATGCCATTCTTTAGCTGATGTCTATATGCGTCATAAGGAGGTTCCTTCTTGGATAAGTTGGTGCGTATTCTATAACAAGGGCAACAAGGTAAGCCGTACGCTGCACCTTTATCCTGGAAGTAAGGAAAAATATCAGGCTTATCAGTATACTCAGAACTGGATAGTCAACTTTGACAATATCGTAGAAGACCTGGTAGTAACAGGTATCAATTCTGCTACTTTGGATAATAAGACAAGGAAGTCTGCATTGTATGACCTCAACGGTCGCAGAATACCAAATGTTCCATCTAAGGGTATCTATATCCAGAATGGAAAGAAGATGATTAGAAAATAATCATTTGCTGACGATAAATCAATTAAACAATAGAAAAGTCCCCTGGTGTCGCAAAGCATCAGGGGACTTTTTTAATCACTACTCATTTATCACTGCTCACTATTAAAAGTAATAGGTGCAGCCGATTGTAGCGGCACGGTTGCCAAAGTGCTGGCTGGCAATATCATGGAATCTGCCTTCCAGGGTAAGGTGCTTGCCGATATTCTTGTAGACTCCTAATTCTGCATAGAGATTGGCAGGGGTATAGGCAGGAGTAGCAGTATGACGGTAAGTACACCAGATGAGATTAGAGGTGAGACGCCAACCGTCTGGCAGAGTAAGCTGAGGAGCCAACTTGAAGACGGCAAAATTGTGATAGCTTGTATCTCTTAATGATGTCTCTTCCACTGGTGTTTCTGCCCGTTCCCAGAAGTAATTGAAGCCAGCGGTAAGGCGAAGGATGCCAGTATGCCAGAAGGCGGTGGTTCCGATGCCTAATGTGTTGTCGTGGTTGTTGTCTATCAGATGCTGGTGAATGTTCTTCACCGAGGTGCTGACCACGAGATTCGGCTTACTGTAGGTATACTTCAACTCCATAACATTGGCAAGACTATTCCTGATATCAGTGGTATAGGTAGGCTTCCATGCGCCCTCCATATCTCCCGCAGTCACAAAGTCGCCAAATTCCGGATTGAAGATGCGGCGGCAGAAGGTGCCTTGCAGGGTATGACCCGGAGTGAAGGTATAGTATGCACTGAACGAGTAGATATGGTTGTGGGTGGTATGCTCCCAGTTGCTGATAGAAGTAATCTGCTTAGGGCGGAAATTGATGATACGGTATCGTTCACCAGCCATGAATCCCCACTTGCCGATATTGTAATCCAGCTGGACATAGAAATCCTCGTAGTTGGAATGGTTGATGTAATCAGCAATGCAATTCTTCTCGATAGACAAACCGCCCTCAAAACCTGCTGTAATCCAAAGGTCTTTGGTAAGGATTGGAGAGGCGTACTCTATAACGGCAAACGGATAGGTGGAGTGGTTCTGGTAAGGGAAGGTCTGGCTTTCTTCCTGGGTTCTGCCATTGTCGCTGATATGTTCTGCACCCAAGGTGAAAAGGATGCTCGAACCATTCTCGCCTAGTGTCCGGGTATAGTCTGCCTGAAGATGGTAGGCACGTACATATTCGGCTGGTGAATGGGTGAAATGATTGCGGGTATAGGTCTGCATCGCATCCACTTCGAGTATGTCCTTGCTGGTTGGAGTCCAGAGAACATTGAGCTTGGCTCCCTCGTGCGAGTAATGGTTGATGGTATTGGAGCTCTGGTTCTGATAAGCATCCTTGTCGCTATTAGAGGTGCGTTGGAAGTTGCCTTCTACGTGGCTGAGGATGCGCAGGTCATCCTGCTGGCTCAGAACGCTGACGATTCCTTTGCCACCGCCGTAGGTATCACCAAATAGTCCTACTCTTCCGCTCACACCGTTTTCGCCCTTGCGGAGGGTGATGTCGATTACTTTCTTCAGACTGCTGCAGCCCTTCATCACTTCTGCATTCTGGCAAACCTTGATGCTTTCAATCTCACGAGCCTTGAAATGGTGGAGCAGGGTGGCATAATCGAGTCCGTATTCCTGATTGTCGATACGGATGACGAACTTGCCATATTGATTGGCAAAGGGATCACCGCCGATGATGTTGTTGCCATCGAGGCTGATTACCTCTGGACACATCATCAGAACATCGAGGAGAGATTCTTCGCCAGTAAGTTCCATTTCTGAAACGTGCATGATGTATCTGTCGCCAATATGTTCTATCGGGGCTGCATTCATCTGTGGCATTGAGCTGCCCAGAAAGCCAGCCAGACACATCAGGCGGGTATTCTTAAGAAGACTGTTTAATATCATATATAATAACCATTTAAGTTTTTTCAACTTGCAAAGATAGTGCAAAAAGAGGAAATAGCGAAATTTTTCCCTAACTTTATGGTTCTTATCATGAAAAAATCAAGAAAACAGCAATGTAATCAGAGGAATGGTGATGATGCTGCCCAGGGTGGTGATGAAAGTCATCTCAGTGATGAGCGATGGATTGCGACCGTATTTCAGGCAGAACATGGTGCCGAAGCTGGCTACAGGCATCGCTATGACTACCGTATTGATGTTGTTAACCAAATCGTGGACACCACACGCCTTGAACAAAAAGTAGATGCTCAGAGGAACCACGACAAGGCGAAGAACAGAAGAAATGTATACCTTCGGACTTCCGATAATCTCTCTGACTGGAAGCTTTGCCATGGAAGAACCGATTATCATAAGAGCGGCAGGAACCGTAACGTTGCCTACCATCGTTACTGGGCGGGCAATGATATCGGGGGTATGTACGCCCAATGCTACCAGAAGGGCGGCAAGGAAAGCTGCCAGCAAGGCTGGACTCACCAATACCTTAGGATTGAACTGCTTGATGCTGTATTCACCCTTGATGAGCATCACACCTGCCGTAAAGATAAAGAAGGTGTTGGGCATATTGAGCAAGGCTGCATAAAAGATGGCCTTAGGACTGAAGATGCTCGATACGATAGGGTATCCGATAAAGCCCACGTTGGCAAACATCAAGGCGAAGCCTATCATACCCTGGTCGTCATGGTTCTTGGTGATGAGGCGCGGTACCCAGAAGCCAAATACCAATAATAATATATAGGTAAGGAAACCGACTCCTAAAAGTGGGAGGATGAGCGTGCGGTCGGGCAACTCATCCCCCATTACCGATGACAGCACCAGCAGTGGACAGGTTATGTCCACTACGATGCTGGATAGTTTCTTGTCAAATTTGTCGCCCATATAGCCTAACTTGCAGGCGACATAGCCTAAAATTACGATGATGAACAATACCACCATCACTTCTAAATTCTGCATTATCCTGAAAATCTATACCTTAATTTATCTATAATCTCTTTAATCTATGAATCTCTTGGTGATGTCTCCATAGTTTTCTATACGGCGGTCGCGGAGGAATGGCCACCAACGGCGTACATCCTCACTGTGCTTGAGGTCGATGTCAACAACCAGGCTTTCTTCTTCCTGATCGCTTGCACGGTAATGGAGTTCGCCCTGAGGACCTGCCACAAAGCTGCTGCCCCAGAACTGGATGCCTCCAGTCTGTTCGCTAGGATCCGGCTCAAAGCCTACTCGGTTTACGGCAACAACAGGCAGACCATTGGCTACCGCATGACCACGCATCACGGTGGTCCAGGCTTCGCGCTGTCGCTGCTGCTCTTCCGGTGTATCATAGGTTGCATAACCGATGGCTGTAGGATAGATGAGCATTTCTGCTCCCTGCAATGCCATGAGTCGGGCTGCTTCCGGATACCACTGGTCCCAGCAAACCAAAACACCCAGTTTGCCTACTGAAGTCTGGATAGGACGGAAACCGAGGTCGCCAGGGGTGAAGTAGAACTTCTCGTAATAGGCTGGATCGTCTGGGATATGCATCTTGCGATATTTGCCTGCGATACTGCCATCCTTCTCGATAACGACAGCCGTGTTGTGATAAAGTCCTGGTGCTCTGCGTTCAAAGAGTGAGGTGACGATAACCACACCGAGATCTTTCGCCAGTTTGCCATAGAATTCTGTTGACGGACCAGGGATTGGCTCTGCGAGATTGAAGAGCTCAACATCTTCTACCTGACAAAAGTAGAGGGAATTGTGAAGCTCTTGAAGAACGATGAGCTCCGCACCGCGATGGGCAAGGTCGATAATGCCCTCAGCGAGGCGGGTTTTGTTGTTGGCTATATCTGCCGTATTATGTTGTTGTAAAATACCGAGTTTCATTTACTTTTTTTGCTTTATTTACTTTGAACTTCTTTACTTTGGACTTTAGATTTCGAACATCTAACTTTATGCCCAACCCTTTATGTCTGCCACTGGGCAGCCTCCGGATAATCATTTCTATCTCCTTTCAGGGCTCCTTCTGGAAATTGCATGGTGAGGCAGTGGATGCTGCCATGCTGGCGAATGATGGTTCGTGAGTCTACACCGATGATGTCTCTGTCTGGGAAGGCAAGTTGTATCTGCTTGCGTGCCTCCTCGTCCTTCGCTGGCTGATTATAGGTTGGATATATCACAGCCTTGTTCAGAATCAGGAAGTTGGCATAAGTGGCAGGCAGGCGGTCGCCCTTGCTGTCCTTGTCTGTAGTCAGGCGGTCACCCTCATCAAAGATTGGGTCTGGCATCGGGAGCTTGAGCAGTCGATACGGGTATCCTTCCCAGGTGAAAAGCGACTGAAGCTGCTTTTCAAGTGCCTGGAAGTCTTCATATTGCTCATCTTCCGGGTCATCACACCCTACATATAATAAGGTGTCGTGAGGAGCCACTCTGACGATGGTATCAATGTGACCATCTGTATCATCACCGATGAGATTGCCATGATCCAGCCATACCACTCTCTTGAGATGGAAGAAAGTCTTGAGCAGATGATCGATGCTGTCATGGTCAAGCGGCTGGTTGCGATGAGGAGCCAGCAGACACTGTGAGGTGGTAAAGAGAGTGCCTTTACCGTCACTTTCTATGCTGCCACCTTCCAGTACGAAACCCTGATGGTTTTCCATGTCGGCATTGAAGGCAGCCATATAGTATAGCTTCAGATTGATGGCATTGTCTTTTTCCCATCTGAACTTCTCGCCCCAACCGTTGAATTTGAAGTCGAGCATACGGATTGGCACCATCCATGTGTTTTGCTTTTTCCGCAAAACCATCGTAATAGGGCCGTGGTCACGTGCCCAGGTATCATTGCTCTCTACCTCGTAGAGATGTATACGGTTCATTTGCTCCTGATTCAGATGGTTTTCCAGCAGGAGCTGGATACCAGTCACGTCGGGTGTAGCTACAAGCAGATGCTCATAGCGGGTAATGATGTCTGCCAATTCCAGATAAGTCTGGCTTATCTCTGGCAGGTAGGGCTTCCAATCGGTGCCCGCATGTGGCCATGTCAGCATGATGGCACTTTGTGGCTCCCATTCTGCTGGGAGTGCGAAATCGCAAGGCAATGTGGATTGATACATAAGCTGTACTTTTTAGTCAAATTCCAAGCTTGGCTTTTTGGGCTCGGCTTTTTATCTGTTTTTTTTGTTATTTCTAATATGTTTGCAAAATTAATAAAAAATCTACAACTTCCGAGTATTTTTGTGGAATATTTTATGCAAAAGCAAAAGTTTTTATTAAAAAAGATTAAAGGGAGCATGGAATGAGAATAAAATCAAGGAAAAATGCTTAACTTTGCAATCTAAAATGATAAAAACAGGCGAAATCCATGTCGGTGGGAATGATAAGCGGGCAGGATGAGTCTTTTAAAACATAATAATAGGAGCGTGAAAATAAAACAGGTAGTTGATGCCCTTGAACATTACGCGCCTCTGCCCTTGCAGGAAGGATATGATAATGCCGGCTTGCAAGTTGGATTGACAGAGGCGGTAGAAATGTCAGGGGCATTGTTGTGTCTTGACGTCACTGAAGAGGTGGTGGAGGAGGCTGTTCAAAAGGGATGTAATCTCATCGTTAGCCATCATCCGCTGATATTTCGCAAGTTGGCGAGAATATCAGATGAAAACTACGTTCAACGTACTGTGCGCAAGGCGATTAAGAACGATATTTCTATCGTGTCGATGCATACCAATATGGATGCTGCGACGGGGGGCGTGAACTTCAAAATTGCTGAGAAGCTGGGACTGGAAAATGTCAGGTTCTTTGGTGGTGAAAAGGAAGTGGACGGAGTGAAAGGCGGAAATGGAGTTATCGGAGAAATCTCGGATGAGGATATTCTGCAAGCTGCTGAGGCTGGCAAACTTTCTGAAGAGGTGAAGAATCACTTTGCTGAAGGAATTGCTGCTGATGACCTGGTGCTGCTGCTTCGTGAAAGATTCGGTGTAGAGTGCGTGCAGTGTAATCAGCTTCTGCGCCGACCAATCCGCAAGGTGGCGCTATGTGGCGGTTCGGGTTCCTTCCTGCTGGAAGAGGCTATCCAGGCTGGAGCTGATGCCTTTATCACTGGCGAGATGAGCTATCATGAGTATTTCGGTCATGAACAGGAAATACAGATTTGTGTCATCGGACATTATCAGAGCGAGCAGTTCACTAGCGAAATCTTCCGTAGCATTATCCAGGAACAGTTCCCGGAAGCAAAATGCTATATCTCGGAAATTAATACGAATCCAATTATATATTTATAAAATAAGGTTTAAAAATTAGATATACAGAATTATGGCAAAGAAAGATCCTACAGATTTGACAGTGGAAGAGAAGTTGAAGACTCTCTATCAGCTTCAGGTTACCTTGTCTGGCATTGATCAGAATCGTGAGTTAAGAGGTGAGTTGCCTCTCGAAGTTGAGGATTTGGAAGACGAGATTGCTGGTTTGACAACTCGTATTGAGAATATTCAGCGCGAGATGGAGCAGTTTGACCGTGCAGTATCTCAGAAGCAGCAGGAAATTGCTGATGCGCAGGCTAGCGTAGAGCGCTATCATGCTCAGCTCGAGACTGTAAGCAACAACCGTGAGTATGATACTTTGAGTAAGGAAATCGAGTTCCAGGAGTTGGAAATCGAGCTTTGCAATAAGAAGATTCGCGAGGGATTGCAGCAGATTCGTGAGCGTGAGTTCGACTTGCACAAGGCTGAGGAGCAGAAGGCTGACCGCGAGAAGGGCTTGGTAGAGAAGCGTTCTGAACTGGAAGACATCATGGCTGAAACCCGTGAGGAAGAGGAGCGTTTGAAGGAGAAGGCTCTGGAGCTTGAAAAGAAGATTGAGCCACGTTTGCTCGCTAGCTTCAAGCGTATCCGTAAGGGTGCTCGCAATGGTCTCGGTATCGTATACGTACAGCGTGATGCTTGTGGTGGTTGCTTCAACAAGATTCCACCTCAGCGCCAGTTGGATATCAAGATGCACAAGAAGATTATCCCTTGTGAGTACTGTGGACGTATTCTCATCGACCCAGAATTGGCTGGTATCAAGGTAGCTTCTCCTGCTACTGAAGAGAAGCCAAAGCGCAAGCGCGCTATCCGTAAGAAGAAGGCTGAAGACGGAGAATAAAAAATAGTAAAATAAAAATCGCCCTGAAAGAGTAAAAGCAGCATTTTTCTGGCTTTTACTTTTTCAGGGCGTTTTTTGGTTAGATTCCTCTTGCTTTAAAGATGCGTTCCTTGGCATCGTTTATTTCCTGGAATTTCTTTTCAGCTGCACGGCGTACGTCTTCGCCCAATGCTGCCACCTTGTCGGGATGATGCTTGAGCGCCATCTTGCGATAGGCTGCTTTTACTTCATCATTGGAGGCTTCCGGACTGATGCCGAGTATACGGTAAGCGTCAGCAAGACTGTCTGATGATGAGCCGCTCGCAAGATTGAGCATCTGATCAACGTCTTCTGCTGATAATCCCATGTGGATGGCTACTTCCTTGAGTGCCTGTATCTCAGCTTGGGACACAACACCATCGGCTTGGGCTATCATAACCAGGAAGTTGAGCAACTGAAGGCGTTGTTCGTACATCATATTGGAACGTATCTGATGACAGCTGTCTTGAATGACGCTGCGATACTGTTGCATGCCAATACGTTTCTGCTGTTCAAAGAGTTTCAGGAGGATTTCTTCTCCCTGCTGTTTGGCTGCTTCGCCAAAATTCTGTCGGAGGAAGTTGCGTACCAGCTCCATCTCTGAATGCATAATCTTGCCATCGGCATTGATGATGTATGAGGAGAGTACGAGGAGCGAGAACATGAATGAGTTTCGCTCGCCTTCATAGTTTCGGCGTTGCCCGCTGTAGGCTTCATAGGCATTGCTATATTCCCGATTGTTGTATCCCTCCTTGTTTACCTCGTCCAGTCCGTGGTCGAAAAGAGAGCCTAGGGCAAAGCCAGCCAGGGCTCCAAGAGGGCCGGCGGTGATGAAACCGAGAAATCCGCCTATCCATTTTCCTGCTGCCATAAAAAATATCGATATTTATGTAAGGTGTTCTCTTTCTGAATAGAGAAACCGTTCTTTTTTAATTGAAAAGAAAATGTCCTTCTCTCGTGTCGTCTTGAGCAGAAGGACAATTTACTGTATCTTTATGAATATTCCTCTTTAGTTGTTGAAATAATAGAGGAATGATGCGATTCCTGAGAGGGCAGGCTTGCGCTGACCTTCAATCTCAATGCTGAACTTGATGCTGGTCTTACAGATGCCACGAAGGTTCTGGATGTCGTGGAGGGTAGCAACAAGGCGAACACGTGAACCAGTGATGACTGGCTGGCCGAAACGCATCTGGTCCATACCGTAGTTGACGAGCATCTTAAGGTTGTTTACCTCCAAAATCTGCTGCCAGAGATAAGGCAATACTGAGAGGGTAAGATAACCATGAGCGATAGTGCTATGATAAGGGCTCTCAACCTTGGCACGCTCTACATCTACGTGAATCCACTGTGGATCGAGAGTTGCATCTGCAAACTTGTTGATACGTTCCTGGTCAATCTGCAACCAGTCTGATTCTCCTAACTTCTCACCGAGGTGAGATGCAAATTCCTCATAGGAATTGATTACTAATTTTGCCATTTTTATCTATTTTGATGTTTATTATTTAATATCTAACATTTAAATAGGCTTGCGCCTTATAAGCTTTGAAGTCTTCACTCTCTTAGTCTCTTCTGAAAATATCGCGAGTATAAACTTTCTCTTCTACATCATCCAGACATTTATCGTATCTGTTGGCGATGATAGCCTGACTCTGCAGCTTGAATGCATCGAGATCATTCACAACTCGGCTGCCAAAGAAGGTGCTTCCGTCTTTCAAGGTTGGCTCATAGATGATGACTTGTGCGCCTTTAGCCTTGATGCGTTTCATCACGCCCTGTATGCTGCTTTGACGGAAGTTGTCGCTGTTACTCTTCATGGTGAGTCGGTATACACCGATGACGCATGATTTCTCTTCTTCCTCGTTATAATTGTTCTGGTTGGCATAGTCATAATAGCCTGCCTTATTGAGCACACGGTCTGCAATGAAATCCTTTCGGGTGCGATTGCTCTCTACAATGGCTTGGATCAGGTTCTCTGGCACGTCTGCGTAGTTTGCCAGCAACTGTTTGGTATCTTTTGGAAGGCAGTAGCCGCCATATCCGAACGAAGGGTTGTTGTAGAATGTGCCGATGCGGGGATCCAGCCCTACACCGTCAATGATGGCTTTGGTATCAAGTCCCTTCATCTCAGCATAGGTATCCAACTCGTTGAAGTAGCTTACGCGGAGAGCCAGATAGGTATTGGCGAAGAGTTTTACGGCTTCTGCCTCGGTTAGTCCCATATATAGGGTTTCGATATTTTCCTTGATGGCACCTTCTTGCAAAAGGGCAGCAAAGGTATGGGCAGCCTTGTCTAGTCGTTCATTGTCTTTTGGACGACCAATGATAATGCGGCTAGGGTAGAGGTTGTCGTAAAGTGCCTTGCTCTCACGTAGAAATTCTGGGGCAAAGAGGATGTTGTTGCAATCCATTTTTTTGCGAATGTTTTCTGTATATCCTACGGGGATGGTACTTTTAATTACCATGATGGCTTCTGGGTTAACCTCTTTTACCAACTGAATGACTTCTTCTACATGGGATGTATCAAAGTAGTTTTTGACAGGGTCATAGTTGGTTGGGGTAGCAATTACAACGAAGTCTGCATCTTTGTAAGCTGCAGCCCCATCGGTTGTTGCTTTGAGATTCAGCTCTTTCTCGGATAAGTACTTTTCTATGTACTCGTCCTGAATTGGAGAGTGGCGGTTGTTGATGAGATCTACCTTTTCCTGAATCACGTCTACTGCCACAACTTCGTGGTGCTGACTCAGGAGTGTTGCTATACTCAGACCAACATAGCCAGTACCTGCCACAGCTATCTTTTTTATATTATCGTTTGCCATTTTGCTTTATAACCTATATATTAGGTACCTTCAATAATGATGAGTACCCATACATTATTAACTATATTTTTTGCAAAGATAGTATAAAAGAGGGAGACTACAAAAAGAAATGGGATTTTTTATCATAAAATAACCCTCTCAAAATTTGCGAATTTTAGAACGGCTGATTAATTGGCCGTAAATTCGCAAATTTTGAAAGGAGATAATATGTGGCTAAAGTGTCAATAAATCCGAATAGTTAGGGATATCTTCAAGAAATAAATATTTTTTACCGTCATAATCCATCTTACAAATATAGTGCTCCAGACCGTTGCTGACGACCAGAAAGTCAACATGAAGTAGGAGATTATAGGTCGAGACTTGGTCGAAAACTTTTTGAGTGATGGGAATGTGCGGAGCTTTGTATTCTATAATCATTCTGGGTTGAAGTTCCCGGGAGTAGAGAACACTGTCAGCACGCAAAACTTTATCGCCACATTGCAGCTGGATCTCATTGGCGAGTAGGGCAGCAGGGTATCCTTTATGCTCGATAAGAAAGTGGATGAAGTGCTGTCGCACCCATTCTTCAGGAGTGAGTGCGATATATTTTCTTCGTAGAATATCGAGGATTTTTGGTTGCTGCTTAGTACCAGAAATCTTCATTTCGAAAGGTGGTAAATTTAAGCGAATCATTTTTTCTATACCTTATTATATATTATATACTTTTATTTTCTCTACCTTATTATATATGTAGTTCGAATAATTTTTGTATCTTTGCATGCAGAAATGCAGGCTGTAATAACTGGCAAAAAGCGCGAATGGAAAGCCTGCATGATTGCAGCAAGATTGCTTGTGCAAAAGTACAAAAAATAATTCAATGGCAGAAAAGAAAAGTGGAATAAGTTACGAGCAAATCATAAAAGATTTGAAAGCTCGGAAGTTTGCGCCTGTCTATGTTTTGATGGGTGATGAATCTTTTTATATAGATAAGATCTGTGATTTTATCAGTGAAAATGTGCTTAAACCGGAAGAGCAGGATTTCAATCAAACCGTAGTTTTTGGCGCTGATGTCAATGCTATGCAGGTGGTTGATATGTGCAAAGGCTATCCGATGATGGCTGAATATAGGGTGGTGGTAGTGAAGGAAGCTCAGAATTTGCGGAATTTGGAACCGCTGGAAAAGTATCTCCTGAATCCTGTAAAAACAACAATTCTTGTTTTGTGTCATAAAAACGGAAGTATTGACCGACGGAAGAAGTTTATTCCGCAAGCTGAAAAGGTGGGAGTGGTTTTTGAAAGCAAGAAGCTTTATGACCGTCAGCTACCTGGTTTTATTGAAACGTACCTCAAGAGTAGGAAATCTACAATAGAACCCAAGGCTACTCAGATGATAGCGGATCATATTGGTGCTGATTTGCATCGTCTTACTTCGGAGCTTGATAAGTTGCTCATTTCTCTTCCTGAGAAAGATCGACGTGTCACTCCTGAGTTGGTGGAGAAGGAAATAGGGGTAAGTAAGGATTTCAATGCGTTCGAACTTCGGAGTGCTATTATAAACCGAGATGTTTATAAGGCAAATCTGATAATAAAATATTTTGACGGAAATCCAAAGAGTGGTTCGCTTTATGCGTTACTCCCAATACTCTTCAGTTATTTCCAAAACTTGATGATAGCTTATTATGCACCTAATAAACAGAATGAAAATGAACTCGCAAAATTCTTGGATTTGCGTGGAACTTGGGCAGTGCGTGATTATATCACAGGAATGAGAAACTATTCTGGCATGAAGGTGATGGGAATTATTGATAAGTTTAAGGAGGTAGATGCGAAGAGCAAAGGTCTCGATAATCCATTTACTTCGGCAGGCGAATTGATGAAAGAACTTATATTTTTTATTCTTCACTAGTTGTGGGGTAGAGTAGGCGAGCTTCTGCTGGGAGTTATCTCTCGACAGAAGCTCGCTTACGTTTTCTCTCTTTTGAACCAGGTTAAGCTGAGTAGCTTCCAACTAGCGTTTAGCTTTGTAAATTCTTGCTGAAAGGGGTGTTTTGAGCAGTAAAAATGAGATTTTTCAGGGTTCTGAAAACGTGTTTTTGGGCTCAAAAATGATAAAAAAGGTGATTTCCTAAGCTAGATGGCTATTTCTGGGATTTAGCTCAAATAGTACATAATATATGTGATTATCAGATATTTATGTAAAATAACCCCTTCCATTACTCGCATATTTTCATTCATCCCCTCCTATGGGCTAGAATACGACGAAAATGGAAAAATTTACCATTTTCAGTTGCCTGATAATTGACGTTTGTGTTTTTTAAGGTTTATGTTTTGATAGTTTATTAACGTAAATTTATGAAATACAATCTTGTATTTTGGTTTATAAACATGAATGTTAGAAAACTAAACTCTTTGTAGAACGATTCATGTTTGTAAATATGAATATGAATTTTCTATTTTATATTGGTAAATGTATAAATATTCGTGATAAATGTGTAGCTTGTATCTTGTTGTAAACCAGTTGTTTATGAGATTATATTACTCTATAAACCTAGTTTGATATGTTAGGTAATAGGAAAATAACGTATAAAACGTTATATTAATAATGGTTTGTATTAGTTATTGATTTGTAAATCAGTGAGTTAGACGAAAATATTAAAGAAATGAATTGTTAAATGTTTTGTTTTCGAAGTTGATATTTATAAATATAAACCTAAAAACCGAAGTAAGGTTGAATAGAATTTTAGATTCGTAAATATAAAGATAAAGTTTAAAAAACTAAAATCTATTGCAAATGTTTGGATATTTCGATTTTTTGTTTTACCTTTGTAAAATCAAACGAAAATGGCGTTAAAAAACGCCTGTTCGGAAATTAAACATAGAAATTAGACATAAGTAAACGATAAAATTTTAGAGTATGAAAGATAGAATCAAACAGCTGATGGATGACCAGCATCTTACTCAGCAAAGCTTTGCTCAGTTGATAGGTAGCACACCTGCAACATTGAGTAATATTTTCAATGGAAAGACCAATCCGTCACTCAGTATTGTGGATGGGATTCATAAGAGTTTTCCTCAGGTAAATGTGTATTGGATACTCTATGGTACTCCTCCTATGTATAATAGTCAGGAGGCTCAGGGGGATGGAAATGAAAGTCTGGCTAATGGTTTAGATCCTATGAATGAAAGCTTAGCAGCGAAAGCAGGAAGCATGACGGGTAGTTCCGCCAGACCTGTAGGTTCTTCTGTAGAAGCTACTCTTGATTTTGGTGCGGCTAGTAGTACTGGCTCCCCTACTTCTCCATCGCTTTTTGAGCAGCCTCAAATGCAAGGTGTAAACCGTACACCTAAAAATATTGCTCAAACGGCGGTAAAGTATGTGGACAAACAACAGAGAAAGATTACTGAGATTCGTATTTTCTATGATGATCAGACTTGGGAGACCTTTGTTCCTAAAAAGTAAAAGTCAGAACTTTCGAATGTGGTTCAAGTACGGCTTGATGATTTAAAAACTTCTTGCTCATGGCTGTGCCCAAGGTATAATAGAAGTCGTCAAGGCGTCCTGGGTGATTAGAAAATCTGAAAAAAAACTTAGTTTCTTTTCGTTAAGTCAGATTTTTGGTGTACCTTTGCATTTAGAAGTCACGTGTGCATGGTTTATTTGAAAGAATGCAATAGCGTGCATATACATATTATATATAATAAGCATATAAAATTAGCATTAAGATGAAAAAATATGTTCTCGACCTAAAGGTAGTTTCTGTTGAAGCGCTCAGCGATAAGCACGTTTTGATAAAGCTTACCGATGAAAAGCCTTTGCCGGAAATTTTGCCTGGTCAATTTGTAGAAGTAAAGGTAGAGCATTCACCTACCACAATGCTTCGTCGTCCTATTTCCATTAATTATGTGGATCGTGCAAATAATCAACTTTGGTTGCTTGTGGCAATGGTTGGAGATGGCACTCGTCAGCTCGGACAGTTGAAGGCCGGTGATTCTCTCAACTGTATGTTGCCTCTTGGCAATGGTTTTACAATGCCTACCGAAAAGAGTCAGAAATATCTGCTTGTTGGTGGTGGCGTAGGTGTAGCTCCACTTTTGTATTTCGGCAAACTTATCAAGGATTTTGGAGCTGAGGTTGTGTTCCTGTTGGGAGCACGTTCTGCAAAAGATTTGCTTGAACTGGATGAATTTGCTAAGATCGGTAAGGTTTGTATTACTACCGAAGATGGTTCTGCGGGCGAAATAGGCTTTGTGACCAATCATTCGGTTTTGGAGAATGAGAAATTTGATATGATTTCTACTTGTGGTCCTAAGCCGATGATGGTAAGCGTGGCTCGCTTTGCAAAGAAGGCAGGTGTAGAATGTGAGGTCTCTCTGGAGAATAAGATGGCTTGCGGTGTTGGTGCTTGCCTCTGTTGTGTAGAGAAAACTACTGAAGGAAATCAGTGTGTTTGTAAGGATGGTCCTGTCATCAATATCAAAAAACTCACTTGGGATATTTAGTGAAGCAGGAAAATAAAGAATGAAGTTGCCTCTTGCTCTAATGGTGGGTGGGAAAAGTGAAGAAACTTCTTGCATTAGAGTGGGGAACGGTATAGGAAAATCTTTGTTTTGTAAAAACATTTTTAATGATTATTAAAAGATTATGGCTGATTTAAGTGTAAATATAAAGGATTTGAAATTGAAGAATCCTGTGATGACTGCATCGGGTACTTTCGGCTACGGCTTGGAGTTTGCTGATTTTGTTCCATTAGAGGAAATCGGTGGTATTATCGTTAAAGGTACAACTCTGGAACCTCGTGAGGGAAATGACTATCCACGTATGGCTGAAACACCTCAGGGAATGCTTAATTGCGTGGGACTTCAGAATAAGGGTGTAGATTATTTCTGCGAACATATCTATCCTCAGATAAAAGATATTGATACCAATATGATCGTGAATGTGAGTGGGCATTCGCCTGAAAGCTATGCAGAGTGTGCTGCGCGCATCAATGAACTGGAGAAGATTCCTGCTATCGAGCTGAATATCTCTTGTCCAAACGTGAAAGATGGCGGTATGGCTTTCGGTGTTACTTGTGAAGGTGCCGCAAGCGTTGTGAAAGCTGTTAGAAAGGCATATCATAAGACGCTTATCGTGAAGCTTTCTCCTAACGTAACCAATATTGCTGATATTGCCCGTGCTGTAGAGGCAGAGGGCGCAGACTCTGTTTCACTTATCAATACTTTGATGGGTATGGCTGTTGATATTGAGAAGCGTCAGCCTTTGTTGAGTATTCGTACAGGCGGCTTGAGCGGTCCTTGCGTGAAACCTGTGGCTTTGCGTATGGTTTGGGATGTAGCGCATGCTGTGAAGATTCCTGTAGTTGGTTTGGGTGGTATACAAAATGCCAAGGATGCTATCGAATTCCTGATGTGTGGAGCAACGGCTATTGAGATTGGTACTGCCAATTTTGTTGATCCTGCGGTTACGAAGAAGGTAAAGGATGGCATTAATGAATGGCTTGATGCACACGGATGTGCTTCTGTTACCGAAATCATTGGTGCCATCTCGTAGTTTTCCACATTAATTAAATAGAAGGATAATATGGATTTAAATGAGATGAATCCTGTGCTCTTGATTGCTACCCTGACTCAACAGATTGTGGAGCAGGAGAAGATAGCTGAGGCTGAAGTCGGAAATGCAGAAAACAAGACTGCCCTGAGTGAAAATCTTCTGAAGCGTGGGCGGCTGTTGATGCAGATGGGCGACAAGGAAGGAGCACAGCAGGATATGCAGCGATATCTGCAACTGAATCCTGAAAAGATAGAAGAGTTGACAGGTGAGTTTAAGGCAGAAGGTAGAGAACACTGTCATTAGACTCAGTTTCCGTCAGAAATGAGTAGCAGGAATCTATTTTCTTCTGATAAAAATCTGCAAGAAATAAGCTTTTTCTGATAAAAATCTGCAAGAAATAAGCTTTTTCTGATAAAAATCTGCTAAAAAAATGCTTTAGAACAGAAAATATAAGCAAAATTCAGAAAAAAGTGACAAATTGTTTGGCAGTGTCAGATAAAAGTGTTACTTTTGCAGTCGTAATATTAACAATTAAAATAATAAGACAATGAAGAAGTTGAACGCATACTTTTTTAGCTATTACTTTTACTTTGCAAGCGATTGTAAAGCGGGAAGTTGCGTGTAAATTTCAACTTAGGATATTAGATTCTTTGAAATCATCGAAACGGTCCCGCTCTATACAGAGTTGGACCGTTTTTCGTAAACGTTCTTAAGTAAACATTGGGTTAGAGATAAGAAACAAGGTAATGAAGAGAATAGCAATACAAGGAGAGTTGGGATCTTTCCACGACATCGCTGCCCATCAGTATTTCGAGGGTGAGCAGATAGAGCTGATATGTTGCGCCACCTTCGAAGGGGTGTTTGAGAATATCAAGCGCGATCCAACCGTGGTTGGTATCTGTGCCATAGAGAATACGATTGCGGGAAGTTTGCTTCACAATTATGAGTTGTTGCGGGAGAGCGGTACGACTGTTGTGGGAGAACATAAACTTCATATAGAGCATAGCATCTGCTGCTTGCCTGATGATGACTGGAGTTCCCTCCAGGAAGTTCATTCTCATCCTGTGGCTTTGATGCAGTGCGGTAAGTTTCTTGCCAATCATCCGGACTTAAAGGCTGTGGAAGCAGAAGATACAGCCGGTTCTGCAGCTTATATAGCTCAGCATAAGGTGCATGGATGGGCTGCTATCTGTTCTGCCTATGCTGCCCACATGTATGGCATGAAGGTATTGCAGGAGGAAATCCACGATAATCCGCACAACTATACCCGGTTCCTCGTGGTCTGCAATCCGCAGAAGGCGGCTCTGCTTCGCCCTATCGAGAAAGCAAACAAGGCTAGTATCGTCTTCAGCTTACCTCATACTGAAGGATCGCTCTCCAAGGTACTCACCATTCTGAGTTTCTATGACATCAATCTGACGAAGATTCAGTCGTTGCCGAACATCGGACATGAATGGGAATATCTCTTCTATGTGGATCTTACCTATGATAATTTGACACGTTATCGCCAAAGTATTGATGCCATCACACCGCTGGTCAAGGAAATCAAGGTGCTTGGTGAATACGAGGAGAAGGAATAGATTGAAATTAATAGTTAATAGTTGACAGTTAAGAATTAAAAATAAGAATTATGATACAACCAGCCAATAGAGTAACGGAAATACAGGAATACTACTTCAGTCGCAAACTGAAGGAAGTGGCTAAGTTAAATGCCGAGGGCATGGACATTATCAGCCTTGCCATTGGAAGTCCAGACATGCCGCCTTCTAAGCAGACTATTGATAAGCTCTGCGAGGTAGCCAATAATCCTAACGCACATGGTTATCAGCCTACAGTGGGCATACCGGAATTGCGTAAGGCTATGGCTGGATTCTATAAGCGTTGGTACGATGTAGACCTTGACTGGGCTACGGAGATTCAGCCACTTATTGGTAGTAAGGAGGGTATTCTGCACGTAACGCTTGCATTCTGCAATCCAGGTGATGAGGTACTCATTCCTAATCCAGGTTATCCAACCTATACAGCCATCAACAAGATTCTGGGCACCAAGATTACCTATTACGACCTGAGAGAGGACAACGGATGGCAGCCCGATTTCGACGCCCTGGAGAAGATGGACCTGAGCCACGTAAAGCTGATGTGGACCAACTATCCTAACATGCCGACAGGCGGTGTGGCGAAGCGCGAAACCTACGAAAAGCTGGTGGCATTCGCCCAGAAGCACAACATCGTGGTGGTGAACGACAACCCATATTCGCTCATCCTCAACGAGCACCCAATGAGCATCATGCAGGTGCCGGGAGCCAAGGACTGCTGCATCGAGTTCAATTCCTTGAGCAAGAGCCACAACATGCCAGGCTGGCGTGTGGCGATGATTTCGAGCAACAAGACATTTATTTCTTGGATTCTGAAAGTGAAGAGCAATATCGATAACGGATCCTTCCGTGGTATCCAACTTGCTGCAGCTGAAGCTATGCTCAATAATACTGATGATTGGCATCGTGAGAATAATATTGCTAATTATCGCCGTCGCCGTGATATCGCAGAAGAAATCATGAAGGTGCTCGATTGCCAGTTCGATCCTAATCAGGTGGGAATGTTCCTCTGGGGTAAGATACCCGAGAAGTATACAGATGTAGAAGATCTCACAGAGAAGATTCTCCATGAGGCTCGCGTGTTTATCACGCCAGGATTTATCTTCGGAAGTAATGGCAAGCGATACATCCGCATCAGCCTCTGTGCCAAAGATGAGAAAATGAAGGAGGCTTTGGAAAGAATAAAAAAAGTATTTGAATCATAAGAACATAAAAATATACGACTATGGAATTAGAATTAGAACCATTGAATTTTCCTAGTGACCAGGAACGCCCTTGTATCATTGCAGGTCCATGCTCTGCAGAGACAGAAGAGCAAGTGATGACTACCGCAAAACAGTTGGCAGCTAAGGGTTGCCACATGTTCCGCGCAGGTGTTTGGAAGCCACGTACCAAACCAGGAGGTTTCGAGGGAAATGGCGAGGTTGCTTTACCTTGGATGAAGCAGGTAAAGGAAGAGACTGGTATGCTCACTGCTACCGAGGTGGCTACTCCTGAGCATGTAGAGCTCGCCTTGAAATATGGAATCGACATTCTCTGGGTAGGTGCACGTACATCTGCCAACCCATTTGCTATGCAGGCTCTTGCTGATAGCTTGAAGGGCGTGGATGTACCGGTATTGGTAAAGAATCCTGTTAATCCAGACCTCGAACTTTGGATTGGTGCTCTCCAGCGTATTAATCAGGCTGGCATCAAGAAGCTTGGTGCTATCCACCGTGGTTTCTCAAGTTTCGATAAGAAAATCTATCGCAATCTTCCAATGTGGCAGATTCCTATTGAATTGCACCGTCGCCTGCCTCAGTTGCCTATCATTTGTGATCCTAGCCATATCGGTGGTCGTCGCGATTTGATAGCTCCTCTTTGCCAGCAGGCTATGGACTTAGGTTTTGATGGTCTTATCGTAGAGAGCCATTGCAGTCCTGATGATGCCTGGAGCGATGCTAAGCAGCAGGTTACTCCAGAAATTCTGGATTACATCCTGAGTCTGCTCGTTGTTCGTGATGAGCATTACTCTACTGAGGGCTTACATCAGTTGCGTGGTCAGATTGATGAGTGTGACAACCAGTTGATGGATCTCTTGGCTAAGCGTATGCGTATATGCCGTGAGATTGGTACTTACAAGAAGGAACATAATATGACTATTGTTCAGACTAATCGTTATAATGAGATTCTGGATAAGAGAGGTGCTCAGGCTTCTCTCTGTGGTATGAGTCCTGAGTTTGCTGCTCAGATTTTTGAGCACATTCACGAAGAGAGTGTTCGTCAGCAGTTGGAAATTTTGAATCAGAAGTAAATTAAGTGAAGAGTGAAGAACGAAGAGTGGAGAATCCAAATGCTTTGAGGGCTTGGGTTCTTTGCTGTAGTTTTTCGTTTAAACAAATGATGCTGTAGAATTCTTTGTTCATCACTCTTCACTCTTCACTTGAAAAATATGAGAATATTAATCATGGGAGCAGGAAAGATGGGAAGTTTCTTCATCGACCTGCTCAGCTTCGATCACGAGGTGGCAGTTTTCGAGAAGGATGCCAAGCGTCTGCGTTTCACATATAACTGCTACCGCTTTACTAAAATGGAGGAGATAGAGATGTTCCGTCCCGAGCTTGTCATCAATGCTGTGACGGTAAAATACACTCTTTCTGCCTTCGAAGAGGTGTTGCCACATCTCTCTCACGACTGTATCATTTCGGATATTGCATCTGTAAAGACTGGTTTGCAGGAATTCTATGAAAAGAGTGGTTTCCGATTTGTGAGTACGCACCCGATGTTTGGTCCTACTTTCGCCAATTTGAATCAGCTTTCTGAAGAGAATGCCGTTATTATCAAAGAGGGTGACTATATGGGTAAAATCTTCTTTAAGGATCTGTATCAGAAGTTGGGATTGAGTCTTCATGAATATACTTTTGATGAGCATGACCAGACGGTGGCTTATTCGTTGAGTATTCCTTTTGTAAGTACTTTCGCATTTGCTGCGGTTATGAAACATCAGGATGCACCTGGTACAACCTTCAAGCGTCACATGCAGATTGCCAAGGGGGTATTGAACGAGGATGATTATCTGTTGCAGGAAATTCTCTTCAACCCATATACTAGTGGTCAGGTAGCACAGATTCGCGAGGAGCTCGCTGAATTGATTGATATCATCGATCATAAGGATGCCAAACGCATGAAGGTATTCCTCACAAAGATTAGAAATCATGTGAAGGAAGATATTGAAATCAAGAAATCATAATAGTTAATTATAATAAGTCTTATAGGGAGTCTTGTATGGGAATATTGGACTCTCTTTTTAAAAAAAAAGATTGTAAAACATTAAAGAAGAGTAGTAATGGACGAACAGACAAGTCAGAAAGGAATAGATATGGATGAGCAGCAAGCTCAGGTTGATACCTCTGCCGCTTTTCAGGTTGTAAACGAGGGGTTCTCTACCCGTGAGGCGATAGAGGAAGCAAAACGTTGTTTACACTGCAAGATTCCGCAGTGTAAGAAGGGATGTCCAATAGAAAACGACATTCCTGACTTTGTGCATGAACTCTCTATGGGTAACATGGGTGCAGCAATGAGTATCCTCAATGCAAAAACTAATTTGCCTGCTATCTGTGGACGAGTATGCCCTCATGAGAAGCAGTGTCAAGGTCATTGTGTGCTTGGAAAGAAGGGCAAGCCTGTACAGATTGGAAAACTGGAACAGTTTGTTGCTGATTTTGATACGAAGATGAAACTTTCCCGTGAACGCTTGCCACAGAAGACCCGTGGTCGTATAGCTGTCATTGGTTCTGGTCCTGCAGGTTTGACTGTTGCGGGCGATTTGGCTCGTCAGGGTTTTAATGTTACTATTTTTGAGGGACAGGCAGAGCCGGGAGGAGTCTTGATGTATGGTATTCCTGAGTATCGTTTGCCTAAGAGCGTTGTACGTGATGAGATCAGTAAGATTGAGGCATTGGGTGTTCAGTTTATCACCAACTGTATGGTAGGTGAGAACAATGTTACGATAGACAGTCTTTTCCGTGCAGGCTATGATGCCATCTTTATGGGAACAGGTACCAGTGTACCTCAAAATATGGATTCTACTCCTGGTTCAAACCTTCACGGCGTAAGCCAGAGCACATACTTCCTGCATAATGTAAATGCCTATAATGAAGGAGCTTTGACTCGTGATATGGTGCCTTTGCGTGATGGAGAGAGAGTTGGTGTGATTGGTGGTGGTAATGTGGCTATGGATGCTGCTCGTACTGCCATTCGTCTCGGTGCTGATGTAACCGTGCTTTATCGTAAGACGCAGGAAGAGATGCCTGCCATCAAGAGTGAGTATGAGGAAGCGCTCAAGGAAGGGGTGAAATTTGAGTGGAAGACCACCGTTGAAGCTTTCCTCAAAGGTAAAAATGGCCGTCTTGGAAGTTGTGTATTGAATACTCCTGAGGGCGAAAGAGTTGAAAAGTTCGATCGTATTTATCTGGCCATTGGTTCGAGACCTGCCAACCGTATTGTGTCTACTACCGAGGGTATAGAGGTAGATGAGAAGGGATACGTAAAGGTGGTGGAGCGTCCTTTCGGTATGACAACCCGTCGCGGTGTTTTTGCCGGAGGTGATGTGGTCCACCGTCCTCAGACTGTTGTCTTGGCAATGAAAGCAGCCAAGGAAGTGGCACAGGGTATCGCTCAGTATGTGGATGCCATCAAGTTGCTTGAAGAGGCTAAGCGTATTGAGAAGCAGGGTATTGCAGAATAAATCCCTTATTTGCAGACTGGCGACTCTGGTATATTTTATAGGGGCACCTTTGTTTCTTTGATAGAGACTGAGATGTCCCTATATTTTTTATAGTTCTCATCAATTTGCTAGCATTACTTCCCTCCCCGTTGGGATAGGAATATCATTCTCTTTGAATGACGCTGCAAAGATACGAAATCTGAAAACGCTACTTCATACTTCCTCATACTTCCTCATACTTTCTCATACTTTCTCATACTTTCTCACACTTTCTCACACTTAGATTATGGTTCACCGAGAAAAAAGAGCAGGACGCTTCCTGTTTGGTATTACTTCTTATCTCATGCTGCTTTTGAAGTATAAGTATCATACTTACGGGGAGAAAGTGACATACTTATGGGATGAAAGTATCATACTTAGTCCTCGACAGTAACCGCAGGGCGTTTTTTGCAAATCTGAACTCTGAATGCTGAATACTGAAAAAACCTGCGTTAAATATGTGTTAAATATATAGTGTAACTATTTATATATCATTTCTTTATATTCTTTCTTGATCGCGCTGTATATCAAAGATGTAAAACCGATAAGTTCAGCTTCAGATGTTCAGAAATCTGTTACGAAAATAAAAAAAAGGGGATTTACCCTTTAAATGAACTTAAACTTCTTAAGGAAATCTAAGGAGTATCAGATTTTATCATTACTTTTGTATTTAATTAGAACAAGATAAAGCAATAAACAAGATATTTGTTACGAACAAAGAATAGATAAAATCTGAGAAATAAACATGAAACGAATTATATTGATTTTTGTAGTATTGCTTGCTATGATAGGGCAGGTTGCCTATGCGCAGAAGACATGTGTCATCGCATCGGCAGAAGATCATGTGCCTATCCGTGAAGCACTTATCCATACCAATAACAATCATTGGGCGAGAACCGATTATCGGGGTTATTGGACAATGCGCTACCAGTTTGACTCTGCAACAGTATCGAAACCTGGTTATGTGAAGGCAACTATTCGATATAAGGAATTGCCTGATACAGTGTTTCTCTTACCGGAAGCCAAGCAGTTGGGTGAGGTAACCGTGTGGGGTAAGAATCAGGAAGGTATCAAGAACATGCAGGAGAGTATTCAGGAACGGGTAAACTCTACACCAACTTCCCCGACAGGTATCGGTTTTGATGCTTTTGGCTGGATGGATAAACAGGGAAAGCGTGATCGCAAGCACTTGAAACAGGCGCAGGAAGTGTTCCGAAAGATGGATCATAAGGACCCTATTGTTGCGGCTTATGAAAAAGCAACGGGAAAGAAATATGAATTGGCTGATCCGTATGATGTTTCTGGAATCGGGGAAAAAACTCCTTCAGCTGAGGCTATTGAAGAGAAAAAAGCAACTACTGATGAAAGAGATAAATAAAAAAACAGAAACAAGTTGGCTTTCTCAGAAAAAAGTCGTATCTTTGTAGCCAAAAAAATAAAAGAAAGAAAAATGTTTGAAAATTTAAGTGATAGATTAGAACGTTCCTTCAAAATCTTGAAGGGTGAAGGTAAGATTACCGAAATCAATGTAGCTGAGACTATGAAGGATGTGCGCCGTGCACTCCTCGATGCCGATGTCAACTATAAAGTGGCAAAGGAATTCACCAATAAGGTGAAGGAAAAGGCGTTAGGTATGAATGTGTTGACTGCAGTGAAGCCTGGTCAGTTGATGGTGAAGCTGGTTCATGATGAACTTGCAGAACTCATGGGTGGAGAAGAGGCTCCATTGAAGCTCGAAGGTCATCCTTCCATCATCCTCATGAGCGGTCTTCAGGGTTCTGGTAAAACTACATTCAGCGGCAAGCTTGCCAATATGCTCAAGACAAAGAAAGGTAAGAAGCCATTGCTCGTTGCCTGCGACGTTTACCGTCCTGCTGCTATCCAGCAGCTCCATGTTGTGGGTGAACAGGTTGGTGTTCCTGTATATAGTGAGCCTGATAATAAGGATGTATGTATTATTGCCGACCATGCTATCCAGCAGGCAAAGACCAATGGCAATGACGTGGTCATCGTCGATACTGCCGGTCGTCTTGCCATCGATGAGCAGATGATGAATGAGATCAGTAATCTCAAGAATCATCTTCATCCTGATGAAACTCTCTTTGTTGTTGACTCTATGACGGGTCAGGATGCTGTCAATACAGCCAAGGAGTTTAATGACCGTCTTGATTTCAATGGTGTTGTATTGACCAAGCTTGATGGTGATACCCGTGGTGGTGCTGCCCTCAGTATCCGTACCGTAGTTACCAAGCCTATCAAGTTTATCGGTACCGGTGAGAAGATGGAGGCTATTGATGTGTTCCATCCAGCCCGTATGGCAGACCGTATTCTCGGAATGGGTGACGTGGTATCTCTCGTAGAGCGTGCGCAGGAGCAGTTCGACTTGGAGGAGGCAAAGAAGTTGGAGAAGAAGATTCGCAAGAATCAGTTTGATTTCAACGACTTCTACAATCAGATTCAGCAGATTAAGAAGATGGGTAACATCAAGGACTTGGCAGCCATGATTCCTGGTGTGGGCAAGGCTATCCGCGATGTTGATATTCCTGAAGATGCATTCAAGGGCATCGAGGCTATCATTCAGAGTATGACTCCTAAGGAGCGTACCAATCCTGCTATCCTCAATACCTCTCGTCGTCAGCGTATTGCAAAGGGTTCGGGTACTAATATCCAGGAAGTGAACAAGCTTATCAAGCAGTTCGATCAGACTCGCAAGATGATGCAAATGATGACGGGCAACAAGATGGCTCAGATGATGAGCCGTATGAAGGGTATGCCAGGCATGCCTAAGATGCCAGGAATGTAAGAGTAAGTACAATCATAATCATAATTTCAAATGCAGCTAATAGACGGAAAGGCGACAGCAGCCGCCATTAAAGAACAGATAGCCCAGGAGGTAGCTCAGATTGTGGCTAACGGAGGAAAGCAGCCACATCTGGCTGCAATACTTGTTGGGCATGACGGAGGTAGCGAGACCTATGTGAAGAACAAGGTCTTGGCGTGTGAAAAATGTGGATTTAAGTCGACCCTTATCCGCTATGAAGAAGATGTCACCGAGGAAGAGTTGCTGGCTTGTGTGGATAAACTGAATCATGATGATGACGTTGATGGCTTTATCGTGCAGTTGCCTCTGCCTAAGCACATTGATGAGCAGAAGGTTACGATGGCTATAGATTACCGCAAGGATGTGGATGGCTTCCATCCGGTCAATGTGGGAAGAATGGCTATTGGTTTGCCTTGCTTTATCTCGGCTACTCCACTTGGCATTCTCACTTTGCTGCAGCATTATCAGATAGAAACAAGTGGCAAGAAGTGTGTCATCCTAGGCAGAAGCAACATCGTGGGCAAACCAATGGCTCAGTTGATGATGCAGAAGCAATATGGTGATTCTACAGTTACTGTATGTCACTCTCATTCAGCTCATTTGAAAGAGGAGTGCCTTGAGGCTGACATCATTATTGCTGCTATTGGCAGACCGGATTTTGTTACGGCAGATATGGTCAAGCCAGGAGCTGTTGTGATAGATGTGGGCACAACTCGTGTGCCTGATGCTACACGTAAGAGCGGTTTCCGCTTGAATGGTGATGTGAAATTTGATGAGGTGGCAGAGAAATGTTCGTTCATTACTCCTGTACCAGGTGGCGTAGGACCGATGACGATTTGTTCTTTGATGAAGAATACGCTCGCTGCCGGCAAGAAGGAATATTACCAATAATCAATTATTGATAAGATATTGGATTAGTAAATATCTCGATTTTATGAGGCAGGGCGCAGGAATGTATCCTGCCTTTTTTGCATGCAAAAATAATTAATAACAAAAAATGAAGAAAACAAAGTATTTGCTTTTTTCTGTGGCTTTGCTTGCCTCGATGCAATCTGTTGCGCAGAATCCAATCAATGATAATCCTGCTTATTCTATAGTAGGCAAGGACTCAACATGTCAAGTTTTCATATATTCACCTGCTGAGAATCAGGGACTGCATCTTGCTTATTTCACTGATGATGAGCGCTGGGTAGATGTAGGACAGTTATGCGCCAGTGATTTTGGTCCATGGGGTAGCGAGAAGAAAATGTATCGTCCTTTTGTGATGAAGGCAAATGATGGTACCTGGCGTGCACTTTGGAGCGTCAATAGCCGTTCGCCTCAATTTGCTGTGGCATATTCGGAAGATCTGGTTACTTGGCGTCCACAGGATTATCCCATCATGAAAGAGAAGGGTATTACGGATGTGGCTGCTTATCAGATGGATGATGGTTCTTTTGATATCTATCTGAAGACTGCCAAGGGGAAGAGATATGTTCATGCCGATAAGAATTTCCGTACTTTTGAGGAGGATTCGCTCGAAGCTGCTGCTGATGATATTCTCTGGCAGCGGGATACTGCTACCATCAATGGAAAACTATATGAAGGCAACGACTTTGAGATTCCTGCAGTTCATCTTGATTATATCCGTTCCTGGCATAAGGCTCTCGCTGAAGAGAACCGGGAGAACAGCCGGCAGTTGCCCCACAATGAAGCTGAGCTTCAGGCATATCTGAAAGAAAAGGGTACAGAGTTGGGAAGTGGTAGTGAGGTGACCGCTCAGCTTCATGTCAAGCCTCAGAAGTCGCATCGCATCTCTGATAAACTGATTGGTATCTTCTTTGAAGACATCAGTAGGGCTGCCGATGGTGGTTTATGTGCTGAGCTGCTGCAGAATGGTGATTTCGAATATAATGGCGAGAAAAAAGGGTGGAATGCCACTACAGCCTGGAAGGGTATTGAACTCTCGGCTTCTACCGGTGAAAAGAATGCTCCTGCCCGAATCTCTACAGAAAATGGCGTGAGCAAGAATAACTCTCGTTTTGTCATGATGGGTTCCCTACCTATATATAATATAGGTTGGGAAGGCATCGCTATCAAGCGCGGTGCTGCCTACGATGTGAGTCTATATGCCCGATGCATCGATGGAAAGAAAAAACAGCTTACCGTGGCGCTTGTCGATAAGGAAGGACTTCCTATGGCTCAGGCTAAGATGAAGATACAAGGTGCTGAATGGGGAGAATATAAAGCCCAACTCATCGTCACAGACAAATATAAAGGTGATTTAGGTGATGGCAAGGATATCCGGTTTGCCATTATCCCGAAGGGTGAGGAAAAGGTGGCCGTTGACCTTGTGAGTCTGATGCCGCAAGATACCTATAAAGGACATGGATTAAGAAAAGACTTGGCTGAGGCTATCGCAGAATTGAAGCCACGCTTTGTCCGTTTTCCTGGTGGATGTATGCTTCATGGACAGGGCTTGGAGAATATTTATCATTGGAAAGAGAGCATTGGTCCGCAGAAAGACCGTAAGCCAGCACGCAACATCTGGAATTATCATCAGACCCGTAAGCTGGGATTTTTTGAGTATTTCCAGTGGTGTGAAGATATGGGAGCTGAGCCACTGCCTGTATTAGCGGCAGGCGTGCCTTGTCAGAATTCGCAGCCTAATGCTGATGGAATCTGTGGTCAGCAGGGAGGAATCCCAATGTCGGAGATGCCGCAGTATGTTCAGGATGTGCTCGACTTGGTGGAGTGGGCGAATGGCGACCCTGCTACATCAAAGTGGGCTAAGATGAGAGCCGATGCAGGTCATCCTGCTCCTTTCAATCTGAAGATGGTGGGAATCGGTAACGAGGATTTGATTTCAACAGATTTCGAAAAACGCTATCTGATGATATGTAAAGCTTTGAAGCAGAAGCATCCTGAAATAGAAGTTGTAGGTACGGTGGGTCCATTCCATTATCCTTCTTCTGATTATATTGAGGGGTGGAAGATTGCCAAGGAGAATAAGCAATGGATTGATGCGGTGGACGAACATTATTACGAGAAACCGGGATGGTTCATCAATCATCAGGACTACTACGATAACTACGACCGTAAGGCACCGAAGGTTTATTTGGGCGAGTATGCAGCCAATGGTAATAATGAGTTAGACCGGGCTTTGGCAGAGGGCATCCATCTCTGCAATGTAGAGCGCAATGCCGATGTGGTAGAGATGACCTCTTATGCACCATTGCTTTGCAAGAACGGTTACAGCAATTGGAATCCGGACATGATTTACTTCGACAACTCTGAGAAGATTCGTCTTACCGAAAGCTATAAGATGCAGAAAATGTTTGGTCAGCATGCAGGTGATACCTATGTTGTTTCTGAACTGAATTTGTCTGCAGCCTTGAAGCGTTATGTAGGTACCAGCGTGGTAAAGGATTCTAAAACCGGTAAGACCTGGCTCAAGGTGGTGAATGCATTGCCACGTACACTCAAGCTTCAGGTCAGTGGTCTTGGTGACAAGGTAGTAGAAGTAAAGGGACGTTCTGCCCAGGTTTTTGAATTATAGTTTTTTATCAGATAACAAAAAGTATCCGCGGAATGCATGAATATAGTAGGATTTCATGTATTCCGTGGATTTTTGATTGCACAATTCTATATAAATGTGCGTATTCTATGATAAATCGTAAGCAATTAATTGTATTTTCTAACAAAAAATAGCGTTATTTTGAAAGTTTATGCGAAATTAGTTGGTTATTACATAAATTCTCTGTATCTTTGCACTTAATTATAGAATCTGGAGCATTTTGAAGGCTCTTTTTTATGATATTGAATAGAAATTTAGATAAGAAAGATATGAAACATCCATTAAGAAGTAGCGTCTGTACTGAAGGCAGAAGAATGGCGGGTGCCCGAGCTCTTTGGGTAGCTGCAGGTATGAAACACGAGCAGTTTGGTAAACCAATTATTGCTATCGTGAACAGCTTTACACAGTTTGTTCCTGGTCATACTCATCTTCATGAAATTGGTCAGATTGTCAAGAAGGAAATTGAGGCAATGGGTTGCTATGCAGCCGAATTCAATACCATCGCTGTAGACGACGGTATCGCTATGGGTCACGACGGAATGCTCTATTCCCTCCCAAGTCGCGATATCATTGCTGATTCTGTGGAATATATGGTGAATGCTCACAAGGCCGATGCTATGATTTGCATCTCTAACTGTGATAAGGTAACTCCTGGTATGTTGATGGCCTCTATGCGCCTGAACATCCCTACTGTATTCTGTTCTGGAGGTCCGATGGAAGCCGGTCGCTGGAAGGGGGAGAATGCCGACTTGATTACAGCTATGATTAAGGGTGCTGATACCAGCGTGAGTGATGAGGAGATGAAGCAGATTGAGCAGTGCGCTTGCCCTGGTTGCGGTAGCTGTTCTGGTATGTTTACTGCCAATTCCATGAACTCTCTTACTGAGGCTATCGGCTTGAGTCTTCCTGGCAATGGTACTATTCTCGCTACTCACAAGAACCGCATAGAACTCTTCAAGGCTGCGGCTCGTCAGGTTGTGAAGAATGCCTATGCTTATTATGAGGATGGTGATGAGAGTGTATTGCCACGTAATATTGCTACCCGTGATGCATTCCTCAATGCCATGACTCTTGATATTGCTATGGGTGGTAGTACCAATACCGTGCTCCATCTTTTGGCTGTAGCTCAGGAAGCTGGTGCTGACTTCAAGATGGAAGATATCGACCAATTGAGCCGTAAGGTGCCTTGCCTCTGTAAGTTGTCGCCTAATACTCAGAAGTATAGTGTGCAGGAATGCAACCGTGCCGGTGGTATCTTGGGTATCCTGAACGAACTTAACAAGGGTGGTTTGATTAATGGTGCTGTAAAGCGCGTGGATGGTAAGACACTCGATGAACAGATGAAGAAGTATGATATCACTGGTGCTGAGATTGATCCTGAGGCAGACCGCATCTATCATTCTGCTCCTGGCAGAAAATTCTCTACTCAGATGGGAAGTCAGGATGCACAGTGGGAAAGTCTTGATACAGATAGAGAGAATGGTTGTATCCGTGATCTCGAACATGCTTATACCAAGGATGGTGGTCTTGCTGTTCTCTTTGGTAATATCGCACAGAATGGTTGTGTCGTGAAGACTGCTGGTGTGGATCCTGTGCTTTGGCATTTCGAGGGTCCAGCTGTATGCTTCGATTCTCAGGAAGATGCCTGCGAGGGTATCCTTGGTGGCAAGGTGAACTCTGGTGATTGTGTGGTCATCACACACGAGGGACCTAAGGGTGGACCAGGTATGCAGGAGATGCTCTATCCTACCTCTTATATCAAGAGCCGTCATCTCGGAAAGGAATGTGCCCTTATTACTGATGGTCGTTTCTCTGGTGGTACATCTGGTTTAAGTATTGGTCACATCAGTCCAGAGGCAGCTGCCGGTGGAAACATCGGTAAGATTAAGGATGGTGATATCATCGTCATTGATATTCCTAGCCGTTCTATTAATGTGAAGCTCTCTGAAGAGGAATTGGCAGCTCGCCCTCAGCAGCCTCTGAAGCGTAATCGCGTGGTAAGCAAGGCTTTGCGTGCATACGCACAGAGCGTAAGTTCGGCTGATAAGGGTGGTGTAAGAATCATCGATTAATTTTTAAAGCTGAAAAATAAAAAAGATAGTTTGAATTATTCTGAGAGAATTTTGGGATTTCTTTCACGGAAATTCCTGTTCTCTTATCATTTTTATATATTAGATAAATGGCAAAAGAAGTAATAACAGGAGCTGAAGCCTTGATGCGCTCACTGCATAACGAAGGGGTTAAGACCATCTTCGGTTATCCTGGTGGCAGCATCATGCCAGTGTTTGATGCACTGTATGGTTACACGAGAGGAGAGAAGAAGATGTTTGATCACATCTTGGTACGTCATGAGCAGGCTGCTGCTCACGCTGCACAGGGCTATGCCCGAGTCAGTGGCGAAGTGGGCGTGACTCTCGTGACCAGTGGTCCAGGAGCAACTAATACTCTTACCGGTATTGCTGATGCCATGATGGATTCTACACCTATCGTGGTTATTGCCGGACAGGTAGGTGTAGGGGCTTTGGGTACAGATGCTTTTCAAGAGGTTGACTTGGTGGGTGTTACCCAGCCAATCTCTAAATGGTCTTATCAGATTCGTCGTCCTGAGGATGTTGCCTGGGCTGTTAGTCGTGCGTTTTATATTGCCCGCAGTGGTCGTCCTGGTCCAGTAGTGCTCGACTTTACAAAGAATGCTCAGTTTGCAACTTGTGAGTGGGAGCCTGTAAAATGTGAAAAAGTTACATCTTATAATCCATATCCAAAGATTGATGAGAAGTCTGTAGCTGAGGCTGCTGAACTTATCAATCAGGCAAAGAAGCCTTTTGCCCTTGTAGGACATGGTGTTGAATTGGGTGGTGCACATAATGAATTGGTTGAGTTTTTGGAGAAAGCTGATATTCCGGCAGGCCGCACCTTGCTCGGTCTCTCTGCTCTTCCTAGCAATCACCCCCTCAATATGGGTATGCTTGGTATGCATGGTTCTTATGCTACCAACATGAAGACCCAGGAATGCGATGTGCTCATTGCTATCGGTATGCGTTTTAGTGATCGTATTACCGGTGTTCCTTCCAAGTATGCCAAGCAGGCTAAAATCATCCATTTGGATATTGATAAGGCTGAAATCGACAAGGTAATCAAAACCGATGTTGCTGTTATTGGTGACTGTAAGCAGACCTTGCCGGCAATCACTCGTCTTTTGAATAAGAATGTTCATCGTGAGTGGAGAGATTCTTTTGAGGAATATCGTCAGCAGGAGCAGGAAAAGGTAATAGAGAAGGATATTCATCCTACAGAGGGTCCTCTCTTGATGGGTGAGGTTACCAATGTGGTTACTGAAGCTACTCATAATGAGGCTGTTCTGGTAAATGATGTCGGTCAGAACCAGATGATTTCCAGCCGTTACTTCAAGTTTACAAAGAAGTTGAGTATCGTAACCAGTGGTGGTTTCGGAACCATGGGCTTCGGCCTTCCTGCTGCTATCGGTGCTACTTTCGGTGCTCCGGATAGAACAATCTGCTGTTTCTTTGGTGATGGTGGATTCCAGATGAATATTCAGGAATTGGGAACTATCATGGAGCAGCAGGCTCCTGTAAAGATGATTCTCTTGAACAACAATTACTTGGGTAATGTCCGACAGTGGCAAGACTTGATGTTTGGGGGACGTCATTCTTTCACCCATATGCTGAATCCTCATTATGAGGAGATAGCCAAGGCTTACGGCATCCCATACGATGTGGTTATCGACCGCAAGGATCTCAAGGAAAAGGTTGAGAAGATGATAGCCACTAAGGGACCATACCTTCTGGAGTGTGCCATCAAGGAGAACGAGGACATCGTACCGATGACTCTGCCTGGTAAGAGTGTGGAAGAAATGCAGCTTGAACTTAACTATTAAGATGTAGCTTAGCTTCACTATTAAAAGAAAAGGACAATGGAGAATAATAACGAAAAGAAATTATATACACTGCTCGTTTACTCAGAGAATATTGCGGGTATCCTTAATCAGATTACCGCAGTATTTACTCGTAGACAGGTTAATATCGAGAGCTTGAATGTTTCAGCCAGTAGCATTAAGAACATTCATAAGTATACCATTACCGTATGGAGCGATCCTGAGCAGATAGAGAAGATCAACAAGGCTATTGAGAAGAAAATCGATGTCTTGAAGAGTGATTATTATACCGATGATCAGATTTTCATTCATGAGGTGGCTCTTTTCAAGATTTCTACTCCTATTTTGTTGGAGAACCCAGAGGTTTCGCGTACCATTCGTAAGCATGATGCGCGTATGATGGAGGTTAATCCTACTTACAGTACTGTGCTCTTGGCGGGATTGACAGAGGATATTACTGATCTTTTCCATCAGCTTAATAGTTATGATTGCCTGTTGCAGTATACTCGTAGCGGACGTATTGCTGTAACAAGAAGTTTTGATGAGCCAATTTCTGACTATTTGAAGCAGAATGCAGAAGATTAAATGATAAGAATAGGAGCCTTTGTTTTCCTGCAAGTAAAAAATGTAGGGAAACAAGGGCCTTTTTTTATTATGAGTATAGTTTTTAGCAAGCCGTTTTATTCTTGTATATATAAAAAGGTGAACTGATATAAATAATATGTAAAATAGACTTGGTATTTTTAGTACGGGACAATTGATTTAAAGATCTAGTAAAATGAAACCAGAATTATTAAGTAAAGTAGGACGATACGAGTTTTTGGCAGAACCATTCCATTGTGATTTTTCCAGCCATCTTTTTATGGGGCACCTGGGCAATCATCTGCTCAATGCTGCCGATTTTCATAGTAATGACCGTGGGTATGGAATGAATTACCTGATGCCTCGTCACAAAACATGGGTGCTTAGCCGACTGGCAATAGAAATGACAGAGATGCCAAAGTCTTATGATAAGTTTTTCGTAGAGACTTGGGTTGAGAATGCTATGAAGTATTTCACTGCCCGTGATTTCAAAATCTGTGGAAAGGTAGATGCTTCTTCTGCGGATATAGAAGAAAAAATCTATGGTTATGGTAAGAGTGTCTGGGCAATGATAGATACTGATACCCGACAGCCTGTTGATATTTTCAGCATCAATGATGGACTCATCAAAGAATATATTGATGAAGAAACACCATGCCCAATAGATGCCAGCTCAAGAGTAAAGATGAGTAAGGATGCTAAATTGGTGCGCACAATCAATACTTATTACAATGATGTAGACGTGAATGGACACATCAATTCTGTGAAATACATAGAACATGTCCTCGATCTCTTTGATTTGGATTATTACAGAACTCACTTTTTGCAACGATTTGAGGTTGCTTATGTAGCAGAAAGTCATCAAGGTGACCAACTCAATTTCTATTTGGAAAAAACAAATGAAGTGGAAAAATGCGAAGAATATTGCATAAAAATAACAAAAATAAGCAAAAGTAGCTCAGATGAGGTGGAAATCGTAAGAAGTAAGATGAAATTTACAAAAAAATGAAAGAAAAATTTGGTGGTTTCATGGGAATTTCTTACCTTTGCAGTCGGAAATAAAAAATAAAACCCAGAGCCGCTACCTTGGATAGGTGGTGGACGGATCAAACAGGCTCTCTTTGGATAAGAATACAGCTCGCATCCGTATGGACAAGTATAACCCGCGGCTCCATAAATGGCAAGCCGCACAAAAATTAAATTACAATTATGGCAGAAATGAATTTCGGTGGCGTAATGGAAACAGTTGTCACCAGTCATGAATTTTCATTGGAGAAAGCACGTGAAGTATTGAAGAACGAAACTATCGCAGTTATCGGTTACGGTATTCAGGGTCCTGGTCAGGCATGTAACCTTCGCGATAATGGTTTCAACGTCATCGTCGGACAGCGTCAGGGTAAGACCTACGAGAAGTGTTTGAAGGACGGTTGGGTACCTGGCAAGACTTTGTTCTCTATCGAGGAAGCTGCTGAGAAGGGTACTATCATCTGTATGTTGCTTTCTGATGCTGGTCAGATTGCTTGCTGGCCAAAGATTAAGCCATACCTCACACCAGGTAAGACATTGTATTATTCACATGGTTTCGCTATCAACTGGAGCGATCGCACAGGCGTAGTTCCACCTAAGGATATTGATGTTATCATGGTTGCACCTAAGGGTTCTGGTACTTCTCTCCGCACTATGTTCTGCGAGGGTCGTGGTTTGAACTGCTCTTACGCTGTTTACCAGGATGCATCTGGCAAGGCAGAGGAAAAGACTATTGCATTCGGTATCGGTATCGGTGCAGGTTATTTGTTTAAGACTACATTCCAGCGTGAGGCTACTTCTGACCTTACTGGTGAGCGTGGTTCTTTGATGGGTGCTATCGAAGGTCTCTTGGAGGCTCAGTACGATGTGCTCCGTGAGAACGGTCACTCTCCATCTGAGGCATTCAACGAGACTGTTGAGGAGTTGACTCAGAGCCTTGGCCCTCTCTTTGGTGCTAAGGGTATGGATTGGATGTATGCTAACTGTTCTACAACAGCTCAGCGTGGTGCTCTTGATTGGGCTCCTCGTTTCCGTGAGGCTATCAAGCCAGTTATGGAGTGGTTGTATTACTCTGTTAAGACTGGTAATGAGGCTCAGATTTCTATCGACAAGAACTCTCAGGCTGATTACCGTGAGAAGTTAAACGCAGAACTCGAGGCTATGCGCAACAAGGAAATGTGGCAGGCTGGTGTTACTGTACGTAAACTTCGCCCTGAGAACAACTAATTTTTTTCTCGTACATAATGTTTAAAAGGGAACGGTCCGTGATGGGTCGTTCTCTTTTTTATTAAATGTTTTTTCAATCTTTCAAATTTGCTCTTGTTGTTCTTTCTGATTTAGAATCTCAATTAATTCTTTCCTAACCAAAAGTCGAATTTGTCTGTTATGACGATATTTTCTGCTATTAATGATCTCACAGCCTTGTTGATCATCTGAGTTGGAGCTTTGATTAGTCTTAACTCTTGTATATCATGTACTTGTTTATCTGAAAGCATATTCAGTATCTGTTCTGATATGTTGTTTAATTCGTCATCTATATTGCGGGATTTACTGTTTTCCTGGCAAACATCACAATGTCCACAGTCTTTTCGGGTTTCTTCACCGAAGTAGCGTAGAAGTTGTCTGGAGCGGCAAACAATATCATTATTGGCATAAGTGATAACGCTTTTAATGCGTTTGGTATATTGTTCTTTTCTATCTTCCCATACAGATTTCGGTATGATGATGCGGTTGCCATCTTCTCTTTGTCTAGTATAGGTGATATACGGTGTCTTGCGTTGTGGAATGAAATCTACGATATGGCGTGAAGAAAGATTCTTTAAAGTCATGTAAACCTGCTGTATGCTGATATCGCACATTTGTGCTATCAGGTTTTCGCTGATATATACGTAGTCGGTAAATAGTCCGCCATAGGTGCGTAGCAATGCCGTGATAATCATTTCTTGGTTGCTTGGCAAGTTCTCTAAGAGATATAATTCATTGCGGTTCAAGGTAAACTTGAGCCGGGCTTTCCCATCAGGGTTGTCTTCGTAATGAATATAACCCGAATTCTCCAGAATGCGTAGGGCAGAGTCTACCTGGGTTGGGAAGAATTTATATGTGAAGCAAAACGTTTCTATATCAAAGATAAATGTCTTACCGCATCCGCTTCCTACACCGATTTGGAAGAAATAGGCAAGATGTTCGTATACATCTTTGATGAAGTCCTTTTCTGGGAAGGTATCGTTGATTCGTTTTTTAAGTTTAACTTCATCGTGTCCATTGTATAGTAAGACAGCGTAGGCACGTTGACCGTCTCGGCCGGCTCTTCCTGCTTCCTGAAAATAGGCTTCTAGTGAATCTGGACAGTCTATATGTATTACTAAGCGTACGTCAGGTTTGTCTATACCCATACCAAAGGCATTGGTTGCTACCATGATGCGTGCTTCATCAGATTGCCATGCTTTTTGGCGTTCGTCCTTTTCACTGCTGTCAAGTCCGGCATGATAGAAAAGAGCAGTTTCACCTTTATTATTGAGTATTTCTGCTATTTCCTTGGTACGTTTTCTGCTTCTGGCATAGACGATGGCAGATCCGTCTACACAATGTAAGATGTGGAGCATTTCGCCAATTTTATCCCCACAAGGCTGTACAATATATGATAAGTTTTTGCGTTCAAAGCTCATCTTGAAAAGATTGGGCTTCTTAAACTTCAGTTTATCCATGATGTCGTTTATGACATCAGGAGTAGCTGTTGCGGTAAGAGCCAATATGGGGGCCTCGGGTTTCATCTTTCTGATATCAGCGATGCTGAGATAAGATGGACGGAAATCATAGCCCCATTGGCTGATGCAATGGGCTTCGTCGATGGTGATGAAGCTAACGTGGATGTGGCGTAGCTTTACTTGGAATATTTCTGAAGCTAGTCGTTCTGGTGAAACATAGAGAAATTTTGTCTCGCCAAAGATGCATTTTTCCAGTATTTGTATAATTTCACTTCGGGAAAGTCCGGTATATATAGCTTCAGCCAGGATGCCACGTTCACGAAGGTGCTGTACTTGGTCCTTCATCAAGGCAATGAGTGGAGTTACTACGATACACACACCCTTCATGGCAAGGGCAGGAACCTGGAAGGTGATAGACTTTCCACCTCCTGTAGGCATAAGACCGAGGGTATCCTCTCCGTTGGCGATACTTTCAATAATTTCTTTCTGTATGCCACGAAAATCAGGGTACCCCCAGTATTTATGTAATATCTCTAGATATTGATCTGTCACTTTCATTAAGTTGATTTTATTATTATTATCCTTCGTTTGGTCGGATATCTTCTATTTGTAATTGAACTTGCGTCTTCTTGAAAATATTATCCTCTATGGTGTAGGCGATGTCAAAGCTACGCTTACTCTTGATATATCGTGAAGCAGCGCTCTGACCAAAGGCTATTCCGTTCATTACATTGCTTGATTTTGAGTCTACCAGCTCAAGTTTGATATGTTCCTGCTCTCTGCCCACTACCTTGCTCGTTCCGTAGTCATATACCTGACGAGTGCAGAAGATTGGCTTTGGGTTAGACGGACCAAAAGGAGAGAATTTCTTGAGATCAGCGTGCAGATGCTTGGTGATGTCGCGGAAGTCTATCTGTGCATCAATGTTGAGTATCGCTTCTGTCTGTTCTGGTGAAATATGCTCTTCTACATACTTTTGGAATCGGTCTCTGAACTCCTTCACATTTTCCCATTTCATCGTCAAGCCTGCGGCATAGGTATGGCCGCCAAAGTTGATGAGCAGGTCTTCGCAGCTTTTGATAGCTGAATAAACATCAAAGCCCGTTACGCTTCGTGCAGACCCTGTAGCCAATTCTCCTTCTCGGGTAAGAACTACGGTAGGGCGGAAATAAATTTCCGTGAGTCGTGATGCTACGATACCGATTACGCCTTTTTTCCAGTCTTCGTCATAGAGTACGATACTGGAGTTGTGTTTCATCGATTCCAGTCTGGATACGATTCCGTTGGCTTCCTCGGTCATCTGCTTGTCTATATCCTTGCGTTGTTCGTTGTATTCATTGATGTGGCGAGCCATGCGCAAAGCTACTCCAAGATCTCTTTCTACCAACAGGTCAACACTCAGCTTGCCGTTTTCCATTCTTCCTGAGGCATTGATGCGTGGACCTATCTTGAATACGATATCGCTCATGGAGATTTCCCGTCCGTTGAGTCCGCAGATATCAATGATTGATTTCAAACCGATGTTGGGGTTGGTATTCAATTGTTTCAGACCATGAAAAGCGAGAATTCGATTTTCATCTATCACAGGTACGATATCTGCTGCAATACTTACTGCGCAGAAGTCGAGTAATGGGATGAGTCTTGAGAAAGGGATGTTGTTGTTTTTAGCGAAAGCTTGCATGAATTTGAAGCCTACGCCACATCCGCAAAGATGCTTGAAAGGGAAGGAATCATCTGGTCGCTTAGGATTCAGTATGGCCACAGCTGGTGGCATCACGTCGTCTGGGACATGATGATCACAAATGATAAAATCTATGCCAAGGCTCTTGGCATATTCTATCTCCTTGATTGCTTTGATGCCGCAATCAAGGATAATAATAAGTTTTACACCTGTTTCGTGGGCAAAGTCTATTCCTTTCAGACTAACACCATATCCTTCATCGTAGCGATCTGGTATGTAGTAGTCGATGTTAGAATAGAATTGCTGCAGAAACTTATACACCAATGCGACAGCTGTGCATCCGTCTACATCGTAATCTCCGTATATGAGAATACGCTCCTTGCGTCCCATTGCATCGTTAAGGCGGTCTACGGCTATATCCATGTCTTTCATCAAGAATGGGTTGATGAGGTCGGAAAGCTGTGGCCGGAAAAAGCGTTTGGCTGCCGACTCTGTCGTAATGCCCCGATGGATGAGAAGCTGTGCCAGAATAGGACTCATGCTCAGCTTATCTGCCAGTTCTTTAGCTGATTTCTGCTGTTCTGGTGTAGGTTCTTCGTAATTCCATTTAAAATGCATTTTAATTATTTTTTATTTCTGCCCCAAAGTTACAAAAATAAAATGACAAACGAGAAAAATTGCCATGGAATTTAACATAATTACAAAGAAATAATCAAAAAAAGGCAGCAAATCCAAGTTTGCTGCCTTTAAATATAATTGTTTTTATTAGATGCCGAGCTTCTTGCGGATATCCTTAGGGATGGCATTCTTGTTAACCATGAAGTCCATAGTCTTGTAAGCTACGAAAGCCTTGGTCATGTACCATGTTCCCTTGTAGTCACCATACTCACCCCAAGAGTTCTTTACCATGTAGTACTCCTTGCCGTTCTGGTCCTTAGCGATACCGTAGATGTGCATACCGTGGTCATCGGTAGTCTCCCAGTTATCGAAAGCTTCCTGGCGCATAGCCTGTGTAGGAACTACCTCAGGAGCGTTTACGCCGAGAGAATCAAACTTCTCCTTCTTTTCGTTCTTTGAGAGCTTGAACCAGTGGTCAGCGTCTGTACCTGCCATAGAACGTACCTTCTTCACGTCGTAAGCGATACCGAGACCCTTGCGTGTGAAACCGTCTTCTGTTACGTCACCGCCCCAAGCTACAGTATAACCGTTGTTTACTGCGTTGTCGATGATCTTGCAGAGATCATCCATAGGAACGTTGTAGCTCAAAGGCCAACGCCAGTTGTCCTGTACCTCTACAGCAAACTTGCTCCACATTGGATGATGGGTGTAACTAGTGATAGTTACGTAATCATCGAGATTCAAACCGAGACTCTTGCAGAATGTCTCTGGAGTATATTGCTTGCCCTGATAAGTGAATTTCTCAGGAATTTTACCGATGTAAGAGTCGATGATGCCCTGAAGACCGCTCTTCCAAGCTGGAGAAAGCTTCTTGGCTGTACTCTTTGCTACTGCCTCTACGTATGGAGTCATTACGTCAAAAAACTCACCGAAGTTAGCCAATGAGTCGCCTGTCAGTGTACCTGGAGCTGGCATTGCATCCTCTGGTACGATGCCATAGTGCTGCAAAGCATAAAGTACATCGTATGCGCTACCACCCTGAGAGAAGCTTACGTCACCGTGCATTCTCACAGCCATTGTGGCGCGATCCATGTAAGTCTTGTTGGCAACGAACATTTCGCTGAGATTGAATGTCTTGCCTGTGTTCTTCAAAATCTCGCTTTCGAAGAAACTGAGAGTAGAGTAAGCCCAGCATGTACCGCTACGGTTCTGGTCCTTGATACTTGTGATTGGATTCTCCTTAACTACAGTAAATACTGGCTTGTTCTTTGCAATTGCTGCAGAATCAGCAGCTGTCTTTGCATTTGCACCTGTAGCAGCCAAAGCAAGCATGGCTGCAAAGATCATTGATTTCTTCATGAAATTTTTTCTCTTTTATTAATAATGTTTTTACTCTTATATTCTCTCTCTTGGAGAATCCTCAAGTTCTTCTCCTTGAGGATTCTTTGTTTGCCTAAAGAATTTCTTCTCTATGTGCTGCCATGTATTCCTCTACGTCTTTTGGATGATAAGGAATGCGGTCTTTGCCAATGAATCTGCAACCATCCTTGGTGATGAGTACATCGTCTTCGATGCGGATTCCACCAAAGTCCTTGTAGGTCTCAATCTTATCAAAATTGAGGAATTCTGCACAGTGACCTGATGCCTTCCAGTCATCGATAAGAGCAGGGATGAAGTATATACCTGGCTCATCAGTTACAACGAATCCTTCCTGTAGGCGACGGCCCATACGCAGGCAATTTGTTCCAAATTGCTCCAAGTTAGGACGAACTTCCTCGTCGAATCCTACGTTTATCTGGTCGAGGTTCTCCATGTCGTGTACATCCATACCCATCATGTGACCCAAGCCGTGAGGCAGGAACATGGCATGAGCACCAGCCTTGACAGCCTCTTCTGTATCACCCTTGGCAAGTCCTAATTCTTTGAGCTTGTCAAACATCAGACGGCATACTGCAAAGTGAACATCTGCGTATTTCACACCAGGCTTGGCAACTTCGAGTGCATAGTCGTGGCAAGCCTCTACGATTGAGTAGATTTCCAACTGGCGCTGGGTAAACTTACCGCTTACTGGCATGGTACGTGTATTGTCAGAGCAATAGTTGTTGATGGTCTCGGCACCGGCATCGCAAAGAGCCAGTCTGCCAGCTTCCAGAATGCTCATGGAAGGATTGCCGTGCATAATCTCACCATGCTGACTGAAGATAGTAGGGAAACTGACCATTGCTCCATAAGAGTTGGCAATTCCGTCAACTTGTCCGCCTACAAATTTCTCTGTTACTCCTGGACGAGTCAACTTCATGGCAGTGGTATGCATCTTGTAACCAATAACTGCAGCACGTTCCAGTTCCTCGATTTCTTCAGGAGTCTTGGTAGAGCGCATCTTTACCACAGCCTTGATGAGATCCATAGAGGCCTCTTCCTTTTGCTGGTTAGGATGGATGCCGAGGAGATCGAATATCTGGAGCTTGATGTCAAAGCGGTAAGGAGGCAGGAAATGAATCTTGCGCTTCTTAGACATGGCATCATTGCAGATAGTCTTCAGAGATTTCATAGGTGCAGAGTTGTGGACACCAACCTGTTCTGCCAAGTCGTGTACGCTTTCCACGCTGCCATACCATACGATATCTTCTATATCTATATCGTCACCGATCAATGTCTCGATGTCGTTGTCAATGTCGATTACACCTACCAGACCATCGCGCTGCTGTCCGAAATAATAGAGGAAAGTAGAGTCCTGACGGAATGGATAATATCCGTTGTTTGGGAAATTACAAGGTGAATTGTTGTTTCCGAAGAGTATAACTATACCGCTGTTTACGAGCTTCTTGAGCTCCTGGCGGCGACTGATATATGTATCTTTACTAAACATATTTTTAGATTTTTACTATATTTTGCTGCAAAGTTAGTAATTATTTCCCAAAAAAGTGTTATCTTTGCAAGCAAAATTTAATAAATCTCTAGAATTTATAAATAATTAATATAAAAATGCACTTTTCGGGGTAAAATGTGTCAGGAATTTGTCCCAGATTAGAGCAAAATGATAACTTAAGGTAAGTTTGTTGTAGTTGTTATGAAAATGAATAAGAATACAGGATTGGTGCTGGAAGGTGGTGGAATGCGAGGTGTTTTCACCAGCGGAGTACTGGATGCTTTTATGAAGTACGATTTGTACTTCCCTTATGTGGTAGCTGTTTCGGCAGGTGCTTGTAATGGCATGTCGTATATGAGTCGGCAGCCTCGTCGTGCTCGTATCTCTAATATTGATTACTTGGCGCGTTATCAATATATAGGTATCCATCATCTTGTTACTCAAGGCTGTATCTTTGACCGGGAGTTGCTTTACGACAAGTTTCCAAACCAGTTGCTTCCTTTCGATTTTGATACTTATTTTAAATATGCCGATAGGTTTGAGATGGTTACCACCAATTGTCTGACGGGGCAGCCGATGTATCTTTCAGAGACTAATCATGAACGTCAGCGTGCGCTTGATATCGTAAGAGCTTCCAGCAGTTTGCCGTTTGTGAGCAAAATCGTCAATGTGGATGGTATTCCGATGCTGGATGGAGGAATTGTTGATAGTATTCCTGTGCAACATGCATTCGATAAGGGATTTGAACATAATGTGGTGGTTCTTACAAGAAATAAAGGCTGGCGGGATACAGGCAAGGATCGTAAGCTACCTTATTTATATAAGAACTATCCTCGTCTTCGTGTGGCTTTGAGTCATCGCCATAAAGTTTACAATGAACAGATTCAGCTGGTGGATGATTTGGAGGCAGCCGGCAAGATAACCTGCATTCGTCCTATCCGCCCACTGGAAGTGGGGCGCATTGAGAAGGATACGGCTAAGCTGGAGCGCCTATACGAAGAAGGTTTCGCACTGGGCGAAGCCTTCTGCAAGAAAATTGAGTGATTACAAATAAATACCCATTAGAAGCTGTAGGTTCTTTTGTTTGGTGGCATTTATGATTAGGAATAAATCAATAAGCCACCAAATACCACAGCCTCCACATGTTAGGAGCTTGATGATGCCTAGTCCTGTGTCGCCAATATAAATCCTGTCTATGCCTAACGAACCGACAAGAACTGACAATAGGATGGATATGGTAGGATCTTTTGCTTGAGCTAAGATAATGCTGGCTGCGTTGTAGTCCATCGTCAGTAATTTATCTTTGATGACATGGATGGCTTCAAGGGGCAGTTTGTTACAATAGATTGCGATGAGTTGTTCTACTTGTTGCTGTTCCATTCTGAAGAGTATTATAAGTTTAATATGTTTCTTGCTATAAACCAAATAAAAAATGTAGTTACATATATTCTTACAGCAATTGTACTTTCTAAGATATCTTTTAGTCTAACTTTTATTTTGCTATTGGGTAAATAGTAAGTGACAACTATCATGATAACATACGGTAAAGCGTATAGTAAATAATAGTTATAATGGCATGCCCTTATAAAATCTCCTTGCAGTGCTGTGTGAATAAATCTCTGTATCCCACAAGCCGGACAATTTAGTCCAGTTATTAGTTTGATAGGACATTTTGGCCAAAACCAATATTGTAAGGGGTTATATTTATATAAAATTAGTAGACCGATTATAACTATTATTAATAATGTATATCTATTGATGTGCTTCAATGTATCTCAAATCTATAATTGTGATGCCAATGCTGCACCATAGAAAATGACGTAAATTACCTGTATTACAAGACCTGTTATGATACCGATGATACTCCATTTTTTGGCATCTTGAGCCATTAATGTAGCAGCTTCGTATTGTTTTGTGAGGTAAAGCCCATTTACTTTGCTGGCTTTTATGATGCCCACAATGCCAAATGGCAAACAGCAGCAAACGGTACAAACAATAGCCAATACCAAATTGTTGTCAGGCTTTGGAGGCATAGGGGTAGAAGCTTGTTGCTCTTGAAAGTTTTGTTCCATGATGTAAGAATATAGACCATTTGGTTTTACATTAGGCATAGTCTGGTCTTTTCGCTATGCCTAATCTGAAGTTTGTTTTTAGATGTTTATTCTTTCAATAAGTCAGGGCGCAAACGCTTGGTTCTCTCCATGGCTTGGTCGAATTCCCATTGACGGATTTTTGCTTCATTACCGCTCAGTAATATTTCTGGTACTTTCCATCCCTTGTAATCGGCAGGGCGGGTATAGATAGGAGCAGCAAGAATGTCATCTTGGAAGCAGTCGGAAAGAGCACTCTGCTCATCACTGATTACGCCTGGAACCAGTCTGATTACTGCATCTGAGATGATGGCTGCAGCCAATTCTCCACCGGTTAACACATAGTCGCCTACGCTGATTTCTCTTGTGATGAGATGGTCGCGTACACGTTGGTCTATTCCCTTGTAGTGGCCACACAAAATGATGAGGTTGCCCTGCATGGACATCTCGTTGGCAATCTTCTGGTTGAAAGTTTCGCCGTCGGGTGAAACGTATATGACATCGTCATAGTCGCGTTCGGCTTTTAGTGCAGCAATGCATCGGTCGATAGGTTCGCATTGCATTACCATGCCAGCACTTCCGCCGTAAGGATAGTCATCTACTCGTTTCCATTTATCTAATGTATAGTCGCGCAGGTTATGAAGATGAATCTCTGCAAGACCCTTCTTCTGCGCACGTGCCAGGATTGATTCGCCGAAGAATCCTTCCAGCATCTCTGGTAATACTGTTATAATGTCTATTCTCATATTACGTGCAAAAGTAATAAATAAAGTGGAATGCTCCAAATATTTTTTGCTTTTTCTTTTTCTTTTCTTACTATTTTTTGTTTTTCCTTATTTTTCTCTTAGAATTTGTTGTTTTGAAGTGGATTGTTGATGAAAATGGCATAAATATGCAACAAATATATCAAAAAACAAGAAATGCGGTATCAAAATGCTAAATTTTTAATAAAAAGTGCTACTAATTGCAGAAAAAATTGTAATTTTGCAAACAAATAATTCGATGTAATGCATATTCTTGTAGAAAAGATTGCATTCATGAATGTGGTAATAAATAATAATTAGTGAATAAGATGATACTGGACATTGAAATGCTGAGAAGCTTTTATGCTTCGTATTCGGAGAGTGTAGCCCAAGCAAAGGCTACAGTGAAACGACCTCTTACTTATGCCGAGAAGGTGCTTTTTGCACATCTTTTCGACCCGACTCAGTTGCGACCATATAAAAGAGGTGTAGAATATGTTGACTTCCGACCTAATCGCGTGGCGATGCAGGATGCTACGGCGCAGATGGCACTCTTGCAGTTCATGAATGCGGGTAAGGATAAGGTAGCTGTGCCTGCTTCCGTACATTGTGATCATTTGATTCGCGCTGATGTGGGCGCTAACATCGATCTTCCTGAGGCTTGCAAGACAAATAAAGAGGTCTACGATTTCTTGAAGTCCGTATCTCAGAAATATCATATCGGTTTTTGGGGGCCTGGTGCTGGTATCATTCATCAGGTAGTACTCGAAAACTACGCCTTCCCAGGAGGTATGATGGTGGGTACCGATTCCCATACTCCTAATGCCGGTGGCTTAGGAATGGTAGCTGTTGGTGTAGGTGGTGCTGATGCTGTGGATGTGTTGACTGGTCAGCCTTGGGAACTCAAGATGCCTCGTCTTATCGGTGTTCATCTGACCGGTAAGCTTTCAGGATGGGCAACTCCTAAGGATGTGATTCTTGAAATTCTTGGTATTCTTACCGTAAAGGGAGGTACCAACGCTATTCTCGAATACTTTGGTGAGGGATTGGATAGTATCTCTACTACAGGTAAGGCAACTATCTGTAACATGGGTGCTGAGTTGGGTGCTACTTGCTCTATCTTCCCATTCGACCAGAATGCCGGTGAATATCTGCGTAAGACGGGTCGTGAAGAAATTGCATCTCTCGCACAGCAGAATGCGGAAGAACTCCGTGCTGATGATGAAGTTTTGGCTAATCCTTCTGCTTTCTATGACCAGATTGTAGAAATAGACCTTTCTAAGGTGGAGCCTCATTTGAATGGTCCGTTCACTCCAGATGCAGCAACGCCAATATCTCACATGAAGGCTAAAGGTCCTGCCAATGATTATCCTATGGTGGTAGAAGTAGGTTTGGTAGGTAGTTGTACCAACTCTTCTTATCAGGATCTTGCCCGTGCGGCTAGCGTGGCTCGTCAGGCTTATGAGAAGGGGATTGAAGTGAAAGGTCAGCTAATCATTAATCCTGGTTCAGAGCAGATTCGCTATACTGCCGAGCGTGATGGCATCCTTGATGACTTCAAGAAGATTGGAGCTCTTATCATGACCAATGCCTGCGGTCCTTGCATCGGACAGTGGAAGCGTCATACAGAAGACAATACTCGCAAGAATGCTATTGTTACCTCTTTTAATAGAAACTTCCGCCGTCGTGCTGATGGCAACCCTAATACGTTTGCCTTCATTGGAAGTCCTGAACTTACGGTGGCTCTGACCATTGCTGGCAGATTGGATTTCAATCCAGCTACCGATACTTTGCTGGACAAGGATGGCAATAGCGTGAAGCTCGATGCTCCTACAGGCTTTACTTTCCCTCCAAAGGGATTTGCCGTAGAAGACAAGGGATTCTTTGCTCCAAGTGAAGAAAATGCAAATGTAGAGGTAGTTATTGCTCCAGACAGCAATCGTCTTCAGAAACTGGCTCCTTTTGCTCCTTGGGATGGTAAGGATTTGGTAGACATGCCTTTACTTATCAAGACGGAAGGAAAGTGTACCACTGACCATATTTCTATGGCTGGACCTTGGTTGAAGTTCCGTGGACATCTGCAGAATATTTCAGACAACCTTCTGATGGGAGCCGTGAATGCCTTCAACGGTGAAAGTAATAAGGTGAAGAACCAGTTGGATGGCAATTATGTTGAGGTTTCTACAGCAGCTAAGGCTTACAAGGCACAGGGAATCAGCAGCATCGTGGTGGCAGAGGATAATTACGGCGAGGGATCTTCTCGTGAACATGCCGCTATGGAGCCTCGTTTCTTGAACGTAAAGGTGATTTTGGCTAAGAGTTTTGCTAGAATTCATGAGACAAACTTGAAGAAGCAGGGTATGCTTGCTCTAACATTCTGCAACAAGGACGATTATAACAAGGTACAGGAAGACGACCGTATCTCGTTGACAGGTTTGAAGGAGTTTGCTCCTGGCTCTAAACTCACCGTTACTTTAAAGCATAAAGATGGTTCTGAGGATAGTTTTGAGGTAGAACATACCTATAATGATACACAGATAGCATGGTTCAAGGCTGGTTCTGCATTGAATTTTGCTGCAAAAAACAAGTAGTCATGAACAAAGAATATTTAATATATAAACTGAGTGATGAGGTTAAAAACTCATGCAAGATTGATAAAGAGGCATTCAAGAAGTTTAATGTAAAGCGTGGACTTCGTAATGAGGATGGTTCTGGTGTATTGGTTGGATTGACCAATATAGGTAATGTCGTGGGTTATGAGCGCGATGCAGATGGCAAGTTGACCCCTACAGAGGGTAAACTTTACTATCGTGGCTATGAGCTGGATGATCTGGTAAGCCCACTTCTGAAGGAAAAGCGCTTCGGTTTTGAGGAGGTTGCCTTCCTCCTGCTCTCTGGTCAGTTGCCTGATAAGGAGGAACTGGAGGCATTTAAGGAACTTCTGAACGACAATATGCCGCTCGATCACCGTACAATTACCCACATTATTGAGTTGGAGGGTAGCAATATCATGAATATTTTGGCTCGTTGTGTGCTCGAAATGTACACTTTTGATCCAAATCCTGATGATATCAGTCGTGATAACTTGATGCGCCAAAGCATTGAGCTGATAGCAAAGTTCCCTACGATTATTGCCTATGCATACAATATTTACCGTCATTCAGTGCAGGGTAGAAGTCTTCATATTCGTCATCCTCGTGAGAATCTCTCTATTGCAGAGAACTTTCTTTACATGATGAAGCATGAGAACTATTCTGAGCTGGATGCGCGTATGCTCGATCTTCTCTTGATTATTCAGGCAGAGCATGGTGGAGGTAATAACTCAACCTTTACAGTGCGTGTTACATCTTCTACTCGTACAGATACCTACAGCTCTATCGCAGCAGGTATCGGAAGTTTGAAAGGTCCTTTGCATGGTGGTGCCAATATCAAGGTTATCAATATGTTCCACCACTTAAAAGAGGCAATCAAGGATTGGACCAATGTAAACGAATTGGATATTTATCTCAAGCGTATGCTCAATAAGGAGGCTTATGATAAGACGGGACTTATCTATGGTATCGGTCATGCCGTTTACACATTGAGCGATCCTCGTGCTGTAGAATTGAAGCGCTTGGCTGGTGAACTTGCCAAGGAAAAAGGTAGAGAAGATGAGTACAATTTCTTGAAATTGATAGAGCAGGAGGGAATCAAATGTTTGCAGGAGCATCGTGGAGGAAGTAAGCCTGCGTGTGCAAACCTCGATTTTTATAGTGGCTTTATCTATGAAATGATAGGTCTGCCACAAGAGATTTATACTCCAATCTTCGCTATGGCTCGTATTGTGGGCTGGACTGCACATCGTATCGAGGAACTCAACTTTGAGGGTCGTCGTATCATTCGTCCAGCTTATAAGAACATTCTTGGTGAGCTTGATTATCAGCCGCTTGATGAAAGATAAAACGGTGATTCCTTTTATTGAAATATATAAAAGCTGGCAATACTCGTAGTGGGTATTGCCAGCTTTTTTCTGATAAAAAGCCAATAAAGGATGGTAATGGCGTTTCTGCTATCTTTTTGGGGACTGTTGCAGTCAAGGTGCTTGTATTTTGTTGCTTTTTGAATGTGTTTATTGAGAGTCTACACTTTTGGTGCATAAAAAACGTTAATAATTCATGAAAATAGGGGCGTTTATTTGCTGTTCTCAAAATAATGTGATAATTATGCATATTGAAATTACGTTTTCAGGTAAAAGATGAAAGTTGAGGTCTAGCTATAGTAAATGTTTTAAACTTAGATCTCACCGTAAGTTTAAATTAGTATTAATCAAAATGGATTGCGTTATGAGCTCCGTTTTTTATCAATTGAATTTCTTTTGGTGATGAGCGGAACAGTAAATCCTAAAATCCGCAACTATCATTCAATACACGATTAAGGGTAGATTTATGAATCGT
>OGNN01000078.1_pt1 | contig 80867 bp, 58 predicted proteins | sample 1573461 | NCBI WGS metagenome assembly OGNN01 (sample SAMEA2581998, study PRJEB24529) | metagenome | biome: Human gut stool | place: China | collected 2011
TGTTGCTCAGGAACTTATAAATAAAGTTAAATTATAGTGTTGCGGAATTAAGGATGAAAAGAATGATTATGACATTGGTAGCAGTATGGATGATAATAACATCTATGAATGCTCAGAGACTGACAAATATTCAGGCTGAAGCCCGTTTTATCACAGATAAAATGGTGGTGGAACTGGGATTGAGCAGCGTTCAGCGCAACAGTATCCTGAACATCAATCTCAATTATCTCAATGGCATCCGCAGCTATCGCGACATTGATGCCTACGGCTGGCATTACCGCAACAAGCAGCTCAAGCGCATGATGACCGCCAGACAATGGAAGAGATTCAAGGACTCTTACTATTTCTATCGCCCTATCGGCTGGAATAATCATGTGTATGTTCACCATATTTACACCAAGTATCCAAAGCATAACTGGGGACACGACAAGCGCCGCCCTCGCCCTGAGTGCAGCTATGGAAGACCAGGATGGCCAGGCGGAACCCATGTAACTTATGGACCAGGAAAGCCAGACAAGCATCACAAACATCACAAGCATCACAAGCACGATAAGAAGTGGAAGCACGACAAGAAGAAGTGGAAGCACGATAGAGATTGGGATGATGATGATGACGATGACGATGATTGAGATAATGACTGGGATGATGACTGAGATTAAGACAAACATTCGATGATAAAACAGAAGAAATCCAAGCTAGAGATCATTCTCCGGCTTGGATTTCTCGTTAAATAAAAACTAACTATGCCGACTAACTAATCATTAATAATTAATCACTAATCATTAATCACTAACAAGATGTCTTCCACAATCTGATCATCGAGCAGGCGATTATCCGAAAGCAATTTCTTCACATTGTATCTGTCGTAGAGTCCCTTCCTGATGCCGCCCACCATCACCTTCATTTCTGAAGTGCCATAGTAAGAGGCGATGCGCTCTCCGAATCCGCCATCCTTTGAGCCATCCTCTAGAGTTACCACCAACTGATGGTTTGCCTTCAGGCTATCCAGCACTTCGGCATCCACCTCATTCAGATAACGGGGATTGATGAGCGTAGCATCGATGCCCTTATCAGCCAACAGGCGGACTACATTCTCGCCCTTCTGATAGAACGAACCGGCGGCGATGACTGCCACCTTCTCGCCCTGGTGCATCACCTTGTACTTTGCCTCGTAACCATACTCAGCATCAACGGCTTCTGAAGTATGAACCACGCCATTGCTTGGCACGCGGATGGCGATAGGTTTCTTATCCTGCAGAATGCTCCAGCGGAGCATGGCGAAATACTCCTCGCAGGTGGTTGGAGCCAGATAGATGAGTCCCGGAATGCTGCAGAGCATCGGAATATCGAAAAGACAGATGTGGGTGATGTCGTTCATCGAGTTCACTCCGCCTCCTACCACGTTGATTACGGCTGGGTTGGAATTGATGCAGAGGTCTTGCGCTATCTGGTCGTAGGTGCGCTGGATAAAGGTGCTGTAAACGGTCCAGACAGGATGCAATCCGCCCTTTGCCATTCCCGAAATCATGGCTACTGCCTGCTCTTCGGCGATTCCCATATCGATGTGCTGATTGCCAGCCAGTTGGCGCTTATCGGCAGTAAAGCCGCCTGCGGTAGGAGTACCGGCGGTTACGGCGATGAGGGTCTTATCCTGCTTCATCTCGCAGAGCATCCAGTCAGAGAATAAAGTGCCGTAATCCTCTGTTGGAGCAATCTCCGGAAGGGTTCCATCGGCATTCCTTCTTGGTCGCGAACCGTCTTCCAGATTGAAAGGCATTCCCCAATGCCATGCCTCCTTGTTGGCTACGGCTGGCGCAAATCCATGACCTTTCTCTGTGTGAATGTGAACCACGGTAGGCTTATCCGTATTCTTCACGCTCTCGAAAACCTGGATGAGTTTTTCGATGTCGTTACCCTCTTCCAGGTACTTGTATTCAAAGCCCCACGCCTTGAACCAGTTGTGCTCGCAGGTGCCGTTGCTCTGGCGCAAGGCACGCAGGTTCTTATAGATTCCGCCATGATTTTCGGCGATAGACATTTCGTTGTCGTTCACCACGATGATGATTCCCGTGCCGAGTTCCGAAGCCTCATCCAGTCCCTCGAAAGCCTCACCGCCCGAAAGGGAGCCGTCGCCGATAATGGCGATGATGTTCTCATCGGTACCCTTGACGTCGCGCGCCTTCTGCAAACCGGTGGCTAGACTCACGGAAGTGGAAGTATGCCCCACCTCAAAGTTATCATACTCCGGACATTCGGCAGGAGAAGAATAGCCCGAAATGGCATTCATGTCATCCACATCGCCGAGGAATCCCGCAGCTCGTCCGGTGAGCACCTTATGCGGATAGCATTGGTGGCTTACGTCAAACACGAGCTTATCCTTTGGCGCATCAAACACGTAGTGAAGTGCCACGGTAGCCTCCACGAATCCCAGGTTCGGTCCCACATGACCGCCATGCTTGCTTACACGGTTCAGCACAGCCTGTCTGGTTTCATCAGCCACCACCTGCAGCTCCTTCAAATCCAGCTTCTTCAAGTCGGCTGGCGACTTTATTTTCTCAATATACATTTTTTTATATTTATAATTATGATTTCCAGGTGCAAAGATACGAAGATTCCCGAAAACACGCATTACCCAAACTACAGAAAAAATGAATAATTTTCCGGAAATCTCATCTTAGAATATTCTCCGGAAAACTCATTTTGGAAATCAGCCTACTGCCTTATCCCTATCCTTCAGAATCACAGCCATGTTATCCAGCGCCCATTCTATCAGATGATCCATAATAGGCACAAGGGTTTCAGCACGGGGTGTGAGAGAATACTCCACTCTTGGCGGCACTTCGGCATAAGCCTTGCGGGTAACGTAGCCATCAGCCTCCAACGATTTTAACGTGCTGGTAAGCATTTTCTGCGAAATATCCGGAATCAGCTTACGCAGGGCATTAAACCGGAGGGGGCCATCCTGATGATATTTCAGGGTGTAAATTACCAGTAGCGACCACTTGTCGCAAACACGCGCCAGGACGTTACGGATGGGACAGTCCTGCACTACCATTTCTTTTATCATTCTTCCCATAATCTATCTTCTTTTTATTATTCTACTTTAATAATCTGCAATTAGCAATAATACTCTGCAATAGGCTACAAAAGTAACTAATATCCGAAAAGAAACCAAACATACCAAGTTAATCTAAGTTAACGCTTCATTTTTCTGTCTCCCATTCCCACGCAATAGTTACCTCCCGGTAACTATCTTACCCCCAAGTGCCCTCTTGCAGGAACCAGTTTTTCGCAGTATCTTTGTAGCGCAATTCAGAAATAAAAAGAGAAATATAAACATTTAAAAATAACAGAAAAGATGAAAGAAACAAAGCTTATTGCAAAGGCTGAGAACTTCACAGCCACAGATTTTGGTAAGATGAGTGAAATCAAGGATTACACCTTAGAGTTGGGTCCTGAGATTAAGATTCCCGGAAAGGTATTCGGAGGTCAGAGCGTAAACGCTACTGGTGGCGAGTTCTCATTCCAGAACTTTGCTCCTGGCACAGAGACTGGCTTCCTCCATACCCACAAGAACCACGAGGAACTGTATTTCTTCCTCAGCGGCAAGGGCGAATTCCAGGTGGATGGCAAGATATTCCCTATTCAGGAGGGAAGCGTGGTGAGAGTAGCACCAGACGGCAAGCGCTCTGTTCGCAACAACGGTACAGAACCACTCGTGATGCTCTGCGTGCAGTATAAGGCCGAAACCTTTACAGCCGAAGATGCAACCGACGGTGTGATTCTGAATGATAAGGTGGAGTGGTAGGAACTACTCCGTCACCTCCATGGATTGTCCTTGAGAACGCCGATGGCAAGAAGTCATATAGGTATTTCAAGAAGGAGCATGTGGACAAGGCTGAGGTCAGACGCAAAGTTGAGTCCATACCGTTTGAAGAACGGAAGAAACGCAACAACGTAGAAGCAGCAATGTTCCAGTATGGCTTCCATACAAGAAACAACAAGACCAGATATCGTACACTCTTTAAGCACGGCTTGCAAGCAATTGCAAGATGCGCTTGGATGAACATGCGCCGTCTTTTCTGGTTTGACTGCCAATTAAGTCTCCAAATTGCAAAATAAGTAGTTCAAAGAGCGAATAGCCCCATTTTGAGGCATTTTTAAGGCTGTAGTTGCGTGCTAAAGTTGTTTGACCAACTAATGAACACTAACTATTCGCCAGAGTTAGTTAACGACAAGGGAAGAATATAACAGCCCAAGGCTATTGTTTAATTTAAATAGAATCCACTTTTTCAAGTGGACTCATACAACAAATTATGAAGAGAAAAAATGTTACAATTCGACTGATTCGCAATGCAACTTTGCGAATTCATTATGCTGGAAAAGAGATACTTGTTGACCCCATGCTTGCCGAAAAAGGCACTTTGCAGTCAGCCCTCGGTGTATATAAGACCCCAAGAGTACACCTTACGATGCCGATGAATGAAATTACGAACGGTCTGGATATGGTATTGCTGACACACAACCATATTGACCATTACGACCCGACAGTGAAACAGCATTTAGCGAAGAACATCCTGTTCCTGACACAACCGCAGGATAAAGAGGGTATTAAGCAGGATGGTTTTACCAATGTAGAAAGCATTGAAAAAGACAAAACCATTGGAGATTTAACCATTCATCGTATCCAAGGGCACCATGGCTTCGGGCAGATTGGAGAAATGATGGGTCCGGTATCCGGCTATGTGCTTACCGCGTCCGGTTTCCCTACCGTTTATATCATGAGTGACTGCAAGTGGGAGGAGTGTATCCGTCAGACCATAGAACAGTTTTCTCCCGATTACATCATAGTGAACAGTGGAGGTGCTATATTCCCTGAATTTTCTCGAACAGAAGGTTCCATTATTCCCGACGAAAAGGAAGTTATGACCATGCTTGATGAACTTCCTGCTCACATCAAACTAATAGCAGTCCACATGGAAGCTACTGATCATGGGCAGACCACACGCGCAATTCTGCGTAACGAGGCCATGCATCACGAAATAGAAATGAGTCGCCTGATTATTCCTGAAGATGGAGAAACAATAATATTATGAGCGTCTGTATCAAATCACTTATAACGATGAAAACGTATGGATGGGAGTTACTGTGACTAGGGCTTCCGAGAAGAAACGGCTGAAGGAATTAAAAGGTCACATTCGCTCTAAACATTATCATGCCACTTTTGAACCTCTCTTTGAGGATGTGGGTGAGATAGATTTGGAGGGTTACGAATGGATTGTTATAGGGACGGAAACAGGCAAAAGGAAAGGGAAAGTAGATGCCAATCCTGAATGGGTACTTCATATTGTAGAACAGGCGAAAAGAAATCACATTCCGGTATTTATGAAAGAAGACCTTTTGCCTATCATGGGAGAAGACCGAATGATTCAAGAGCTACCAGAACAATTTATAGAAAAAATATGGAAAAGGAAATAATCAGAGAAATAGATGTACAGAGTGTCATGACCAAATCTTCGCTGCCGGTCGGCGGGTATTCGGTCAATCCCTATGTAGGCTGTCCACACGCCTGCAAATATTGCTACGCCTCGTTCATGAAACGTTTCACTGGACATACCGAACCGTGGGGAGCATTCCTGGACGTGAAGAATTGGAAACCGATAAAGAATCCACACAAATATGATGGCGAGCGTATTGTGATAGGTTCTGTGACGGATGGTTACAATCCGTATGAAGAATCTTTCCGTCGTACGCGTAAATTGCTCGAAGAACTACATGGAAGTAATGCCGAGATTATGGTTTGTACGAAATCCGACCTCGTCCTGCGTGACCTCGATCTATTGAAAGGTTTTCCTAAAGTAACGGTATCGTGGTCGGTCAATACGCTTGATGAGCGGTTCCGCACAGATATGGACAATGCCGTGAGCATAGAACGTCGCCTGAAAGCGATGCGTCAAGTCTATGAGGCAGGCATCCGTACCGTATGTTTCGTTTCACCCATATTTCCGGGAATAACCGATGTGAAGGCGATTATTGGGGAGGTGAAAAATTATGCCGATTTGATATGGCTTGAAAATCTGAACCTGCGTGGACAATTCAAAGGAGGAATAATGGCGTATATTCGTGAGAAATATCCCGAGTTCTTTCCGTTGTACGAAGAGATATACAACAAGAAAAAACTTGATTACTGGCAGGCTTTGGAACAGGACATATCCCAGTATGCACAAACACTAGGCTTTCCCTATCGGGTGAACGATTTGCCTTACGGACGCTCCGAAAAAGGTAAGCCTGTCATCGTGAACTATTTCTATCATGAGAAAATCAGGCTCAAAAACAAAGGGTGAATGCCGTAAAAGGATAATGGATATGGTCAAAGATGAGCCCGGACCCGATGATATCTCACATCAGGTATGAACAAAAATCCGCGATAAGGACAACCCACGCCGATTGACATTGTCGCCAACAATGACAGTGGTTTATCGGGGATTATTCTCCAAAAGGAGTAAGTTTCTCAGATTTTATTTGTACTTTTGCCATGTCATTTATCAAATTCTCTTGTTTTTTTTGCAACACTAATATAAGTGAATTCTTTGACATAACAAAATCCTGAGCAACTTTTTGTTGCTCAGGTACTTAAAAAATATTATAAACTATAGTGTTGCGGAATTAAGGGATGCTCAAGCTTTTCCTTTTTCTTGAGCTTCTTCACCACTTCGGAATAGCTGTGGCGAATCAGGGCCTGGATGAAATCATCTTCCAGCGTGCCATAAAGGTTTACCTGATTCCAGTATTTCTTATTCCAATGCCATGCGCCTTCTATTTCGGGATGCACTTCCCGGAGTTCGAGGGCGTAATCGGCATTACATTTCATCGTAACCCACTCGGGGCGCTCCAGGTCAACACTGGCAAAGATTTTGCCCAAGATGCGAAACGCCAAGGTCTGCTCATCAAATGGAAAATCCTCGGTTACGAGGGGAAGCGAGAGGCAATACTCTCTAACAGATTCTATATTCATTATTCTTCACATTAAATTAATTCTACTTGCTGAGATGCAGCTTATCCCATAAAACTTGCTGAGATGCAGCTTATCCTATAAAACTTGCTGAGATGCGGCTTATCCCATAAATAGTGCAAAGATAACGAATTCTGATGAAACGGCAAGACTTATCTCATAAAAAAAAACAAATCTTATCCAAAGAAATTCCGTTATATTAAAATCCTTCTCTTTCCTTATCCGTAATTTTGCAACATCATCCGCAAGATTCCTGCGCAGTAACATTCGCAAGAACTTTGTGACATATTGCATTAAAATAAAAAAGAAGATTATGAAACATGAATTGATCATAAGCAGCTTGCTCGTCCTGGGAAATCCGATGATGGCAAACGCTCAACAGACAAAGACCACTACAGCAGAGAGTATTTCTACTGAGAGAATTTCTACAGCAAAAAATATTTCTACTGCAAAGAATATTTCTACTGATAGCATACAGGCGATGAAGGAGAAATTGCGCCAGGACAGCATCCAATGGGAGAAACAGCTCTCAGCCGTAACCATTAAAGGAACACGCTCACAATTCCGCCAGAAGAACGGTGGAATCGTGGCTCGCATCTCGGGAACTTCTCTCGAGAAGGAGCCAACAGCTACAGAAGTGCTTGCCAAACTTCCCGGAATGTTCAAAAACAAGGATGGCAAACCGCAGGCATTTATCGGCGGCTCACCAGAAATCTACATCAACGACAGAAAGGTGCAGGATTACAGCGTGGTAGAAAACCTGCCCGTTACACAGATAAAAGAGGTGAAGGTGATTCATCATCCTGGAGCCGAATACGGCAACAACGTGGGCTGCGTGCTGCTCATCACCACCAAGAAGAACCTGCAAGGACTCGCCATCGTAGAGAACTCCGGCTTCCTCTTCGACTCCTTCGTGAGCAACAACCACGACCTCGACCTCACCTACACCCACGGCAAAATGACCTACTACGGCAAGTTGGGCTACGCCAACTGGCAGGGAATATGGAAAGAACAGGACATCGCCACAAATTACGTAAGCGGCAGCCAGGCTGGCGATAACGCCACCACCTACATTGCCTCCGCCACCCTCGACTGCAAGCACAGCTACAACGACCACTTCTACTGGAGTGCCGGAGCCGACCTCGCCCTGACTGAAAAGCAAACCATCGGAGTGAAATACGACGGCTACAACATCCATCAGCCGATGCCTTTCAAGATGACGAGCTATGCGATGACCAACGATCACGTAGATGACAACGTAACGGGCAACAACAAGTTCCTCTATTACGACTGGCAGCACCATGTAAACGCCTTCTACCAGGGCCATTACGGAGAAAAATGGAAACTGAACTTCTTCGGCGACTTCGTGAAGCTGCACACGGAGCAGGCTCAATTCGTGGATGAGATCTCAGAGAAAGGAGCTGCCAAAGGAAAAGGAGCAGCCAAAGGAAAAGGAGCTGCCACCTCCCCAAGCGCCCTCGTAGCCCCAAGCGTCCTCTTAGCCCCAAGCAGCTTCCCTTCAGTCTCCCTCCTTGCCTCCGTTCCAAGCGATTCCATCGCTTGGTCCCTCGCCTCAAGTTCCCCCCTGCAGGAAGCCAGAAACAAGTTCACCCTCCTGCCACAAAGCGATGGAACCATCTGGGGAGCAAAGGCCCGCGCCAACTACACCATCAACGACAAGCAAACCTGGATGATGGGCGCCGAGTACAACTACGTGAAGAGCGAATCGCGCACCGATTACACCCCTGCCGATAAGGGAACCTCCACCCACAGCATCACCAAGGAAAATCATGCTGCCGTCTTCGCCGAGTATTCACTCGACTTCAAACCCTTCTCATTAAGAGTAGGATTGAGATACGAGCACGTGGATAGCCGCCTGGATTCCCACGCCCCACTCCATCGCAAATACGACAACCTCTACCCATCCCTCCTGCTCTCTCATCAGTCAGGCAGATTCTCCCAGTCGCTGAGCTACCGCTCTTCCGAAACCCGCCCATCCTTCCAGGAACTGAACACGGGCACGGTTTACGCAAACCGCTACTTGAGACAGATAGGAAACAGCCAGCTGGAGCCTTCCAAGCGTCACGAGTTCCAATATCAGGCAAGCTATGGTGACCTCTTCCTTCAGGCAAGCTACACCTACGTGAAGGATTACATCACCAGCATCATCGAACCTGATTACAATGACCCGCAAACGGGCTACATCACCTGGGTCAACATCGACCATTGCTGGAACTGGGGCAGCTTCCTCGGCTACCGCCACCGCTGGGGCTTTTACGAGCCACAGCTACAGGCAGGCATCCAGCAGGGTTTCATCAAGGCCATCAGCATGGGAAAGGAGAAAAGTTTCCACGACCCTTACTACATCTTCAGCCTCTACAACGGCTTCCATCTGCCCAAGGGCTGGTACCTGAACCTCTCGTTCTCCTACCGAAGCAGCGGCACCTACGATTACCTCACCATCAACAGCGTGCACAACTTCGACTTCCAGCTCTACAAGAGTTTCCTGAAAGACCGCCTCTCGCTAAGCCTGAACGTGAGCGACATCTTTAACACCATAAGCCGAAAGACCGATGGCACCTACGGCAACGTGCGGTTCCAGCAGCAGAAGTGGGAAGACACCCGAAGCGTGCAGCTCCGCCTCACCTACCGCTTCAACCAGGCCAAGAAGCAATACCGTGGCGAGAACTCTGCCCAGGAAGCCGTGGGAAGAATGGGAGGAAAATAGAGCAGAGACTTTTTTTTCGAAAAAGGGTTATAAATTTAGAGATAAACTTGCATATTTACTTAGAAAATCGTACATTTGCAACGAATTTCTTGCTTAATTGCAATTTCGCAACATAAAAAACAACTAAAAATAAAGCTAATGGTTGACTGTCAGATTATAAGAGATGGAAAGGTAGAAGGGGAAGTAAGGCAAAACGGCCTTACCTTCATCGACAACCATGGGATGGAACGGAGCAACCACATCGAATCGGATGCATTGGAAGTTTCGCTCAAGGAGTGGCATTACCAGAAGTTTGGCATTATGAACCAACACTATTTTGGCAAGGCGAACAACTCCAAGTTTATCGCTCAGCACGAGGTCAAACCAGCCCTACTCTTCTCCATGCCAACCCTTGGCGGCAGCATGAAAGAAGTGTACGGCAATCGTGGCAGAAAAAAGGAAATGATGTGGAAAACAGGCGAGGCAAGCCTCTGTTTTCTAAGCGGCGAAGGTGGTGCCAACACTCACCTGAACCAGGGCACCCAATTCGAAATCTTCAACGTGGTCATCCCACAGCAATTCATAGAAGAGCTTATTGAGCACGACGCGGAGGCTTTTGAGCAGCTCTCTCCTCTAACCAATCCTACCTTCGACACCCAGACCATCATCAAGTACAACCAGCCCGCCATAGCAGAAGTCATCAAGGCGGCACGAGACATCCAGCGTTCCCGCCTGTTAGGCAACCAAGCCTCCAAATACCTGGAATCGAAGATTATCGACTGCCTCTCGGGATTTCTCCTGCCCGCCAGTCTCTTGCCAAGCAGCCAAGCCCTCAGTATCAGCATCCGTGACAAGATACACAATGCCCAAAGCATCATCCTCACCCACTATCAGGAAATGCCTTCGCTTCACGAGTTGGCGGCGATGGTGGGCACCAACGAATGCACCCTGAAGAAAGCCTTCAAGCAGGAGTTTGGCACCACGGTATTCCAGTATCTCTTCGATTTCCGCATGGATTTAGCGGTTCATTATCTCCTAGATACGAGTTTGCCGATTGCCGACATCGGTATCAAATTGGGCTACGATTACCAAAGTCACTTCTGCACGGCATTCAAGCGGAAACACGGGGTAAGCCCGATGGAATTCAGATTAAGACGTGGAGTTATTGCAAGAACCTGATGATGGCTTGCAATAACTCCATCTCCATTATCCAATTATATTATTGATAATAACATCTATCACTTCATCAAAATGATTTTTCTTGATAAAACGGTTATTTCTTTTCATCACATCGCTCACATTAAACATATTAACCAAATGGGTAATAAAGAACGATTGCTTTCCTAATGGCTTATTCAACCATTCATCCCGAATTTTAATTGTATACTCCGGAAAATGGTTTTTCGTAGAAATCAAAACCGCATAAAACATTCCGTCCTCATCCTCCTGCAATTCATTTCTAGAAATTACAAGAGCTGGATGAGGAAGAATAGAACCGTCAGGCATTATAAATGGAACCTCTACAATTTCTCTTTGCTCAACAGAACTTACAACCATTTTTCTATTGTTTTTTGAACTTTAGGTGAACGATAAGGCTTATATTTCTGATAATCTATCTGAGATAAATCTGCATGGTCTGTATCATCCCAATCGGTCGTCGCAGAAAGCGTAGCAGCCAGTTCTGCATCAGATTTTCCAGCACAATGAATTCTACGATGTTTTCTCTGATGTGTCAACATATCCAGACACAACACCAAGGTTACTTTGTCATCAGACGAAGCAACAGCATCCATCACCTGATGGCGCAAAGCATCAAGCTGATGAGCAGAAGAAGTACGAACTGTTACCGGTTCTTCAACCTTATCACCAGAACCTTCTTCAAATGGGTTTATATAAGGTTTTACATCCATAATCTTAATCGTTTAAATTCAGATGCAAAGGTACAGTTTTCTCTTTAAAGTACAAAGATTATTAGAACTTTTTTATTGTAATTGCCTCTTTTATTCAAAAAATGCCGAATCGGCATCGGCGACGACATCCATAATTCGAATGCCGCCGCCCTGGAAGTTTCTCTTGCATTTATCTTTTTCTTCATAACATTCTTCTTCTCATCAACTTTATTTCAAATCATACTTTATCCTCATTTTCTCCCGCTCCGCCTCAGGAAGGCTCTTCATAAAAGCCTTCCAGCCGGGGCAGAAGCGAGTGTGCCAATGCCAGAAACGAGAAACAAGCGAACGAGGATTCGCCTCATACTTACGGCGCATACAACAATCTGCGCAAGGAATATTTTTTTTCTTCATAATCTTAATATTTGATAGGCAGCAAGACTAACCAGCATCGCCACCTTGATCATTACTATTCCAATTATCATACACATTTCTTTTCTGTATCAAAAAAATCAAACTTTTCTTCCAATATAAAACACGTAGCCGAAGCAATCCTTGTTCTCCTCGTAATAGGTGATTTCCTCTTTCAGACGGTCGATGAAAACCTGCGCCTTAGGGTCTCCGAGATGGTCTTTCAGGAAGGCTTCCATCGCCGGCTTCATCGGGGCATAATAATTCTTCGTCCAGCAGGTTTCGGGCAGGATGAAATGAGCGTAGGGCTCGTAACCCGCCTCTGCCATCTGATGAATCTTATGCTCGATGGTATCAATCTCGGGAAGATTATCCTGAATCCAACTCATGTTCTCCGGGCGCTTATTGCCGAGCCAGCTACATTCCGTTACGGCAATAAAGCCGTCGGGCTTCAAGAACTCACGCCAATACGACAGACCCTTCTCATAACCGATGATGAAGATGGAACCTTCCGCCCAAATCAAATCGTAGGATTCCTTTCTGAAAGGCAGCTCATCCATCGATGCCTGCACAGGATGAACGCAATTTTCCAGTCCGTTCGCCTGAATCTTCTTCCGAATGCCTTCCATCATTTCGGGCAATAAATCTACGGCATCAATCTCTGCATCATATTCATCGGCAAGAACGAAGGTCTGGCTTCCCTTGCCGCACCCCATGTCGGCGATGCGAATCTTTCGCTTGAAGTCGGGAATCAAGCTCGTGGCAAGCCGTGTCTCCCACTCGCCTCCAGGACCCTGTCTATCTACCCTCTTGAAGAAATCGGCTATCAGAGAGAAGTCGAAATCATCAATCACCACGTTTTCCTTATTTTCTTTCATTTCATTCTTTTCCATTTTTCTTTTCTCCTATTTTATATGATAAGTTTTTTTGCATCTCATTTCTTGTAATGAGATTGCAAAGATAAGCTATTTTTGAGGAAGAGATTTTAACATAAAGGAATAAAAAGCAAGTTTTTAGAGAAGATAGATTACTTTTTGATGGATAAACAGATAACATTAAAAAGAAAAACTTTAAAATAACTCCCTTATGGGATATCTAAAAACAACTTTTTTTTGTAACTTTTTCAAGAAAATATTTGGTAGTTACATAATTTTATTGTAGATTTGCAGCAGAAATCAAAAAGAAGGAGTGATTATGAAGAAGGAAGAAATGAAGCAAGGACTGCTATCCCAAATATTCCATCTCTATTACGATGGTTTCAGGACGATGACCCTGGGCAAGACGCTCTGGGCTGTCATCCTCATCAAGCTTGCCATCATCTTCCTGGTGCTCAAGCTCTTTTTCTTTCCGAATTATATTAACAGTAATGCAAAAAACGGAGACAAGGCTGGCTTTGTTTCCAAGGAAATCCTGAACAGATAAAGTTCTGAATTCCCAACTACCACATCGAAAAAATACAAAAACATTATATAATAACAATTTTAAAACCGTTCAACTATGATGACAAATCTATTGTTAGACATTACATCAGCCACCATCGACTGGTCGAGAGCGCAATTCGCACTCACGGCCATCTACCATTGGCTGTTCGTCCCGCTCACCCTGGGACTGGCAGTAATCATGGGCATCGCCGAAACATGCTACTACCGTACCAACAAGCCGTTCTGGAAACACGTAACCCGTTTCTGGCAAAAACTCTTTGGCGTGAACTTCGCCATGGGCGTTGCCACGGGAATCATCCTGGAGTTTGAATTCGGAACCAACTGGAGCAATTACTCCTGGTTTGTGGGCGACGTATTCGGCGCTCCCCTCGCCATCGAAGGCATCCTGGCATTCTTCATGGAGAGCACCTTCGTGGCGGTGATGTTCTTCGGCTGGGATAAGGTGAGCCGGGGCTTCCACCTAGCCTCCACCTGGCTTACCGGACTTGGCGCCACCATTTCTGCCTGGTGGATTCTCGTAGCCAACGCATGGATGCAATATCCTGTAGGTCAGGAATTTAATCCCGACACCATGCGCTTCGAGATGACCTCCTTCCTGGATGTGGCACTCTCGCCATTCGCCATCAACAAGTTCACCCATACCGTTACTTCCTCGTGGATCATCGGCGCCACCTTCGTGGTAGCCGTAAGCTGCTGGTATCTCCTGAAGAAGAGAGAAACCCAACTTGCCAAGGCGAGCATCAAGATGGGTGCCGGCGTAGGACTCATCGCCACCCTGCTGGCTGCGATGACCGGCGACAACTCCGCCTATCGGGTGGCACAGGTGCAGCCAATGAAACTGGCTGCGATGGAAGCATTATATAATGGTGGCAAGGGCGAGAGCCTTACGGCGATAGCAGCCGTTCACCCCTTCCGGCAGCCCGATTACGAAAACGAGCAGGAGCCAGCCATGCGCATCGCCATCCCCAACATGCTCTCGTTTCTAGCCACCCGCACAGCCGATGGCTACGTGCCAGGCGTGAACGATATCCTCAAGGGTTACACCCACGAGGATGGCACCCGGGAACCATCCGTGCAGGAAAAGATAGCCCGGGGCAAGAAGGCGATTGTTGCCCTGAAAACCTATCGCGAAACCAAGGCGCAAGACCAGCTCCCTATCCTCAGGGAGAACATGAAATACTTCGGATATGGTTACATCAAGGACGCCAAGGAACTGGTACCGAGCATCCCGATCTGCTTCTACGCCTTCCGCCTGATGGTGGGAGTAGGCTGCCTACTCATCCTCTTCTTCGCCCTCAGCCTCTTCTTGGTTTATAAGAAGGAAATCGCCCAATACCGATGGTTCCTCATTTCCGCCATCATCATGATTCCGCTGGCTTACATCGCCTCAGAATCGGGCTGGATAGTAGCAGAAATCGGTCGCCAGCCTTGGACCATCCAAGACCTGCTGCCAGTAAGCGCCGCCATCTCCGACATCGAGGCAGGCAGCGTGGCCACCACCTTCTTCATCTTCCTGGCACTCTTCACCACCATGCTCGCCGTGGAAATCAGCATCCTGGTGAAGCAGATTAAGAAAGGACCGGAATATGAATAAAAACTCAAGATTATGAATTAACTTTATGACATTAGCATTATGACATACGAATTTTTGCAATCATACTGGTGGTTCCTCGTATCATTATTAGGAGCCCTGCTGGTGTTTCTCATGTTTGTACAGGGAGCCAACACCTTGATTTTCTGTTTGGGAAAAACGGAAGAAGAGCGTCGCCTCATCATCAACTCTACGGGGCGAAAGTGGGAGTTCACCTTCACCACGCTCGTCACCTTCGGTGGAGCCTTCTTTGCCTCGTTCCCATTGTTCTACAGCACCAGTTTCGGCGGAGCCTACTGGCTGTGGATGATCATCCTGTTCTCGTTTGTGATTCAAGCCGTGAGCTATGAATTCCAGAACAAGATAGGTAATTTTCTTGGACCGAAGACCTTTCAGATTTGCCTCATCATCAATGGCATCGTGGGTCCGCTGCTTCTTGGCGGCGCCGTAGCCACCTTCTTCAACGGCAGCAATTTTCTGATAGACAAGGGCAATATTACCAACAGTCTGCAACCCGTTATCAGCCAATGGGCAAACGCCAGTCATGGTCTTGATGCCCTACTCGACCCATGGAACGTGGTGCTGGGACTTGCCGTACTGATGCTAGCCCGCATCCTGGGCATACTCTACATCAAGAACAACATCGAGCACCAGCAGATTCAGGAGCGTTGCACCCGCCAGTTGCCATGGAATGCCCTGATTTTCCTATTGTTCTTCCTGCCATTCCTCATCAGATTAATGATAAAGGATGGATTCAGCACAGCAGCAGAAGCAGGAATGAGCGCAGCATCTGCGGGCAGCATTACGATAGAGAGCATGAAATATCTTCACAACCTTCTGGAGATGCCAATCCTATCAGCCCTATTATTAATAGGAATAGTACTCGTACTCTTCGGCATTTTCAAGTCATCGAGAAGCGTGCAGTATAGAAAGGGAATCTGGTTTACGGGCATCGGAACCGTACTCACCGTGCTGGTTCTGCTGCTGATAGCCGGCTGGAACAATACCGCCTACTATCCGTCGAACATCGACCTTCAGAGTTCGCTCACCCTCGCCAACAGTTGCAGCAGCGAGTTCACGCTCCGCACCATGGCGATAGTCTCCCTCCTCATCCCGTTCGTGCTCGCCTACATCGTCTTCGCCTGGCGCGCCATCGACCGCAAGCGCATCACGCAGGAAGAAATAGAGCAGGGAGAAGCGTATTAAAATAAAGGACACAAACGCATATCATCCGAATCCCGAGGCATTTTCCATGTTTCGGGATTTTTTATCACCAATCTTTTGTCCATCGCAAGAAAAGCAGTATCTTTGCAGGCATGAAACAGGAAATCATAGATAAAATCAATCGATTGGCAAGTCAGGATGAGCCTTTTCAATGCCATGATAGATTTCGGAGAGCGAGAAGTAACCGAGATTTTCCTACCGGATTCTACAGATTAAACTCACCATTAAAAAGTCCCACAGATTTACACAGAATCACACAGATACCATAGATTTACCCAAATTCATTCTTGCCATAATCGGGAGGAAATTCCCTCAAATATCCTAACAAAAAAATCTGCGAAATCCCCCGACCGCATAGGTCATAAAATCTGTGTAAATCTGTGAAATCTGTGGGACAAAGAATAACACAAATCTCCAACAAAAAAATCTGCGAAATTCCCCGACCGCATAGATTAAAAATCTGTGTAAATCTGTGAAATCTGTGGGACAAAGAAAATCTTACAGCTCTATCACTTCCAAATCATCCGGAACGAAGATTCTACCCTTGAAGTTCTTGGTAGCTTCACGGGTGTAATTTTCTTTACGATTAGCGAGCGTTTTCTCCTCCGTATGATACAGGATAAGATTCTTCACGCCCAGTTCCTCTGCCAGTTTTCCGGCATCAAGCGCCGTACTGTGGCATTTCTCATAAGGCTTGAACGTATCGCGGTCGGCATAAAGGCAGAACGCCTCGCACATCATCCAGTCAGCCCCTTCTATGTAGCGACGGTTCTGCTCGTTATAAGGCTCATCGCCCAGGCACGCCAGGACCAAAGGTTTACCCGAAGCATCAGAAGAAGCATTATCAGATGCAGCATGATCTTCTGAAACATTATTTTCTGAATTTCCTGGCAGCTCAGCCCGGAATCCAAATTGTTTTTCCTTAGTAGATTGAATATCAAAGCATTCCAGCTTCATATCACCCACCTCGAAACAATCGCCATCTTCCAGCTGATGGAACACCACCCTTTCAGCCACCTTAGCCAGTTGCTTCTTGGCAAGAATCATGTCGATGATGGTCTTGATTACCCTCATCACCTTGTCGTTGCCATACACATGGAGCAATCCCTCGTATCCCTTACATTGTGCCACCATTCGGATTACCCAAATCACGCCCAGCACATGGTCGGTATGGGCATGGGTAACAAAGAGGTGATTAATGTCAGAAATCTGAACATTCGCTTTTTTCAGCTGCGCCAGTATTCCATTTCCTCCTCCCGCATCCACCAGCATTAGGGTGCTGGAAGTCTGGAGCACAAAACAGGTATTATAAATCTGGGAAACCGTAGCATTTCCCGTTCCGAGCATCGTAATTTGATTCGTAACCTTATTCATTATCTTATCCATAATCTTATCCATTATTTCACTATTTCTCGTTATGGTTCATATTTCGGTATCTATTTGATTCACGCTCACAAAACTACGCATTTTTATTGAAACTGCCAAGAAATTATAGGATTTTCTTTCTAACTCCAGACCTTGACAGTTGGAATTATGATATTGATAATTGAATTTCGGGTTCATGATCGGTCATTAAGGTTTAAGGTGAATTGAAAAACCTTAATGACCTTGACCTTAATGACCGGATTTAAACCGTAGAAGCTACTTTCTGATAGCGTGCATCTGGCAGAGCATGATGCAGGTCATCATTCTTCCTATCTTTATTTTATCTTCCCGGATGGTGTAAGGATAGCTTCCGCAAGAGCTGATTTCATAACCGCTCTTGGTGATTTTACCATCCGCATCAAAGTGGTAAACCATCTCCTTTTTTCGAAAAATAGATGCTGTCGTTGGTAAATCGGCAGTAGGTAGGAGTCTCTTTTACATCTAAAAGGAAGTATCCCAGGTGCTGTTCGGCACAGGAAATCTCCCTTCATGGGCTGAAAATGCGGTTTTATAATCGAAAAAAAACGAAAAGAGGGGATTTTTATAGCTTTTCAAACGCTCAAAACATCAATAATTATATTCTACCCAATAGCTGCATATCTTGCATATTTTCAGTATTTTGTAAAATATCAATAGAATGTAACTACTTTGTTATCAAACTATTATCATTTATTTTCAAGCTTTTCAAATCACACATATACACCCCTAAAATCCGGTCATTAATGACCGGTCATTTTCGGGCATTAAGGTTTCGGGGGGCGGCGAAAATGTATATAGTATAATATTAAAATATTTAATATTATACTATAAGGCTAAATGACCGGATTGATTTTTCTTAATGACCGATAATGACCGGGCATTAATGACCGGATACCTTTGCTTCGCCATTCCATTCTCCTCCTTACTGTTCCTATCCCCCGTTTCACAACATACGGGAAAAATGAATTCAAGTGGCGGGAAAAGCCATTGCTCCCTCAGCCTTTTTGTGTATCTTTGCACCAGCAATCGAAGGAAACGCCTTATGTGCCTGAAAACGGTTATCTATGATGACCGAGGCGGGGGATAAATGATGACAGGCGCAGGTCATCAATGACGACCCCGAAAAGGACAAGAAACGGAGCTATCCGGGGTGTTGCAAAAATGAACCTTTAACACAAACGGCTATGATTAATTACAGCATCGCAATGCGTAGCGTGAACGCAAATCTTCTGGCCATCAACCAGGCAAATTCACGCATCAACCAGGTAAAAGAAGGAGGGCAAGACCAGCGTTGACCTCAATGCTCCAACCACTCCGGAGGGAGGGGGTGGCGGGCAAGTTGGCCTCTAGATAGAGAGGGAAGTATCAATACGGGAACAGCAGAGGCAGCACGAAGGTCATCACCACGCCGATGATGATCTGCAACGGCAAACCTACCTTCACGTAGTCCATGAACGTATAGCCACCCGCCTTCATCACCAGCGCATTAGGCGGAGTGGAGAACGGAGAGGCAAAGCACATGCTGGCACCCAACGTTACCGCAAAGAGGAAGGAATAAGGACTCACGCCCACCTGCTGGGCTGCCACCAGGGCGATAGGAGCCATCAACACAGCCGTAGCGGTATTGCTGATAAACATCGTCATCAGAGAAGTGGTGAAATAGATTCCGGCAAGCAGAGCCGTCGGTCCCATCGAGCCGAGACTGTCCACCAGCCCCTGAGAAACCAGGGCCGAAGCTCCCGTCTTCTCCAGCGCCGTAGACATCGGCATCATGGCGGCAATCAGCACGATGCTCTCCCAGTTGATGGTCTTGTAGGCAGCCTCCACGTTGCGGAAACATCCGGCAAAGACGGTAAGCAGTCCGGCGATGATGACCGCCGTAACCGGAGCCATGGGGATGAAATCGAACACCATCATCGCTATCATCAGGAGCATGATGGCTGCAGCCACAGGCGCCTTGTAGTCCAGGAGCACCTTGTCTGCCGTCTTCTCCGGCTGATCCAGCACCACCCAGTTGGTGGTATCTGCCGTAAGATGGGTCAGGTTGGTCCACTCTCCCTGCACCAGGAGCATATCGCCCACATGCAGCCTGGTGGCTATCAGATTGTCGGTAATATATTCCTTGCCCACCTTGCCGTCAGAAGAGCTTCCACCTCGCTTCACTCCCAGCACGTTGATGCCGAAACGCTTGCGCAGGTTAGCATCTCCAATTCGCAATCCGGCAAAATTGGAAGTAGGCATCACAACAATCTCGGTCAGCCCCAGGTCGTAGAAATCAATCTTCACGTCCTTCATCTTCCTCAGGTCGTAATCCTGCGCAAACCGTTCAATCTTCTCCTCATCACCCATTATATATAAGGTGTCGTGCACGGCGATGGTGCTGCTGCTCTTCGCCATGTTCTGGTTGACGTCCTTCACGAGTCCCAGGCGCGATTTCTTCTCGTTTCTTATCTCGATGATGCTCACGCCATATTTCTTCTGGATGCTGAGGTCCTTGAGGGTCTTGCCCACGATGTCCATCATCTGTCCATTCTCATCGATTGCTGCAGCCGTGCGCTTGCTTGGCACGATGTAGCGATGCAGGTTGTCGAGCAGTTGGTATTCGTCTACCAGGTCATCGAGCGACTTGCCGTTACTTTTTTTCTTACCGTTCTGCTTCTTGCTGAGAAAGATTTTGCTCAGGGGCATGAGGACGATGATTCCGATGGCGATGACGATGATGCCCACGGGGAAGAAGGAGAAGAACGCCAGGGGCTTGAATCCTGCCTCAGTAAGCACCTCGTCGATGACCAGGTTGGGCGGCGTACCGATGAGCGTGAGCATTCCGCCCAGACTTCCGGCAAAGGCAAGCGGCATGAGGAATCGCGACGACTGCATTCCCGAACCCGCAGCCAGACTCATGATGATAGGCATCATCAGCGCCACGGTTCCGGTATTGCTCACGAAGGCTCCGATAAACGAGGTTACGAGCATCACGAGGAGGAAGGTAACGGTTTCGTTGCCGCGCGAGAGCGCCATTAGCTTATTGCCCGTCAGCTTGGCAAGGCCGGTCTGCATGATGGCTCCACCCACCACGAAGAGGCCTATCATCATGATGACGATGGGCGAAGAGAAGCCGGCAAGAGCTTCTGCCGGCGTCAGGATTCCGAGAACTAAAAGTGCTGCCAAGGCAGTAAGAGCCACAATATCAGCCCTCACCCTGCCCCATATAAACATGGCAACCGTAATGATTAATATAATAAGCGTTATTGTCATGCTATGAAAGAATTTAAAATGAATTTTCTGCAAAGATACTTACTTTTTATCGTTAATTTGTCATTCGAATGCTAATATTTCTAAATTTATTGCAGATATTTCCAAAAAAACTGCAATTAATTCATCAGTTTTCCTTACCTTTGCAATCCAGATAGACATACTGAACAATAGAATTAGAAGACTTAACAATACATTAATTTTTTTTAGATAATGGAACAAAACAAGGTTAAACCAGCTGATGGCAAGCTGGGTATCATGGTTGTAGGTTGTGGTGCAGTTTCTACTACATTCATGACTGGTGTATTTATGGCTCGCAAGGGACTTGCAAAGCCAGTAGGTTCAATGACTCAATACGATAAGATTCGCGTGGGCAAGGGTGCAGACAAGAAGTATCTTCACTACAAGGACATCGTGCCTATGGCAGATCTCAACGACATCGTATTCGGCACTTGGGATGTTTATCCTCAGAATGCTTACCAGGCTGCTATGTATGCTGAGGTTCTGAAGGAGAAGGACATCAACCCTGTGCGCGAGGAACTGGAGCAGGTGGTTCCAATGAAGGCTGCCTTCGACAAGAACTACGCCAAGCGTCTGGATGGAGACAACGTGAAGGACTGCAAGACCCGCTGGGAGATGGTGGAGGCTCTGCGCCAGGACATCCGCGACTTCAAGGAGAAGAACGGTTGCTCACGCATCGTCGTAGCCTGGGCTGCTTCTACAGAAGTCTACGTACCGGTAGATATGGAAATCCACGGCTCATTGGCAGCTCTCGAAGCTGCGATGAAGGCTGACGACCGCCAGCACATCGCTCCTTCTATGTGCTACGCTTATGCAGCCCTTACCGAGGGTGCTCCTTTCATCATGGGTGCTCCTAACACAACGGTTGACATTCCTGCCATGTGGGAACTTGCCGAGAAGACCCAGATGCCTATCGCAGGCAAGGACTTCAAGACTGGTCAGACCCTCGTGAAGAGTGGTTTCGCTCCTATCATCGGCACCCGCTGCCTCGGCTTGAACGGTTGGTTCTCTACCAACATCCTGGGCAACCGAGACGGTCTCGTTCTCGATGAGCCTGCCAACTTCCACACCAAGGAGGTGAGCAAGCTCTCTACCCTTGAGACTATCCTGAAGCCAGAAGTCCAGCCAGACCTCTACGGCCATGGCAACGATGAGGACACTCAGTATTACCACAAGGTTCGCATCAACTATTATCCACCTCGCAACGACAACAAGGAGGGATGGGACAACATCGACATCTTCGGCTGGATGGGTTATCCAATGCAGATCAAGATCAACTTCCTCTGCCGCGACTCCATCCTTGCTGCTCCATTGCTGCTCGACCTCTGTCTGTTGAGCGACCTTGCAGCCCGTGCCGGCCGTCACGGCATCCAGCGCTTCCTGAGCTTCTTCCTCAAGGCGCCAATGCACGACTACACCAAGGGTGAAGAGGCTGTGAACAACCTCTACCAGCAGTACACCATGCTGAAGAACGCCATCCGCGAGATGGGCGGTTACGAGGCTGATGAAGAAATCGACTAAAAATATTTTCCCCCGATAAAGGACGGTAATGGTGATTTCAAACAGACGAAGGTTGATTTCAGCAATACGCCCTGAAAGGGCAGAAGCTCCTAGCCCAGGGCAACGCCCTGGGTTGTAGGGAGTTATAAATATACGCCCTGTAAGGGCAAAAGCTTTAGAATATGGGTAATAAAGCTTTTGCCCTTACAGGGCGCCTTGCTGACTGCTGTTTATACCCAGGGCGTTGCCCTGGGCTAGGAGCTTCTGCCCTTTCAGGGCGTGCGGGGCGAACTTACAAAACAGGGCTGCGGGGCGAACTCTCTAAACTTGACAAACATTTAAATATATATTTATGACAAAGAAAGGTAAACATACCGTTTTATTTATTTGCCTCGGCAACATTTGCCGTTCGCCTGCCGGCGAGGGCATCATGAAGAGTTTGGTAGAGAAGGCAGGACTGGCAGATGAATTCGAAATCGATTCTGCCGGAATCGGCAACTGGCACGTAGGACAGTTGCCTGACAGCCGCATGAGGAAATGTGGCGCTGAGCATGGCTACAATTTCAACAGCCACGCCCGCCAGTTCCAGAAGTCAGATTTCGGAAGATTCGAAACCATCGTGGTAATGGATAATGAGAATTACCGTGCCATCACCTCCATGGCTTCCTGCCAGGCAGACAAGGACAAAGTGGTCCGGATGGCCGATTTCCTGACCCACCATCGTGAATACACCACCGTTCCCGACCCATATTATGGCGACATGGGCGATTTTGAACTGGTCATCACCCTATTGGAAGATGCCTGCCAGGGGTTGCTGCAAAGCATCATCGGATAAAAAAATACAACATATTAATCATACTATCATCTACAAAAAAAAGTCCTCCGGAAGTAAACATCGCATTACTTCCGAAGGATTTTTTTTATGATAGCATTTTTAAAAATAATATTTTTTATGATAGCATTTTTTCAAATGATAGAATCATAAAACACGATTGCAATCTTCTCGCTTCCCGGCAGATAAAGATAGCCTACGCATTCGGCTGCATCAGCCTTGAACGGACGCCATGAGAGCTTGCTCCAATTAATCTTGTCCGTGCTCTGAGCCACAGGAACCTGAGGAATCAAACTGCCATCCTTGACCAGAATGATGCAAGGAAGAGGCTGGGAAACCGTTGCCGAACCCGAAGTCTCAGCATAAGCCTTCACCTCCTGAGCCGTAGGGATGGAAATCTCCTGATAGCCTCCCTCGTAAACCTTACCACTCTGATAATCAATCCATTTACCCTTAGGCAAATAAACCGTACGGCTACTGCCCGACTCAAGGAGCGGAGCCACCAGCAGCTGGGAACCAAACATGTACTCATCCTCTACCAGCCAGGCACCCGCATCATGCGGGAACTCAACGAAGAGCGCACGAACCATCGGCAAGCCCTTCTCCGAACAATCCTTAGCCTGCGCATAGACATAAGGCATCAGCTGATACTTCATCTCGGCATTAGCACGGAAAGCATCCGTAAAATCCTTGCTGATGAGCCAAGGCTCGGTAGGAGGCGCACCATGAGCACGGGTATGGGAACTCAGAAATCCAAATGGCAACCAGCGACGGTACAGATCGTCAGGACTCTGGGTTACAAAGCCGCCCATATCATGACTCCAGAAAGAGAAACCGCTCAATCCGAAACTCAAGCCGCCTCGCAAATCGCCCATCATTCCTACGCTTCCAATCTCGTTGGTAGCCGCATCGCCACCCCAATGGAGAGGGAAACGCTGGCTTCCTGCCCACGCACTTCGTGCCCAGATTACGCCTTCATGGTCGGCAGAATTTGCCTTCACGGCTTCCCAGAGCGCCTTATTATAACGCAGCGGATAGAGATTGTGCTCGTAGAATCCCGTCTTGCCGCTGGCGTAAAGACCATCATAAGGAGCCGCCTCGCCAAAATCGCACTTGATGACGCCTACTCCCTGCTTGATGAGATGGGCTATCTTGTCCTGATACCAGCTTACGGTCTTCGGATTGCTCAGGTCGAGCACAGCATCCTCATAATTGAGCGTTCCGTTGGCATTTCTTACCGCCATTCCACCTTCAACCAATTCATGGAAGTAACGATTTTTCGGAGTGAAATAAGGCAACTGCCACAGGCAGGTATGGAAACCTTCCTTCTTCAGAGTTTTCAGCATTCCTACAGGGTCCTTGAAACGGTCCTTGGCAAACTCATAGTCACATTGCCAGTCTACGCCAAACCATCCCGTGTCAAAATGAATCACATCGGCAGGAATGCGGTTGGCTCTCAGCTGACGGGCAATCTCCAGTCCCTCTTTCTGCGAGAAGTAGGAAATGCGGCTCATCCAGGTACCGAAAGTCCAGAGAGGCAGCATCGGCGACTTGCCCGTAACATTGGTATATTTATCCAGAATCTCCTTTGGCTCTCCGAAGAAGACGAAGAAGTCCATCGTCTCATCGCCCATGAACAGACGCTGAGCTCCGATGTAGCTGGCTCCGAAATCGGCAGTAGTAGGAGCCGAAGTATGCATAAATATTCCATAGCCACGATTGGAGAAATAGAAAGGCACAGGCTTGTACATTCCGTCTGTTTCAGGTCCCTGCGGGTCTACCACGGAAATATTCACCTTCTGCCCCACCTTGTTGAGCGAGGTGAAACTCTCTCCGCAACCATAGATTCTCTCTCCCGGCGAAAGCATGAAGACGGGGTTGATGCTGCGCGAATTGTCGCTTCCGCGCTTGATGAAATTGAACGGCAGGAGTTTTACCTGCGTACTGTCGTTGTCGATTATATGTCGAGTTTGTGTAAGTATTTTTCCTTTCGCATCGCGAAGTATCAATCGGAACGGATACTTCTGGATTTCCAGCTCTCCATTTCCGTTTTTATAAATAATGCTTTGTGCCGACGCCGACGTGTTCCATCTACCCTTCCCCATGCGGGCGTTCCCGTTGCCGAAGTTGCCGGAGATAAAATCAGGCGAGAACATCGGGTCGTTGGCCTCGTCCATCTTAGGTTCGATAGGCGAAGTGAAGACGGTAACGCGCAGGGTTCGGTCGTCAATCTTCTGAATCCTGATTTTCAGGTTTGGGTCGTTATCGTACTGGGTGTCGGGGAAATCGAGCATCTTCATCCTGACCGGCCAATAACCGTTGAGGTTGAAAGCCTGTCGGGGTGCCAACCGGTAACGCTTCCAGTTGAGCAGTCCTTCGCCCTTGTTCAGGTCGAAGCCAGCGATGCTGTCGGCAAGGAAATAAGTATTTGCCAAATCGCTGAAATCGCCCGAAACATCGGGCGCCTGGCATTGTAAGTATTCTATGCCATTATTAGTTTTAAGCTGTGCCTGTCCTGCCATCGGCAGGCTCAGGACACAAAGGGTTAAAAGTGATTTTCTCATGATTCAAAAGTTTTTTATTCTATAATTCCAGAGCCGCTTCCTTCAGGTCAACAGCCTTTGCCTGGAGCTTGCCTTTGCCCTTCAATACCACCACGCACTTGCCGAAGAACGCCTTGCGATGAGGGTCGGTAAAACGCTCCAGAGAGGTCTGGCAACCATTATCCGTTCCCAGAATCTGAGCATCGGACGAGAAGAAGATCTGGTTCTCGGCATTCGGACAGAGATTTCCTTCCTTATCCACCACATTCACTTCTACGAAGGTGGTAGGTTCTGCTGAGCCATAAGCCAGATTGCCCTGATAGGTCTTCTTCAAGACGATGTGATGAGGAGCACCCGCAGTCCTGATGGTCTGCTCGCCCACCAGCTTGCCGCCCTTTCTTGCCACCACCTTTACTTCGCCCGGCTGGAAGTCAACTCGCCACATCACGTGATATTCCGTACTCTTCCGGAAGGCTTCGCCCTCGTTCTTCTCGCCATAAACGGTCTTCTTGCGAACACCCTGGCTCTTGCCGTTCACGAAGAGTTCCACCTCGTCTGCGTTGTTGTAGTAGCACCACATGTCGATGGTCTGTCCCGGAATCCAGTTCCAATGAGGGAAGAGATGAAGCACGTTCTTCTGCGTCCACTCACTCTGATACATAAAATAAGTGTCCTTCGGGAGACCTGCCAGGTCGATGATTCCAAAGTAGCTGCTTCGTGCCGGATAAGCATAAGGAGTAGGTTCGCCGATATAATCGAAACCGGTCCAGATAAACTGTCCGCCCACGAAATCATTATGTTTCACCACATCCCAAGTCTCCTCGTGCGTGCTGCTCCATGAAGCATGCATATTATCATAAGCCGAGCACTTGAAGGAAGGGTCGCTGTAAGGCAGCCACCACTCCTTAGGAGCCGAATAGATACTGTCGCTCGGCATCATGTAAAAGCCGCGCGTCTGCAGGGCAGAGACACTCTCCGACATGATGAAAGGCTTGCCAGGGAAGTTCTTCGGAACATCCTTCACCCATTGATGATGGTAATTGAACCCTATCACGTCGATGGCTCCACTCTTGAAGAGAAGGTTCTTCGGGTCGGGCTCATTACAGCCAGCCGTAACCGGTCGCGTTCCCCACGGATCATACTCCTTGACTATCTGGGCAAGGTGCTGGGTGAGGAGCGAATTCACGCTCAGCTCATCGCTATGCGCCAGCGTAGAAGCATCATGCCCTGCATTCAGAATGAGATTCGCCTGCTCCAGCGAAAGCGTATCTGCCGCAGCATCCGACCATTGCTCCAGCACTTCGTTGCCGATGCTCCACATGATGATGCTAGGATGATTGCGGTCGCGCTTCACCAGGTCAGAGAGGTCGCGCTTGTGCCATTCATCAAAGAATCGGGCGTAGTCGCCATTCGATTTCTTGCGTCGCCACATGTCGAAACTCTCGTCCATGACGAGGATTCCCATCGAATCGCACATGTTGAGGAGTTCAGGAGCCGGAGGATTATGGCTACTCCGGATGGCATTCACGCCCATGTTGCGCAGGATGGTAAGCTTGCGATGCATCGCATCCTCGTTCACGGCAGCACCCAGACAGCCGAAATCATGATGCTCGCAGACTCCATTCAGCTTGATATTCCTGCCATTGAGGAAAAATCCCTTTCTGGCATCAAACTTCACATCACGGAAGCCTGTAGTGGTTGTGGCTACATCCACCACCTTCCCATTTAGAACAAGCTCACTCTTGACGGTATAGAGATATCCCTTTCCGATGTCCCAGAGATGCGGATTCTTCACCTGCAGTTTCTGTTCCTGATCACCTTTACTCTTTGCTACAATCTTTCCTGCAGCATCATAGATGGTGTTACGGACAGAGAGTTTCATCCTGTTGCCGGAAGCTGCGAAATCCGTCTTCACCCTGACATCACCCTGAGGAGTGGTAGAAACATACTGTCCCCATTGAGGAATGTAAGCCTTCTTCATGGTCTTGGTGAACCAGACATGGCGATAGATTCCGCAGCCCGAATACCATCGGCTGTTAGGCTGGTCGCTATTATCCACCTTCACGGCAATCACATTATCACCCTTCCTATTTATATAAGGTGTAAGGTCGTACTCGAAAGTACTGTAGCCGTAAGGACGGGTTCCGAGCTGATGACCGTTGATGTAGACGGTAGAGTTCATGTAAACCCCATCGAAAGTGATGGTAAAGCGGTCGTACTTCTCATGAGGATTCACGGAGAAATGCTTTCTGTACCATCCTATTCCGCCCGGCAGAGCGCCTCCGCTGGCTCCCGAAGGATTGCCTGGAGAGAAATCGCCCTCTATCGCCCAGTCATGAGGCAGATTCAGGCTTCGCCAATGGGCGTCAGCATAATCCGCTTTCCACATTCCTGCAGAATCAGCCAGAGTGAAAAGCCAGCCCTTATCAAAAGACAGATGTTCGCGGGCACTCATCGGAAGAGCAAAAAGCCCGCTCATCAAGGCAACGCTAAATATTGTTTTCTTAATCATTTTTTCCTTTCAAAATAAAAAAGTCCCACAGACTGCACGGATTTTCACAGATTCATCATTCCTGAAAGAGAGTTACAAATATCTGTGTAATCTGTGAAATCTGCGGGAGATTAGATTACTTCAATTTTACAGTTACTGCCTGACCGGCATACTTCACCATCTTGCCCTTAGGAGCCTTGGCGAGGTTAACGCCCTGGTTGTTCTGGGCATTCACCAGAATCACGTTGAAGCGACGCTTCTGCAGCATTCCGTCGAATGAACCCTTGCGAGCACCAATGGTCAGGGTCTTCTGGGCATCATTATACTTGAAGTCTATCATAGCATACTTGCCCTTCTCGTAGTTATAGTTGGTTCCCTCGTCCTCATAGAGCGTATAAGAACCGTCCTTGCCTGCATAGACATAGAGGTCGATGAGCTCAGCCTTCTTCTGGTCGCTCCACTCCATCTCCGGACCTACAGGAAGAATAGAACCCTCTGGCACGAAGACAGGAATCTTCTCGAATGGCGCATCAGCTACGATGGTCTGACCACCTGCATAATACTTGCCGGTATAGAAATCGTACCAGCCCTTCTGCTTAGGAAGATAAACGTTACGGCTGTACTTCTGATACTCGCCTACAGGACAAGCCATCAGGGCAGGACCGAACATCCACTGGTCCTTGATGTCGTAAACATTATCATCGCCGTTGAAGTCCATCACCAATCCACGCATCATGGTATAATCCTTGAAATGAACCATACCAGCCATACTGTAGAGGTAAGGCATCAGACGGTAACGGAGTTTGTCGTAAGCCACGATGGTCTTGTAAGCCGGATGATCGGCTGGCGCAATATTCCAGACCTCACGGGTAGGCCACTGGCCGTGGGTGCGATAGAGCGGAACGAAGCAGCCGAACTGGTTCCAGCGAGCCTGCAACTCACGCCACTCCTTCAAGTCGGCATTCTCCTTACCGGTCTTGTCAAACTCCTGCTGGGCAGCCACGTAGCGGTTCTCTACGCAGAAACCACCCTGGTCCATTCCCCAGAAAGGCAGACCCGCCATAGAATAGTTCAATCCGGCAGTCATCTGTGCGCGCATGTCCTCCCAACGGGTAGCAATATCGCCCGACCAGGTAGCCGTGCTGTAGCGCTGCTCGCCTGCAAAGCCCGAACGGGTAAGGAGGAAGACACGCTGGTTAGGATTCACGCTACGCTGGCCATGATAGATGGCGTCAGCATTCACGATGCTGTAAGCGTTGAAATATTCGGTTGATGTTCCGAGGGCTGTAGGACCGGAAAGGGCCTTGCGGTACCACATCGGGGTACAGTCGCGAACGTTTGGTTCTGATGCATCCATCCACCATGCGTCGATTCCGAACTTATACTTGGTATAGAGATTCTCGTCCATCTGGCGCCAAAACATCTTGCGGGCACCAGCATCATAAGCATCATAGAAAGAGCCACGGAAGCCGAGCCAGTCATGAATATCGTCCTTGATAGCCTGATGATACATCCAGCCCTTCGCATCAATCTCCTTATAGTTCTTGACTGTATCGTAGAACTTAGGCCATACGGAAATCATGAATCTTCCGTTCATGGCATGTACGCTATCGAGCATCGCCTGCGGATTAGGATAACGGGCAGCCTCAAACTCATGGCTTCCCCATGAATCGAGCTTCCAGTAGTTCCAGTCCTGAACGATATTGTCTACAGGAATCTTCAGGTCGCGGAACTTCTTGAGGTTCTCCTCGATGTCCTTGCTGCTCTGATAGCGCTCACGGCTCTGCCAGAAACCGAGGGTCCACTTAGGATAGAGCGAAGCCTTGCCGGTAAGCGTACGGTAGCCCGAAATCACCTCGTCGAGGTTCTGACCGGCAATGAAGTAGTAATCCATGTCCGGAGACATTTCGCTCCAGATGCTCAGCTGGTTCTTCTCTGCCTCTGAACGAGGAGCAGCTACGCGAAGACCGCAGTAGGAAACGTCGCCATCTGGCTGCCACTCGATGCGGATAGGAGTCTTTACGCCCTTCTTGATTGGAGTTTCAAACTTGAAGGAATTAGGATTCCAGGCTGTACGCCAGCGCTCAGGCACAACCAGCTTGCCGTCGATATAAATCTTCATGTAGCCGGCATAGTAGAGGATAAACTGGTAGAAACTGTTGGTTGGAGCCTCAACGTAACCCTCGTAAACCACCTTGGAACCATTCAGGGCAAAGCCCTTAGGCAGGTTCTGGATACCGCCCTTGTCGGTCTTGTTGCAGATTTCAGAAGCCTCAGGCATCGCATATTCAAAGTAGATGCTGTCTTCGCCACGGACAATTTTCTGTCCGTTCTTGTCCACGTAAGTACCGGTAAGCTGACCTTCCTTTCCGTCCTTGTCGTAAAGCTTGAAGGCACGGTTGAGCTGGAGATAATCTTCCGGATTACCCCAACGGCAATAAGAATAGGAATCCCAGAGAATACCGTAGTTCTTGTTGGAAATGACGAAAGGCACACTCACCTTCGTATTATACTGGAAGAGGTCTTCGTTCTTGCCCTTCATGTTGAGTTCCTCGCTCTGATGCTGACCGAGACCATAGAAAGCCTCGTTGTCTGGAGAATCGAAGAGGGCTCTCCATGACCATCCGTGCTTCTGAGATTCAGGAACCTTGGCGATGTCTACGCCAATCTCACGGTCAGGAACGGTAAAAGGCTTGAAAGTCTTTCCACCCTGAGCCACCTCGTTGAGGAGCACATGATCCTTCAAATCATAGAATGTAATCTGACCGGTAGCCTCATTCAACACGGCGCGCATGGCAGCTGTGGTAATGATGAGCTTTTCGCCCTGGTCCTCTACCTTATAATTAGCCTTGCCTTTCTGAGGCACGATGATGAGACTCTGCTTGTCGCGGAATCCCTGCTCGGCAGTAGCCTGCACACGGATAATCTTATCGTTCACCACCTGGAGGCGAATCTGACTAGGACCAAAATTCTGGTGCTGTTTCAATTGAACGGTAAGATAGTTACCTTTCTGAATAAAGCCTGCTGCCTGGAGCCCAGAAGCGCTCATCAGCAAAACGGCTGAAATCAATAACGTCTTAGTTAGCTTCATACTATATTGTTTATACAAGTTTTTTAAACTTATGATTATTAGATTGAATATCTGCCTGCAAAATTACTTTTTTTTAGTGATAATAATATGTGGAAATGTAACAAAATAGGGTATAAAATGTTAATTACCACATTTTATACCCTTTTCGTTAACAAGAAATCAAGAGATTCCTATGGTTTTCTATGATTAAATACTCTCGCCATTCAGTTTTTTCTTATACTGGGAAGGCGTCAGTCCATACGTCTCCTGGAAGTATTTGGTGAAATAGCGAGGATTGTTGAAACCTACCGTATAAGCGATTTCGCTGATGTTCAGCTCGTCACTATGAATCAGCTCTTCAGCCCGCTTGATGCGCTTGGCACGCAGATACTCTGAAGGAGTGGTACCCGTGAGCGAAACCATACGCTTGTAGAGCTGGACGCGCGACATGCAAAGATGAGCACTCATCGACTCTACCGAAGTATCCGGATCGCCCATCATGTCCTTGATGTATTTATCCACATCTGCCAGGAACTTGCGGTCGCTGGCTGTCATTTCAAAGTCGCCCAGCTCGCCCTTTGGAATCACTCTCTCCTTAGGCTGGTTTGGGTCCTTCTTGCCTTCCTTATCCTTGTCGAGGATAGAACGACGGGCAGAACGGCGTGCCCAACCCAAGAGATTGCGGATGCGCAGATTGAGCATATCGATATTGAACGGCTTGATGATGTAATCGTCTGCTCCACTCTCCAATCCCTCTACCTGATGGTCGGTAGCCAGACGTGCTGTCAGCATCACAAACGGAATGGAAGCCGTCTCCTCGTTGCTCTTCACCATGCGGCAGAGTTCGATTCCGTCCATCACAGGCATCATCACGTCGGAGAGGATGACGTCCGGTCGAACCTCGATAATCTTCTGCCAGGCATCCTGACCGTTCACGGCCTCGATGACCTGATAGTCGGTAAGCACATCACGCATAAACTCGCGGAAGTCATCGCTATCATCTACCAGAAGCACCTTGGCCACATAGTGCTTGCGGATAGGCTTGGCAGCTTGTGAAGAACGATGAACGCCATAGAGCGCATCAGAAGAGCCTCCCTCCTCTACCGTTTCTTCCATCGTATCTTCTGCCTTATGAACGGTAGCGATGACTGGAGCCACACGCATGGATTCCAGATGGGCGTTGGTCTTGGCAGCTCCGCCATCATCCATCGGCAAGTCTACGATAAAGACTGAACCGCCGCCATCGTTGTCTCTTACTTCTACCTGACCTCCGTGAAGTTCTGTAAACTTCTTCACCAGGTTGAGTCCGATTCCGCTTCCACCGGCAGGCTGCATTTCCGTGCCGTTCACCTGATAGAAACGCTCGAAGACGTGCTTCTTCTCCTCATCGCTGATTCCCTTGCCGTTATCGGCTACGCTAATGCGCAACATGTCGTGAGTATGGTCTTTCACCTCTACGCCCAAGGCAACGGAAAGCCTAACCGTAATAGATCCTCCGTCTGGAGTGAACTTGTAGGCGTTACTCAAGAGATTATTGATAATCTTGCCCACCTTGTCTGCATCAAAGGTCATGAGCAACTTGGAAGTATACGACTCGAAAGACAGATTCACCTTATTATTAGCCAGGATTCTGAACGAATTGCAGATATTGTCCACGAAGCTCACGATGTCCATACGGGCAAGAGACAGCTTCTCCTTGTTCTGGTCGAACTTGCGGAAATCCAGAATCTGGTTGACCAGATTCAGCAGTCGGGTTGCATTACGATGAATCAGCTCGAGCTTTCTGCGCTTCTCTGGGTCGCCCTCATCCCGAATCATGGTAACAAGAGGCGAGATAATCAGGGTGAGCGGAGTTCGAAGCTCGTGGCTCACATTGGTAAAGAAGTTGAGCTTCAACTCGTTCATCTCACGGGTCTTCTTGATGCTGTCTTCCCTGATCTGGATTTCATACTTCACTCTCTGCTTCTCTATCATGCGGCGGCGATAGTACCAGAACGCAGCCACAACAAGGAGCAGATAAATAATGATGGCCCAGGTAGAGAGATAGAACGGAGGATGGATGTGAACCTTCAGCCGGCTCACCTCTTCGCTCACGGTTCCGTCTCCATTCACCACCTTCACTTCGAGCACATAGTTGCCTGAAAGGAGATTGGTAAATGTAACTTCCGATCTTCCGTCAGGAGTCATCATCCACTTATCGTTCAATCCCTTCATGCGATAAAGGAAGCGGCAACGTGCCGGAAGCGACACCTGGTCAGAAGCCAGCTGGATGGTAAACGCCTTGTCCTTATAACTCAAGTCAAGTTCCGGATTGCTGTCGAGCGATAATTTGAGTGGCACTCTGCCCTCGAACTTTTCGCCCGCAGTAAGAGGATGATCAAAGAGAACCAATCCGCTGAAGAGCACATGAGCCTGCTGCTTGCTCGTGCGGATAGTTCTAGGCCGGATGATGTTGATACCGTCCTGACCACCCACGGCAATCGCTCCGTTTCGCATCAGATAGGCAGAACGGATATTAAACTGACGGCTCTGCAATCCATCCAGCGAATTGAAACTGATCATGGTAAGATTCCACTTGCCCTGAGCATCCTTGGTCAAGGTTACACGGGTGACGATAAACTCGGAAACCAGCCAGATATTATGCTGCTTATCCTCGACAACAGAACAGCCCACAGCTCCTGTGGTTCCATTCAGTTCGTTGATGGATTCATACTGTCCGTTGCTGCTGTCATACATCGAAATACCTCCAGGCGAAGCCATCCACAAGATGCCACGGCTATCCTTCATCGCATAATTGACAGAAGGACTCTCAAAAGGAGTTCCGTCCTTGGTACTATTGATGTTAGTCATCTTCCTACTATGAAGATCAAAGACAGAAATATACTGGGAATGACCTATCAGAGCCTCATGATTATTGAGCAGGAAGATGGAATTGATGAAATTGCTCGTTATTCCCGAATTGGCAATATTGAAGGTAGAGAATTTCTCTGTGACAGGATCAAAAATCTGCACACCACTTCCCAATGTACCGATAAGCAGACGATGCTGAGGGTCTTCCTGGAAGCACCAGACGCTATTATTAGCCAATCCGCTATTGGAAATATTGAAAGTCTTCCACCTGCCATTCTTGAACTGGGTAAAGCCGCCGTTGAAGGTTCCGAAATACATGGTTCCATCCTTCATGGTCACGCTACTCACCACGACATCCGAGCCAAGACCGGTCTGAGCCTGACCGAAATGCCAGGTCTGTCCGGTTACAGGATTATAACCCACGATTCCCATATCGTTGGTTCCACACCACAGATTTCCTGCCAAATCCTGCGTAATGGTACAGACATCGCCGAGCGGAATGGTATTGAACTTGCTGGAAGATGGTGAATAATAAGCCACACCATTCTTATAGCTGCCCACCCATACGGCTCCGAAATTGTCAATATAAACCTTCTGTAAAGAATTGTCTACAATACTTCCCCGGGCATTACTATGCACATACTGGTGACAAGTCTTTGACTTGAAATCAATATAGAAAAGTCCATGATGATCGGTGGCAACCCACAAGGCACCATTTGGGTCTACCTGAAGGTCGCGTATGACGATGCGGTCTTTTACAGGAACAAGAATTCCTCTCTGTGCAAGATAAGAACGGGCAGTAAGCCATTGTCTGTTAAGAGAATTGAAGACATAAGATTCTGTTGCTGTAGAAACCCAGAAAGTATGATTGTTCTCTACAAAACTGTAAGCGCCATTATCGCCACAAAGGCGATGGTCTTTCAGGAAGGTATTATACCAGAGCACGCTCTGTTTGTCGCCATCCAGCAGGCACAGCTTTCCGTCGCTATAAGTAACCAGCAGCTTGCCGTCTACATCCTTCAGGTTGCTAAAGTCGCCATCCAGGACACAACCGCTCTTAGGCTTCTTCGCATATTTGAACAGGTATGTGGTTTCGTTCTTTACATTATAATAATAAAGACCCTTTCCCCACACCTGAATCCACATATTCTGCTGCGAATCCACCAATATTCGCTGTGGTGCACCCTCTACGTTGATGGTCTTCAACCAAACTTCCGGCTTGCGGTCAAACTGCTCGGTAGTTGGGTCATAGACACAATAACCCACAGGAGTATGCACCCAGATTTTTCCTTCATTGTCCTCCTGCAATTCATCTACGTAATTGTTGGCCAATGAAGTTTGGTTTGTGGCACTATACAAGAAGGTCTTCATTCGGAATCCATCAAATCGATTGAGTCCCGACTGAGTACCAAACCAGACGTAACCTGTCTTATCTTTCAAGATAGCATTCACCTGGCTATTACTGAGTCCGTCACGGTTATTCAAACTGGAGAACTCGATGTTTTGTAAAGCCGCTCTCATCTGGAGAGGCTGCAGAAGCAGCACAAATCCTAGAACCATGAGGGCCTGCCTCAGCAAATTCAAGTTTTTAAACATGCTCATTCAAGGTTTATATTTATAGTTTGTCGTTTTTATCTTTATCATCGCTTTCCATCGAGGTTCATCAGTCTTCAAAGTGGTCTTTCAGTTCTAGGGAAAAGTTCCTTTAACCCTGCTTCTCAGAGCTTTCTCTGATTTTCAGAATCATCGGCACAACTTCCTTGTAGATTTGCTCATCCCCATTGATGCTGCGCATGAGCAATTCGCAAGCCTTGGTACCCTGTTCGTGCGCCTTATCCATGATGGCAGAAAGGCGTGGAGTAACGAAGGCTGCCGTATCTCCATCCGTGAAGCCGATAATGGCAACATCTTCAGGAATGCGCAAGCCCTTAGCCTTGATGGCATCAAAGGCTGCATAGGTAATGATATCGTTGAAGGCAAGAATAGCATCCGGGCGGTTCTCACTCTCCAGAAGTCGAAGTGTAGCATTACGGGCTATATCGAAATCTATCTTGTCACAGACTACCAGATTGCGGTCGATAGGAATACGGTTCTCCCTGAGCGCTTCCAGATAGCCATGCTTGCGACGGCGAACCATATCGAGATGGTTAGGACCGCCAATGAAGGCAATACGGCGGGAGCCGGTCTCAATCATGTGCTGAGTAGCCTCCTGAGCCGCCACATCACCATTACCCACAACCTGAGAGAACTTTTCTTCCAGGCAGCAACGGGCAAAAAACACCAAAGGAACTCCCATCTTGTGGAGCTGCTCGAAATGAGAATAGTCGGTAGTATCTTGTGCGAGGCAAGCAATAATACCTTCTACATGCATATCGAGAAAATTGTCAAGAGCCTTCGCTTCGCGCTCATGGTTCTCATGACTATTGGCACTAATAACCGAATAGCCACACTTTGAGGCATAATCTTCTATGCCATCCAGCACGGCAGCATAATAGTGGGTAACCAGATTAGGAACGATGACGCCTATCACCCTTGGAGCTTCCTTCCGAAGACTCTGTGCAAATGGATTAGGCCGATAGTTGAGTTCCTTTGCCAAGGTCTTGACTTTCTGAGTCATTTCCTCTCCCACCTCATGGCTATTTCGTAAAGCTCGAGACACGGTAGCGATGCTCACTCCCAACTTGTCTGCGAGATCTTTTAGTGATGTTCTACGTTGCTTCATTTACTAATAAGTTAGATTAGAAGATGCATTATTGCACTTTTACGTGCAAAGATACAGATTTTATTCGAATTTGCAAACGTTTACGTGTGTTTTTTCTAGAGAAAATACTTTTTTTTCTATAAAAACTTGTAATTTTGCAGCCAGTAAGTAATGAATAGTTGATAATAAGTTAGTTAGAAACAAAAGGTTTCAGACTGTCGGGAGACAATCTGAAACCTTATTTTTTTACCATATCCTCAAATATCGTATTCAAGTTTCGCAAGTTCAGAAGTTAAATATAATATTCTGCAGAATCTACCAAGCCCGCTCTTAAAGCATATTTTGTAGCCTCATGAACATTATTGACGCCCAGCTTTCGGAAGATATTCTTACGATGGGTGTTCACGGTATGGAAACTGGAGAAACGCTTTTCGGCTATTTCCTTCGTAGTCATTCCTAATGCAATATCTTTCAGAATCTCAGTCTCAGTCTTGGTAAGATTTACCTTTTCTTCTGTTTCTTTCTTAGGAGCGAGCAATACTTCCATCATGCGCTGGCAGATGAAACGGTTGCTGGCTGCACAGAAACGGATAGCCTCCTTGATTTCCATCAGCGGGCTCTCCTTCAGGAGAATACTGAACATACTACTGCTAGCCACAAGTACCTTCACGAAGTCGGTACTCAAGTCTTCACTAAACAAGAGCCATCGGGTATAAGGAAAACGCTGGTTCAGGATGAGCAGCTCTGCTGCATCGTTGATGTCGAAGTTCGTATAGTCGAGTATCACTACCGTATCTTCGTTATCTTTGAGCGCAAGCATCAGCTCAGCCTTGTCTTCCACATACTTGCTTTCCAGCCCTTCCATTTTCTCTATCACGTAGCTGAGTCCTGCTCGCGTGATGTCCTGTCTGTCTGCTAGCAAAATTTTCATGATTCTATCTCCTATCTTATTTTATGTTGTTGATGACAAATATGATTTCTGATGGTCCGCTTCCAGACCATCAGAAATTGATTAGAACGTCATGAGGAATCCCATGCGGATGCCCCACTTGTCTACATTAGGATGATTCAGGTAATTGATACGGCGCACATAATCAATTCCGAAGAACTTGAAGATGTTGTGCACGCCAGCCACCAATTCCCAATATGGAGTATCACCAAAGGTGTAAGAGTTGTTTGGGAACTTGAAGAGAACATCATCGTTCGGATTCTTCAGCGGATTGTTCTTATCCGTAAGTTGTCCCCAGACTCCCTTGGCTGCAATATATTCACGCCACTTGAGCTTCTTGATGAGCGGAATACGATTGAGCAGCTTGCCGTTCATATCCCAGGCTACAGACCAGAATACCTGACGGTCGCTCAGGAACTCCCAGTCTTTCATCATACTGATAGTGGCCTCCTGTTCAAAGATAGAGAGGTTGACCGGTGGCTGGATAAGCATGCTGAATGGCACCTTGTTCCATTGCATCTTACCCACGATATTGAAATCGATGTAGCCGAAGCTTCCCAACCATTGGCGCTTGTAAATGCCCAGGCTGGTGATGTTGCTCTTATACTGTCCACCCATAAAGCCATCGAGACCCGTCGTATGGCGCAAGCTGAGTTCAGGACTATCCAGATTGATAGGCAAGCGCTGCTGTTTGGTATTCACATAGGTAACACCAGGATTGTAATTGAGTCCTGCCGAAACCTCCGTGGTACGGATTTTCTTTACTTCTTTGCCCGTGTTCACCTTATAATAATGCAGGTTGCCCACAGTACGGTTGCTCTGCCAACGTATATTAGTATCGAAGCGGAAGCCCCAATCGGTCTCGTAGACAAAGCCCAGCTTCTGGCGCTGGTAGAGATACATCTGATCCTGAGTCGTGGCACGAAGGGTCATGAAGAAGTTGTCCTTGTTGTGCAACAGGTTGTCATCAGATGGAGAAGTAATATCATGTCCCACCTCGAAAGTAAGGTTGCGCATAGGGAACTCGAACGGACTGTTTTTCTTCTTGTTGAAAGAATAGGTCAGCACATGACCATAATACCATTCATGACTCTTCAGACCATAGGCTCCGTAACCATTCCAGAAGAAATGAGGATTGAGCGCAGCCATCGTACGACCAGCCAGACGCAATCGGATTCCATCCACGAAGTTGTTGGAAAGGAACGTATTGATAGGTCCCAAGTCGAAATAACTTCTGTTTTCCTTATTCTCCTCGGTCTTCTTGGCATGAGCCACCTCAACATAGTTCTCCATCAGGGCTCGCACACCCAGGATAATGTATTTGAAGCCCTTGGAATTCTCCATACGATGAATGAAACTATCCATCGACGATTCGCTCTTCGTAAGGCCTACCTGTCGGTATTTATTCCAGTAAGCCTCATCACGGTTCATGGCGTCCATATCGTGCCTTATCTTCGCCTTGCCCTTGAACAGCTGCTTCGGCAGTTCATCAAAGGCATAGTCGGAGAGTCGCGTATTTCTTACCACCAGCAGGTCCTGCAACAGATTATTGATGTGCATTTCTGCCACCATATCGTCCTTGGTCAAAACCCACTCGCCATTATCGAGCTTCGTAAATTCCTGCTCTATCTTCATATCCTTCACCCAATTCACATCACTATTGTGAGGCATATAAAGATTACATTTCTTTACATGCAGGGTGCTGTCAGCAAGCACATAGAGCTCTCCACGGAATCCGAAATCCTGACTGTTGGCAGGAATAAACTGCAGATGATAGCAGAGATCGCGCTCTACATAAACCGTATCCTCTATATAATAATGGTAGAAGGAAATGGCTGTCCTACCGATAGGAGAAGGGAACGGATATTGCAGGAGGCGCACATAATCATCATAAATATCGACATCGGTAAATACATCCTTGAGAACAGTATTGATGATTTCACCCGTCTGAATCACCTGACCGATACCATTACTCTGCTGACCCTTGATAATATCTTTCTCGCTCTTTGGATCCTTGCGGTAGATATGCTGCGAAACCGTCTCGTTGACCTGCACAGGCAAGGTCAGCTTATCATTATAAGGCGATTTCTCCACCTGGTCCAGCAGATACTGACGCTTGCTGAAGAACTTGCCCTCCAACTGTTCCTTGGTCAAATCGTTGAGCGCCAAGGTTAACTTCTGATATTTATCAAACTGATAATAATCATGATTGGACAGATTGCTCTTCTTCTTGGCAGCAATCACACGTCGCATCAGCTCTACGGCAGGATTTTCCTTTCTTTTGTACTTACCTTTCTTCGATTTCACCACCACCTCGTTGAGTCGGCGGCTATCATCTTTCAATTTCACTTCCAGAAAATTGAGCTTTTCGCTAATCTTCACAGTCTGTGACTTATAACTGAGGGCACTCACGGTAAGCACCCATTCGGGATGCTTCTCGATGGTAAACTTACCCTCTCCATCACTTGAAACGGCAATCTTGTGTCCCTTATATTGCACGCTAGCATAAGGCACGGCAAAGCCATCCTCGTCGATGACGCGACCGCTGATTTTCTGCTGTGCAGCCATCTCGAGCGCACAGACCATCAATGTAAAAAACAACAAGAATGATCTTTTAAAATTCATATCCTTCATTAACCTCTTTCTAATAATACCTTATTTATATAATAAGCCATATTTAAGCTCTTTTGGGCTTCATTTTTGGCTTTTTTCCGAATTCGGATGCAAAGATATACATATTATTCTGAAAATAATCGAAAACTATTTGGATATTTTAGTTTTTTAGCGTAATTTTGCAACCGAATTACAAACAATCAAGCAAAACGAATAGAAATTAGGCAAAAATGAACAATAAAGGAAATCTAACCAACGAGCGCCCTCCTCTGCTGCCCGTCATCATAGGAACAGGCTTTGGCAGCGGCTTCTGGCCCTGGGGACCAGGCACGGCTGGCTCAGTCTTGGCCACCCTTATTTGGGCATTAATGGCTTACCTCGGAGGCTTCAACGGAGAAACGTTGCAAAGCATCACCTTTTTCCTGGTCATCCTCTCTACCCTGTTAGGAACCTGGGCTACAGCCCGACTACAGCCTTACTGGGGAGAAGACCCAAGCCGAGTAGTAATCGACGAGATGGCTGGCGTATGGATTCCGCTGTCCCTAATTACGCCATTTACTGCCACAGGAGCACCCAAGGATGCCTGGTGGTGGGCTTTGGTTGCCTTGGTTCTCTTCCGCTTCTTCGACATGGTGAAGCCGCTTGGCATCAAGTGGCTAGACCGCAAAGAGGGAGCCTTCTATGTTATGGCAGACGACCTGCTGGGTGGATTCTATGCAGCCGTCGTCATGCTGATTGCCAAAATCATATTTTTATGGGTAAGATAAAGCAGGAACTAGTAACCTTCGGAAAGGCTGAGCTGACAGCATCAATAGCCTCGATAGTAGACTTCGGACTGGCTTTCTTCCTCTCCGACATCATCGGAATATACTACGGACTAGCCAATGCCCTGGGCGTCATGAGTGGCGGAATCACCAACTGCACCCTCAACTACCGCTACGTATTCGGCGACTCCAAGCGCAAGAAGAAGAGCGTGGCATGGCGATATTTCATCATCTGGGCCTTGAGCTGGACACTCAATTCGGGCGGTACCATCGCCTTGACAGAAGCCATCAACCTGCATGAACACGTCAATATCCACTACATGATTCCAAAATGTGTGGTTTCATTTCTTGTAGCTGTGCTGGTGAATTATCCCGGACAGAGGAAATTCGTGTTTAAGAAAAAGGACGAAGAAGAGGTTCCTGAAGGAAGGAATCCTGAAGACCTCCAATAAGAAGGAAAAAAGAATATTAGGAAATTACAAATGACAATAAACAAATGAATTACAGAGATTTCTTACAAAAAGTAATCTACGTGATGATCAATCCGCTCATCAAGGCGATGATAAAGATTGGAATCACGCCAAACATCGTGACGCTGGTAGGTTTTATCGGCAATATTTTTGCTACCTGCTTCTTTATTGACGCAGCGTGGATTCTGGGAATGGGCGGAGTCAACAGCGACCCTACCCTGATGACTGCCGGCACTAGCGACTATACTTATGCCGACTGTATGACTCTCATCGGATGGGGTGGATTTATCATTCTTGCCTCTGGTCTCTTCGATATGATGGATGGAAGACTGGCCCGTATGAGCGGCAAGAGCAGCCTCTTTGGTGCACTTTGGGATTCTACGCTCGACCGTTACAGCGAGCTGGTCAGTCTCTTCGGCATCTGCCTGGTCTTCCTCCTTACCGACAAGGGCGAATGGTTCTGGATGGGCGTAATGACCTTTGCTGCCATGACGGGTTCCGTGATGGTAAGCTACGTTCGTGCCCGTGCAGAGGGTCTTGACATCGAGTGCAAGGTAGGATTCATGCAACGCCCGGAGCGAGTAGTAGTTACTGCCGTATCTGCAATCGTTACTGGCATTACCGGAGATTTATGGTGGTTGGCGAGCGGCATGATTCTCATCGCCATTCTTGCCAACATCACAGCATTCTGGCGCATCGCACATTGCTATCGAGTAATGAAAAAAAAATAAGAGAAAGTGTTTAGCATATATTTAATCATTCTATTGGTCGTGCTGATGGCTTGGAAGAAGACCCGCAACTTTGCCATCTACTTCCTGCCTTGGTTCCTCTTCGGAATCATCTACGATTCGATGCGCCTTTACCCGAACTATAAGGTAAACTCCATCGATGTAGTTCATCTGTATGAAGCAGAGAAATATCTCTTTGGAATAGCAGCCACTACAGCTGCCGAACTGCAGGCTGTAGCCGACCATACTAGCCTCATGATACCGGGTGAATACTTCAAGGTTCACAACTGCGGAGTAGCCGATTTCATGGCGGGCATCTTCTACCTGTGCTGGGTACCGGTACCTATCGCCTTCGCCATTTATCTCTACCTCAAGAAGCAGTATTCCTGGTTCAGACGATTCTCATGGGCTTTTCTTCTGGTCAACATCATTGGCTTTATCGGCTATTATATCTACCCTGCAGCCCCACCTTGGTATGCGATGAACTACGGTTTCGAACCGATTCTCCACACCCCGGGTAATGTGGCTGGTTTAGGCAGATTTGATGAAATGACGGGACTTTCCATCTTTCATGGACTGTACGGCAAGAATGCCAATGTATTTGCTGCCGTTCCCAGTTTGCACGCAGCCTACATGTTCCTCACTACCATCTATGCAGTAATGAGCCATAAGCGTTGGTACACGATAGCCCTATTCGCTTTCATCTGCTTAGGAATCTGGTGGACAGCCGTTTATTCCGGCCATCATTACATCATCGATGTCATCTTGGGCATCCTCACCACCCTAGTTGGTGTAATTCTGATGGAACTGGGAGGCTTGAAGGGCTTTCTGGGAGAAAGAAAGAACATACGGTATTAGGAAATAAAACAAAGCGCCTGACTCAGAATCAATTCTCTAAGCCAGGCGCTTTTTTATCTTAAAATCGCATTTACCATACAGTTTTATCTTATCTAACCATCACCTTACGGTAACATCTGCGACGACGATGCTGTTCGCTTTCCAGATATTGCCATTGGCTCTGTACACCTTTGTTGCTTTCCATCTGTGGCATAGCCTCAGCCCATTTAAATCCATAACGGTGATATTGCTCGATAAGATCGGCAAAGATCAAGGCATTGGCTCCCTTGGCACGATACTCAGGCAATACACCTATCAGGAGCAAATCTACCGTATCTGTGGCATGAAACTTCATTACTTTCAGAATTTTCAACCATCCCCAAGGCAACAGTTTGCCATTCCCTATCTTCTGCAAAGCATCGGTAAAAGAAGGGAAAGATACGCCAAAACCTATCAATCTGTTGCCATCATTACCATCTACGACACCCGTAACCAGATTCAAATCAGCCTTCTTGATATAATCATTTACATACTTATCTATCTGACTGTCCGTGAGTTGCTGGAAATCATAAAGGTCTTTATAGGTTTCGTTTACGATATGAAACACCTCTCGTCCCATACCACCCTTAACCAACTCTCGGGAAGTAAACTTATGCACATGCAGATTGTATCTTTTCTCTATCATCTCTGCAGTTCTGGCAAACTTGGCCGGGGTTTCCTCAGGCACCCTGATGCGATATTCCAGCCAGTCATTATCCTTCTCATAGAACGACATGGCTTCCATGTGGTTCTTATAATAAGGATAATTATAATTGATATACATGGTAGATTTATGATGGAATCCCTCGATGAGCAATCCTTCACGGTCCATATCCGTAAAGCCAAGCGGTCCTACGCACTCAGTCATTCCCTTTGTGCGTCCCCAAGCCTCAACAGCATTTAATAAAGCCTGCGATACTTCTAAATCATCCACAAAATCAAACCATCCGAATCTCACCTGCTTCTTATTCCATTGTTCATTGGCACGGCGATTGATGATGGCAGCAACACGACCCACGATACGCGCCTCACCATCTACAGCCAGGAAATACTGTGCCTCGCAGAATTCAAAGGCAGGATTCTTGCGCTTACTCAACGTATTCATTTCATCAAAGCGCAAGAAGGGAACAGCAAATTTATTGCCCTTATACAGTTCATAATAGAAGTTTACGAAGGCACGCAATCCCTTTCGGGTTGTTACTGGTATTATTCTTATATTGCTCATTACAGTTTTTACTCGATTATAATCAAATTCTGATCAGTATAATTAGTCCGTTTTATATAGCTATTCAGTCCGTACATCTTGTATTACAAGAAGATAGAGAACTACAAAACGTCTGCAAAAGTACTACATATTTTTGACAGAGGCAAGTTTTTAGTGCATTTTTATTAAAAAAGTTCACATAAATCCCATTATTGGGCGATAATCGAAAATAAAATAGTACCTTTGCATGGTCAAAAAAAGAAGAAAACAGATATTTCACAATGAAGAAAACAAGAGATAATTATACATTCCTGACCGAAGCTCCTGTGCACAAGGTTGTTTTCACGATGGCGATTCCTACTATCATCAGCATGCTGTCTACGAGTATGTACAATCTCGCCGACACCTATTTCGTGGGAAGCATCAATACCCAGAGCGTAGCGGCTGTGGGAATATCGTTTGCCATGATGGCGGTAATACAGGCTGTTGGCTTCTTCTATGGTCATGGAGCTGGCAATTATATCTCTCGTAAGTTGGGCGCCAAAGAGGAGGAGAACGCCAGAAAGATGGCGACAACAGGCTTTGTATTGAGCTTTCTCACAGGTTTGGTCATCGCAATACTGGGACAGCTGTTTCTTACCCCACTCTGCCTTACCTTGGGCTCTACTCCCACCATTCTTCCCTATACAGAGCGTTATCTGGGCATTATCCTGTTAGGGGCTCCTTTCATGACCACTTCGCTCACTCTCAACAACATGATGCGTTTCCAGGGCAACACGATGTATGCGATGAAAGGCATCATGTCGGGCGTATTGCTGAATCTGATTCTCGCCCCATTGCTCATTCTCTACTTCGAGCTGGGCATTACGGGTGCAGCCATCGCCACTCTCATCAGCCAATGTTTCGGTTGTGCCATCCTCTTCTGGATGACGCACAAGGGGCAGAACATCCGAATCCACCTTCGCTACTTCACACCTAGCAAGGCTTATGCCAAGGAAATCATCTTTGGCGGAACCCCTTCCCTGTCAAGACAAGGCTTGGGAAGTATCGCCACCTTGGTATTGAATGTGGCAGCGGGAGCTTACGGAGATGCTGCCATTGCCGGCATGAGCATCGTCACCCGCATCTCTTTCTTTACCTATGCTGTGGTAATCGGATTGGGTCAAGGATTCCAGCCTCTCTGTGGTTTCTGCTATGGAGCCAGACTATATGCCCGCGTCAAGGAAGCTTTTTATTACTGCATCAAGTGTGGCACCATATTCCTGGCTATCTGTGCCGTAATTGGCTTCATTTTCTCAGAGCCTATCATCGAACTCTTCCGTGATGATGCCAAGGTAATAGAGGTTGGTTCCATGGCTTTGAAATGGCAGGTTATCAGTTTTCCTCTGGTTGCCACCATCGTACTTACCAACATGCTGATGCAGACCATCCGCAAGCCTATCCGTGCCAATATCGTAGCTGCAGCAAGAAGCGGTTTGTTCTTCATTCCGCTCATCTTTATCCTACCCCATTTCTTCGGTTTGCTGGGGGTAGAAATGTGTCAGGCATGGGCAGACTTCTGCTCCTTTGCAGTAGCTATTCCGATAGCATGGAGTGCGTTCAGAGATATGAGAAAGGTGTGAATGCCCATTCTTTGTTCTTTGAAAAAGTCATGGGATTATTAGTAAAAATCATAGCTGTCTTTTGGTTTTCTTGAAAGATTTTTGTAATTTTGCAGGCTGAAAGAAAGAAGAGAAATGAAGAAAGCAAAATATAGTATCGGACTAGATGTTGGCTCTACAACAGCCAAAGTTGCCGTTATCGATGGCAAAAAAAACTTGATTTACTCAAAATACGAACGCCACAACGCTCGTGTCAAAGAACTTGTGTCTCATTATTTCGATGAGATTAACCAGTTGATAGGCGATACAAAGGTAAATATCTGCGTTACGGGAAGCGTGGGCATGGCAACGGCAGAACAGCTGCAGGCTGAGTTTGTTCAGGAAGTAGTGGCTGCATCGGTTTATGCCCGTAAGGCTCATCCTGAGGCAAAGGCTCTCATCGATATCGGTGGAGAGGATGCCAAGGTTGTTTTCTTCAAGCCTAATGGCGGAATGGAGCTTCGCATGAACGGAAACTGTGCCGGTGGTACAGGTGCGTTTATCGACCAGATGAGCGTATTGATGGGTGTAGACAATCAGAAGATGAGCCAGTTGGCTATGAATGCCCAACATGTTTATCCGATGGCAGCCCGCTGTGGCGTCTTCGCCAAGACCGATATCCAGAATCTCATGGCACGCAATCTTCCGGAAGAGGATATTGCAGCTAGTATCTTTCATAGCATCGCAGTACAAACTGTGGTGACGCTTTCTCACGGCATCGACTTCGAGGCTCCTATCCTGCTTTGCGGTGGTCCGCTAACCTTTCTCCCAGCACTCCGCAAAGCATTCTGCGACTATATGCAGCTGTCAGAAAATGATTTCATCGTATCTGAAAATAGCAATCTGATTCCTGCGCTGGGATGCGCCTACCGTAATTCTCCCACAGATTCCGCAGATTCTACAGATGCTTCTGATTCTGACGGAATCCAGCTTTCCATACTCAGAAAGCGCTTACATCAGGAAATAAAGGTTGAGTGGAACAGTAGCTTGGAACCTTTGTTTAAAAACGAAATGGAGCACGATAAATGGCTCCAGTCAAAAGCAAGATTCGCTACCGAAACCCATCCTCTGGCAAAAGGTAAGCAGCAGGTAGTTATCGGTATCGATTCGGGGTCCACTACGACCAAGATTGTGGCTGTTAGAATGGGAAGCAATACGGATACAGATGCGAAATCTGCCCAAAAGGACAAGGGCGATATTGTCTTTACAAACTATCGTCTGAACCTAGGCAACCCTATTAAGGCGGTAGCCGATGGTCTGAACGCCCTGAAGCAGGAAGCAGAACATAGAGGGGCTGAACTGGAAATCGTAGGCTCTTGTTCTACCGGCTATGGCGAAGAACTGATTAAGGCTGCATTCGGACTTGACAGCGGCATTATCGAAACCATGGCACACGAACGAGCAGCTGCATCACTCATGCCCGACGTCAGTTTCATCCTTGATATTGGCGGACAGGACATGAAGGCTATCTTCGTAGAAAAAGGTGCTGTAGTTAGAATGGAACTCAACGAGGCATGCTCTTCCGGTTGCGGAACCTTCATACAGACTTTTGCCAATAACATGGGATATTCTGTAGGTGATTTCGCCAAACTTGCCTGCCAGTCTAAAGCTCCTTGCGACCTGGGTACCCGCTGTACGGTCTTCATGAATTCCAAGGTAAAGCAGGTTCTCAGAGAGGGGGCTTCGGTGGCTGATATTTCTGCAGGAATCTCTTATTCGGTTATCAAAAACTGTCTTTATAAAGTACTGAAACTCCATGGTAACGAGAACCTTGGAGGAAAAATCGTCGTACAGGGTGGTACCATGAGAAACGATGCTGTGGTAAGAGCTTTCGAATTGCTGACTCATACCGAAGTGGCCCGTAGCAACATGCCGGAATTGATGGGTGCCTACGGCTGTGCACTCCATGCGGCAGCTGATTACCCAACAGAGACGAATGCCCGGAGCATTGACGACCTTCTGAATCTCGCTCATTACGAAACCAGGCAGTTGCAATGTAAAGGCTGTGAGAACCATTGCTATGTTTCTCGCTACACCTTCGCTGGTGGCAATAAGTTTTACTCGGGAAACAAGTGTGAACGGGTTTTCAACAACAAGGGTGCAAATGAGATAAAAGGTAAGAATATTTACGAATATAAATATCACTTACTCTTTGACGGTAAGGAAATTAAGCACTTTGATATCACAAAACGCCACATTAAGGTTGGTATCCCCCGCATTCTCAACATGTATGAGGATTTTCCGTTCTGGAATGCCCTGCTTCATGCAGCAGGTTTCGATGTCATTCTCTCTTCTGATTCAACCTTCAGCCAGTATGAAGGAGCCTTGAATACAGTTATGAGCGACAACATCTGCTTCCCTGCCAAGTTGGCTCACAGTCATCTCAAAGAGCTTAATGAGAACCCGGAGGTAGACCGCATCCTGATGCCATACGTAGTATACGAACACAATGACGACCCGAAAAATACGCTGAACAGCTTCAACTGTCCTGTGGTTTCGGGCTATAGTGATGTCATCAAATCGGTAATAGATCTGAAGAAACCGATAGATTCTCCAGTCATCAACTTTGCACAATCCAAGGCTTTGGAAAAGCAAATCGTGGATTATCTCAAGAAGTTGGGAGTAGACAGAAAGACTGCCCGAAAGGCCTTGAGAGAAGCGCTCTATGCGCAAGCTGCCTATTCAGCAGAAATCAAGACGAAAGCTTGGGAGATTCTCAATCAGAACGAGGAAAAGCCTCGTCTTACCATCCTTCTGGCTGGCCGTCCTTATCATACAGACCCGTTGGTTCAGCACAAGTTGAGCGAGATGATTGCAAACCTGGGAGTCAACGTAATCAGCGAAGACATCGCCAGAGGCTCATCAGACAACAACGATGCATACAACAGCCAGCCAGAGACTTATCTCGTCAAGCAATGGGCTTACATGAACCGCATCATGAAGGCTGCGCAATGGGCAGCCGAACAGGGTGACAATGTACATTTCGTACAGATGACCAGCTTCGGTTGCGGACCGGACAGCTTTATCCAGGACGAGATTCGTGACATCATGAAGCGCCACAACAAGCCTTTCACGCTCTTGAAGATAGATGATGTCAGCAATATCGGCTCCCTAAAACTCCGTGTCCGCTCGCTGATAGAAAGCCTCAGAGTTAAAAGTTTAAAGTTAAAAGTTAATAATTTTAAGTTAAAAGGTCAAAGTACAAATCATAAAGTTCAAAGTTCAAATCTCAAAGTTCAAAGTACTGTTCAAAGTCTCCAGCAGACCAAGGTTTTCACCAAGCAGGATGTGCATCGCAAGATTCTCGCTCCGTTCATGACTGAGTATCTCACTCCTATCATTCCTCCTATCCTGAAGCTGATAGGTTATGATGTAGAAGTTTTACCTATGAGCGATGAAGCTAGTGCAGAAATTGGCTTGAGATTCGCCAACAATGAGGTTTGCTATCCTGCAACACTCATCGTGGGCGACATCATCAAAGCCTTGAAATCAGGCAAATACGACCTCAAGAACACAGCAGTAGTAATGAGTCAGACGGGTGGACAATGTCGTGCAACCAACTATGCAGGCCTCATCAAACGGGCGATGATTTCCAACGGTTTCCAGGATGTACCATTACTCACACTAGGCGTGACAGCCTCGACAGGCGAAGCTTCCGGTTCTACGGATGATAAGCAAGACTATAATGAGCAGGATGGCTTCAACGTGCCTTGGCTAAAATACAGCCAGATTATCGTTACCGCTATTTTCTATGGCGATGCGATTAACGAGATGTACAACGCCTGCATCGCAAGAGAACGGAAACAGGGAATAGCCAAGGAATTACGGGATAAGTACATACGCCTCATCGACGAGCCTATCGCCCGAAACTCAGCAAAAGGTCTCATCAAGCTCCTGGAACAGGCTGCAGAGGAATTCAACCAGATGACCCTAGACAAGGATGTACCCAAAGTGGGCATCGTAGGAGAAATCTTCCTGAAGTTCAATCCTTTTGCCCATCAGTACCTGGAGCGATACATCATCTCTAAAGGCATTGAGGTAGTGCCTCCGCTACTCGCTCCGTTCTTCCTTCAGGAATTCGTGAATGTAGAGATACAGAAGCACATACGACTGAATTGTACCAAGGTACCAGACTTCATCATCAAGGGTGCTTATCAGGCATTGATAGGCAGAAGATTGCGCCAGGTGAACAAGGCAGCCAGCAAGTTCCGCTACTTCCGTCCATTCACCAATATTTATGATGATGCGAAGGATGTGCAGGGATTGGTTTCGCTGGCAGCACAGTTTGGAGAAGGCTGGCTCCTGCCTGCCGACATCGTGGGTTATATCCGAGACGGAGTGAATAATATCATCTCGCTCCAGCCATTCGGCTGCATCGCTAACCACGTGATTTCCAAGGGCATCGAAAAACGGCTACATGAGCGTTTTCCTCAACTGAACCTGGTATCCCTCGATTTCGATTCGGGAGTTTCAGAAGTAAATGTCACCAACCGATTGCTGCTCTTTTTAGACAGTATCACAGAATAGAAGCAGGAAAAGCAGATTCGTCCAAAAGCTGAATCTGCTTTTTCCGTTTCGATTATTCTACAAAAAAGCAAAAAAAACAGCCGTCATTTTTTTGCAATTCAAGAAATAAATCGTATCTTTGCACACGAATTTTATTGATACATGAAGAAAATGAGTAAAGATACATTAACTCATCAGCTGACAGAGACCATCGACGAGCTTTCTTGCGCCGATTCATTAAAAGGTCTATTCCATCAGCACAGAGACGGAAATCCACTTCCTTCGGGCAAGGCGCTCGAAGATATTATCAATCTGTCTCGTTCCATACTCTTTCCAGGATATTTCGGCAATTCTTCCGTAAATATCTCCACTATCAAATATCATATTGGAGTAAGAGTAGAGAAACTCTACGAGATGCTTGCAGAACAGATTCTCGCCGGACTCTGCTTCGCCAATGATTGCGAAACTGAGACACAGGCTGAACTACAGCATCAACGTGCCAAGGCTGGCGTTATCGCAGCAAAAGCCATCATGGAGTTTCCAAAACTTCGTAAAATTCTCGCCACCGACGTGGAGGCTGCCTATAATGGAGACCCTGCGGCAATGAGCCACGGAGAAATCATCTCCTGCTATCCTGTCATCAAGGCGATAACCAACTATCGTATCGCTCATGTACTTCACCTGCTCGGTGTGCCACTCATCCCTCGTATGATGACCGAATTGGCACATTCAGAGACCGGTATCGATATCAATCCAGAGGCTACCATCGGTCACCACTTCACCATCGACCATGGAACGGGTGTGGTAATCGGAGCCACCTGCATCATCGGCAACAACGTGAAACTCTACCAGGGTGTAACCCTCGGAGCCAAGAGTTTTCCACTCGATAAGGACGGCAACCCTATCAAGGGAATCCCTCGCCACCCTATTCTGGAAGATGATGTCATCGTCTATGCCAATGCAACAATCCTCGGTCGCATCACCATCGGAAAAGGCTGCATAGTAGGAGCCAACGTATGGGTAACCAAGGATATGCAACCCAAAACAAAGAAATATAGAAAAGAAAAACAAAGTTTATTAGATATAGAATTCAATAATGGAACAGGAATTTGAACTCATTGCCAAGACCTTCATGGGTCTGGAGCCCGTCTTGGCTGAGGAGCTCACCCAGTTGGGTGCCAACAATGTACAGATAGGTCGCCGTATGGTATCTTTCACAGGCGACAAGGAAATGATGTATCGTGCCAACTTCCAGTTGCACACAGCCATCCGTATCTTAAAGCCTATCAAGCACTTCAAGGCTCGTTCTGCCGAAGAAGTGTATGATCAGATTCAGAAGATCAAGTGGGATGACATCTTGGACGTGAAGAAGACTTTCTCTGTAGACTCAGTAGTTTACTCAGAGGAATTCCGCAACTCACGCTTTGTTACTTACAAGGTAAAAGATGCTATCGTAGACTGGTTCCGCGAGAAGCAGGGCACACGTCCTAACATCAGCGTATCCAACCCAGACATCCGTCTTAATATCCATATCGCAGAAGATAACGCTACCTTGAGTCTTGACTCTAGTGGCGAGAGCTTGCACCGCCGTGGCTACCGCCAGGAGCAGGTTGAGGCTCCATTGAACGAGGTTCTGGCTGCAGGTATGATCCTGATGACTGGCTGGAAGGGCGAATGCGACTTCATCGACCCGATGTGCGGTTCAGGTACCATCGCTATCGAGGCTGCCCTCATTGCCCGTAACATCTCTCCAGGTGTATTCCGCAAGGAGTTTGCCTTCGAGAAGTGGAACGATTTCGATCAGGATCTCTTCGACATGATTTACAATGATGACTCTCAGGAGCGCGAGTTTGAGCACCACATCTACGGTTATGATGTAGATATGAAGGCTGTAAATACAGCTAATCTCAACGTACGTGCTGCAGGTTTGACCAAGGATATAACGATTTCACAGCAAGATTTCAAGAACTTCACTCAGCCAGCAGAGAAGAGCATCATCGTGATGAACCCTCCATACGGTGAGCGTATCTCTACCCCTAACCTCTTGAATACCTACAAGATGATTGGCGAGCGCTTCAAGAAGGCTTTCGCAGGCAACGAGGCTTGGGTATTGAGTTACCGCGAGGAATGCTTTGAGCAGATTGGTCTGAAGCCATCTATCAAGATTCCTGTATACAACGGAAGTTTGGAATGCGAATTCCGCAAGTACGTGATGTTCGACGGTAAGATGAAGGAATTCCGCTCTGAAGGCGGTATTGTCAAGACCGAAGCCGAGAAGCGCGAAATGGCTCAGAAGCATCGTTTCAAGAAAGAGCGCGAGTTTAAGAAACGCGTAAGCGAGGAGACAGAAAACGAGGATGCAGACATCCGCAGCTTCCAGTTCCATAGCCATCGCCTGGAAGACTTTGAAAAGCGCCGCAATGAGATTCGCCGTGGCGGACGAAGCCACGATGATGATGACCGCAAGGGCGGACGCAGCTTCGGCGGAAAGCGTGGCAACGACCGCGACGACAAGCGTGGCGGATTCAAGGGAGACCGCAAGGGTGGCAGAGATTTCGGAGGCAAACGCTTTGAAAAGGGAGACAAGCGTGGCGGATTCAAGGGAGACCGTCGCGGTGGTCATGATTTCGGAGGAAAGCGTGGTGGCAAGTCTAGCTTCAACACCGACTTCGATGATGAGGATTAAAAACTACGCATCAAACTATACAAGACCTTGACGTGGCATTCTGCCACATCAAGGTTTTTATTCATTCAATCAACAAACAAAATAACAATGAATCTAAAGAATTCAATTTATAAATTATCTTTTGCAGCAATGATTTCCATGATGGCAATGAATGCAACCGAGATACAGGCTCAGGGCGTGGTTCCTGCACAGAAGGGTGAAAAGACCTTCACCTTGGAGGATTTGAACTTCGGTGGTCATAACTATCGCAACATGGTGGCAAAGAACCGCTGGTGCACCTGGTGGGGAAATGAACTCATCCGCCAGGACGTGGAGGCTTGCTATCTCGTGAACAAGGCTACGGGCAAGGAGACCAAACTCTTCGGCATCAACGATATCAACCAGTGGATCGCTCCTACCAAAGACATCAAGGTAAGAGCCCTCTACAACGCTCAGTTCCCTTTTGCAGGCAAGAGCATCGTAATGGTAAGCAATGGCAGCAAGACCTACACCATCGACTTCAAGAAGCATAAGCTGCTGAGCGAGATGGAGTTTGCTGACGGCGAAAACCTCCTTGAGGCGAACGCCCAGCAGAATGCGTTCGCCTATCTGAAGGGAAGCAACCTCTATGTGCGCACCTTCAACGTAGCCAACAATGCCATGACCCGTGAGAAGAAATCGCACGATTTTCAGATATCAAAGGATGGCAGCCGAGAAATCGTTTATGGTCAGAGTGTTCACCGCGATGAGTTCGGCATCAGCAAGGGTACCTTCTGGAGCCCTGACGGGGAACTGCTCGCCTTCTACCGCATGGACCAGAGCATGGTGACAGATTATCCGCAGGTGGATATCCCGGAGATTGATTACTTCAATCATCCTGAGACAGAGACCTGCTGCGCCAAGCCTGCACCAGACAAGTATCCGATGACGGGCGAGACATCTCATAAGGTGACCGTAGGCGTGTTCGACTGCATGACCGGCAAGACCATCTATCTGCAGGCTGGCGATCCTACAGACCGCTACTTCACCAACATCGCATGGAGCCCAGACAGCAAGACTATCTACATGTTTGAGTTGAACCGCGACCAGAACGACTGTCGCCTGACAGCCTATAGCGCAGAAACCGGAGAGAAGACCGGCGAACTCTATCGCGAGACCGATGAGAAGTATGTAGAGCCTTGCCACCCAATCCAGTTCCTGCCATGGGACAACAACAGCTTCATCATGCAGAGCCGCAAAGATGGTTATAACCACCTCTATCTCTGCACCCTGGGCAAACACGGCAGCCGTATGGCAAGCAACACGGAATCGCTCGAAATCAAGCAGTTGACATCGGGTAAATGGGAGGTGATGGAAGTGCTCGGCTTCAATGCCAAGCGCAAGAGCATTGTCATCGCATCTAACGAGTGCTCTCCTATCCAAAGAAACATCTTCGTGGTAGATACCCAAACCGGCAAGTGCACCATGATGGACGACTGCGGCATGGGATGGCACAACGCTACCCTGAGCGAGAACGGACAGTTTATCTATGATAACTACTCTACTCCTACCGTGCCTCGCAAGATAGCCATCGTGAACACCGAGAACGGCAAGCGCACAGCCTACTTCACAGCAGAGAACCCTTGGAAGGGATACAACGTGCCTGAGTACAGCTGCGGTTCCATCAAGGCTGATGACGGCGAGACCGACCTCTACTGGAGAATGGTGAAGCCAGTGAACTTCGACCCCAACAAGAAGTATCCTACTATTATATATGTATATGGCGGTCCTCACGCCCATAACGTGGATGCCCGCTGGAACTACTCTAGCCGTGGCTGGGAAACCTACATGGCAGAAAAGGGCTATCTTCTCTTCATCCTCGACAACCGTGGCAGCGAGAACCGTGGCAAGGCTTTTGAGCAGGCAACCTTCCGCCAGCTGGGTCAGGTGGAGATGAAGGACCAGATGAAGGGTGTAGAGTATCTGAAGACCCTGCCATACGTAGATGCCGACAAGATTGGTGTTCACGGTTGGAGCTTCGGAGGATTCATGACCATCTCATTGATGACCAACTATCCTGACGTATTCAAGGTAGGCGTAGCAGGCGGTCCGGTAATCGACTGGCACTGGTACGAGGTGATGTATGGCGAGCGTTATATGGATACCCCACAGACCAACCCAGAGGGTTACAAGAAGACATCCCTGCTCTATCAGGCTAAGAACCTGAAGGGTAAGCTGCAGATTATCCAGGGCTTGAACGATGTAACTGTAGTACCACAGCATTGCCTCACCTTCCTGAAGGCATGTATCGCAGCAGGTACACAGCCAGATTTCTTCGTATACCCAGGCGAACCTCATAACATGAGAGGTCACCAAAGCACTCACTTGCATGAGCGCATCAGCAATTACTTCTTCGACTATTTGAAGTAAAACTTGCAAAAAAATATATTTTATGTAAATATCTTGCCTAATTCATAGGATTTTAGTAACTTTGCAGCAAAATGGAGAAATTAAGTATCCTAAGGTAAAATATCAGAGGAACTATTAAACGTACAACGATGAAAATATTATTGTTAGGAGGCGGTGGACGCGAGCACGCCTTAGCTTGGAAAATCGCTCAGAGCGAAAAGTGTGAGAAACTTTTTATCGCTCCAGGTAATGCCGGTACTCAGAATGTCGGCGAGAACGTGAATATCAAGGCTGACGACTTCGAGGCTCTGAAGAACTTCGCTGTCGAGAACGGTGTTGATATGGTTGTTGTTGGCCCTGAAGACCCATTGGTAAAGGGTGTTTATGACGACTTCAAAACCGATCCTCGCACCAAGAACATTCCTGTAATCGGTCCTTCAAAGGCTGGTGCTGTATTGGAAGGCAGCAAGGACTTCGCCAAGAAGTTTATGAAGCGCCACAACATTCCTACAGCTCAATACGAAACTTTCGATGGCGAGCATGTAGAGGAAGGTCTTAAATTCCTGGAAACCTTGAAGGCTCCATACGTATTGAAGGCTGACGGTTTGTGCGCAGGTAAGGGTGTTCTCATCCTCCCTACTTTGGAAGAGGCAAAGAAGGAGTTCAAGGAGATGCTTGGCGGTATGTTCGGCAATGCTTCTGCACGCGTAGTTATCGAGGAATTCCTGAGCGGCATTGAATGCTCTGTCTTTGTTCTCACAGATGGCAAGAACTATAAGATTTTGCCTGAGGCTAAGGACTACAAGCGTATCGGTGAGCACGATACCGGTTTGAATACAGGCGGTATGGGTAGTGTTACCCCTGTGCCATTCGCTACCAAGGAATGGATGCAGAAGGTAGACGAGCGCATCATCCGTCCTACAGTAGAGGGACTTGCAGAAGAGAACATCGTCTACAAGGGCTTCATCTTCTTCGGACTGATCAACGTTCAGGGCGAGCCAATGGTCATCGAGTACAACTGCCGTATGGGCGACCCAGAGACAGAAAGTGTCATGCTCCGATTGAAGAGCGACATCGTAGACCTCTTCGAGGGTGTTGCTGCTGGCGACCTTGACAAGCGCAACATCGAGTTTGATGAGCGTGCAGCAGTCTGCGTCATGCTCGTGAGCGGCGGTTATCCAGAGGCTTACAAGAAGGGCTATCCTATCGAAGGTATCGACAAGGTTGAAGGTTCTGTGGTATTCCACTCTGGTACAGCGATGAAGGATGGACAGGTAGTAACCAACGGTGGTCGTGTCATCTGCGTAAGCAGTTACGGCAAGGACAAGGAAGAAGCCTTGAAGAAGAGCTTTGCCGAGGCACAGAAGATTCAGTTCACCGACAAGTACTTCCGTTCAGACATCGGACAGGACCTTTAAGATAATGAATAATTAATAATTAATAATGTATAAATCTGCAGGACACAATCCTCCTGCTACAACGTACATTATTAATTATACATTATAAATTATTAATTGACATTGATGTTAAGAAAAAAAACTTTTCAAAATAAAGTAGCACCTAGTCGCTACGCATTACCATTCACTGCAACCCTTGCCACCTTGGTTTGGGTTGCAGTAGGTTTTATAGAGGGTAACATTTGGCTTAATTTTGCTTTTACCATCATATCTACATTACTGATGGTAGAACTCAACAACCACAACTCTCTGATGCGTACCTACAGCCGAATGGTTTCGTGCAGTTTTCTGGTACTAGTCACCATGACTTGTCTACCAACCCCATCTTATAAAGCCAATATCGTGTCGATGTGTTTCATCGCCTTCTATCTCATTATATGGAATAGCTATCAGGATAAACGGTCGGCAGGATGGACTTTCTATGCCTTTACCTGTATCGGACTCGCTTCAATGGTGTTCATACAGATAGGTTATTTCTTACCGATATTATGGCTGATGATGATGGTATTCACCAATTCCTTCAGTATCAGAAACTTATTTGCCTCACTCATCGGAATCATCCTGCCTTACTGGTTCTCGGCAGGATACTATGCCTATACCAACAACATCGATGGACTTGTCAGCCATTTTACAGAATTCATCAACTATCATGAGTTGTTTGATTATTCAAGGGTAACCGACCATGAAGTCGTCAACCTGATATTCATCACCATCCTGGGCATTATCGGTTCCATCCACTTCCTGCATACTGCATACGCAGACAAGATTCGTACGAGAATGATATACGAGTCGTTCACCATGGTGAACTTCGTGAGCCTCGCCTTCATCATCCTGCAGCCTCAGCACATCAAGGAGTTAGGCAGCATCATGATAGTAAACACGGCACCACTCATCGCTCACTTCATCACCTATACCAAGGGAAAAATAACCAATATCATGTTTATCACGATGCTCGTGATGACTGTCTTGATATTATTATACAATATATTCATTCCTGAAACTGTATTATTACAGGCAGTTCAAGGATTAAGTATCCACGGATAAAGTTTGATGTGTTGAAACGCTGCATCAGACCTATTAAATGACGAATAAACAATGAGTTGGATTATCAGTTTCTTAATCGACTGGGGCTATTGGGGCATGCTTGCTGCAGCTTTTCTGGCAGGGTCTTTCTTCCCATTCAGCAGCGAGGCAGTAATGGCAGGCTTGCAGGCAGCTGGACTAGAGCCTCTCCCCCTCGTTATCTACGGTAGCATCGGCAATGTGCTTGGTTCCATGTTCAACTACGGTGTGGGCAGAATGGGTAAGATGGAATGGATAGAGAAATACCTGCATGTGAAGAAAAAAAGTCTGGATAAGGCTGAACGTTTCATGGCAGGCAGAGGCGCCTGGATGGGATTCTTCGCCTTTCTCCCACTATTGGGAAGTGCCATCACCATCGTTTTAGGCTTGACAAGAGCCAATATTCCGATTTCGATACTCAGTATCACCATCGGAAAAGTACTAAGATATGTTTTATTGGTCTATGGACTGAGTTTTATCGTTTAATTATGAAGAGATTTTTATACCTTATTATAATATGCACCCTAATGGTTGGCTGCAAAAGCAACCAGCAAAAGGCTGGCATGGCTGAAAGTAATGCCAAGCCGACAGTAACCGTTACCATCCCTCCCTACAAATATTTCGTAGAGAAAATTGCCGAAGACAAGGTAGATGTCAACGTGATGGTGTCGAATGGTAACAATCCAGAGACTTATGAGCCATACGCCCAGCAGATGATGGAGCTCTCTAAAAGTGCACTCTATCTGAAAGTGGGCAGCATCGGCTTCGAGCAGACTTGGATGAAGAAACTGCAGGACAACGCTCCCGACATGAAGGTGATTGATACCTCTGTAGGCATCAAGCCAGCCCAAACACCTGGCGGCAATATCGACCCACATGTATGGATGAGTTGCAAAAATGCCCGCATCATCGCCAGCAACATGCTCAAGGCACTCTGCGAACTGGAGCCAAAACACAAGACTTTCTTCGAGAAGAACTACAAATCGCTGCTCAGCATCATCGACAAGAGAGACAGCACCATCAAGGAAAGTTTCAAAGAGAACCCAGATTTGGTACGCAAGTTTGTGATTTATCACCCTATCCTTACCTACTTTGCCCGTGACTACCAGCTTGAGCAGCTAGCCATAGAGGAAGAAGGAAGGGAGCCAAGTGCCGCCCAGCTGAAGAGCCTCATCAAGAGAGCAAGAAAAGAGAAGATCAAATATTGCCTCATACAAGCAGAGTTTGCCAACCGCAACACCAATACATTCATCAACGAGAGCCACACCAAGCCAATGAATATCAACCCATTGCAAGGCGATTGGAACTGGGCGATGCAGGAAGCTTCATTGGCTGTACAAGGCAAGGAAATTGTGGTAGGCAAATAAACTATACTTCTGCTGGTGCTACCCAGCCTGGCAGTTAAATTTAAAGAGCAACAACTAATCATAAAGTTCAATGTTCAAAGTTCAAAGTTCAAAGTTGGAAGTTCAAAGTTCAATGTTCAAAGTTCAAAGTTCAAAGTTGGACGTTCAATGTTCAAAGTTAATAGAGATTGAGCATCTATCCGCCGGATACGACGGCAAACAGGTGCTCCACGACATCAATCTCACCGTCTATCAAGACGATTATCTTGGCATCATCGGACCAAACGGTGGTGGCAAGACCACCCTCATGCGCCTCATTCTGGGACTGATGAAGCCAACAGAAGGAAGAATCAGATATTATAAAGATGGGCAGGAAGTCAAGGAAATCCGAATGGGCTATCTCCCACAATACAACTCCCTCGACAAACAGTTCCCTATTTCCGTCTACGAAGTGGTACTATCAGGTCTCAGCAAGAGTCTCTTTTCGAGATATACGAAAACGCAGCATCAGCAGGTGCTCAATTGCCTCGAACGTATGCAATTGATGGAATTCAAGGATCGCCACATCGCAGCCCTCAGCGGTGGACAGCTGCAGCGAGTCCTCCTCGCCCGGGCTATTGTCTCAAAGCCGGATGTAGTAATCCTCGATGAGCCAAACACCTACATCGACCGCAGATTTCAAAAGCAGATGTACGAGATGCTGGAGCAAATTAACAAGGAATGCGCCATCATCATCGTGAGCCACGACATTGCCGAAGTGCTTAATAATGTGAAGCACATTGCCTGTGTGAACCATCATCTGCATTATCACGATACTGCAGATATGCCAAGAGAAAAACTGGAAGAACATTTTCTAAATGTTTAGGTAGATAATATAATAATGCCTAAAAAACAAGAACAAACTTCAAGATTATCTCATCTTTTTAGTATCTTTGCAACGATTTATACACTTTAACAAAGAAATATAATACATTAAAGTTTAAACAATAATGAAACAGTACAAATTGGTGGACAATATCTTTGGATGGGTCGCATTCATCATTGCGGCTTTCGTTTATTGTTCCACGATTGAGCCGACAGCCAGTTTCTGGGACTGTCCTGAGTTTATTACAACTGCCTACAAGCAGGAAATCGGTCACCCACCGGGGGCACCGTTCTTCATGCTCTTAGGCAATTTCTTCACACACTTCGCCAGCGACACCACACAGGTGGCAAAGATGGTGAACACGATGAGCGCACTCCTCAGTGCCGTCTGCATCATGTTCCTTTTCTGGACCATTACCCATTTGGCTCGCAAACTCATCATCGGCGATTGGAAGGAGATGACCACCGGCAAACTGATTGCCATCGAAGCATCCGGTATGGTGGGCGCCCTCATCTATACCTTCAGCGATACCTTCTGGTTCTCAGCTGTTGAGGGTGAGGTTTATGCGTTCTCTTCAGCCTTCACCGCTGTGGTATTCTGGTTGATTCTGAAGTGGGAAGACCATGCCGATGAACCTCATAGCGACCGCTGGCTCGTACTCATCGCTTATATGACAGGTCTGAGTATCGGTGTGCACTTGCTTAACCTGCTCTGCATCCCAGCCATCGTATTGGTTTATTACTACAAGAAGGTACCTCAGGCTAACTTGAAGGGTTCGCTCCTGGCGTTGTTCCTCTCATTCCTGGTAGTAGTTGCCGTATTGTATGGTGTGGTTCCAGGTATCATCACCGTAGGTGGATGGTTTGAGCTGTTCTTCGTCAACGTGCTCGGTTGTCCATTCAATACCGGTGAAATCGTATATATCATCTGCCTCGTAGCCTCTGTTATCTGGGGTATCTACGAGACATACAATGCCTCAGAAAAGAACGAGAAGAAGCAGAACATCGCCTTCGTTCTCGGCTTCGGCATGCTCGGTATTCCATTCTATGGATATGGCTGGACTGCCGTAATCTGTGGCGTCATCGTATTGGCAGCCCTCTGGTTCGCCTTGAACTACAAGCGCAAGAAGGAAATCACAACAGGTGTTGACGAGGTAACAGGCATCACAAAGAAGAAGATGCAGGTATTGCCTCTCATCTCTGCCCGCATCAAGAATACAGCATTGCTCTGCATGCTGATGCTGATGATTGGTTACTCAAGCTATGCGCTCATCGTAATCCGTTCATCTGCTAACCCTCCTATGGACCAGAACTCTCCTGAGGACATCTTTACCTTGGGTAGTTACTTGAGCCGTGACCAGTATGGCGACCGTCCTTTGTTCTATGGTCAGGCTTATACCTCTCAGGTAGCTCTTGAGGTAGATGGCAACATGTGCAAGCCGGTCATGAAGGAAGGTGAACCGGTTTACCAGCGCAAGGAGAAGGCTTCTGCAGATGAGAAGGACTCCTACTTTGTAGTAAGTCATAAGAACAAGTACGTCTATGCACAGAATATGCTCTTCCCTCGTATGTACAGTTCGGCTCATGCCTCAGCATACGAAGACTGGATGGGTGGCGTAGAAGGTTCCCAGGTACCTTACGACCGTTGCGGTGAAAGCATCATGGTGAAGGTTCCTTCACAGATTGACAACATCCGCTTCTTCCTCTCATATCAGTGCAACTTCATGTACTGGCGCTACTTCATGTGGAACTTTGCCGGACGTCAGAACGACATTCAGGGCAATGGCGAACCAGAACATGGTAACTGGATTTCCGGTTTCTCATTCATTGATGATGCACTCTATGGCGACCAGAGCAAATTGCCAGACGACCTGAAGGCGAACAAGGGACACAACGTGTTCTACTGCATGCCACTGATTCTCGGTCTCATCGGTCTCTTCTGGCAGGCTTGGTATACCCGCAAACGCAAGGTAATGAAGAACGGCGTGGAGACTGAGGAGACTCTTCCTATCGGTATCCAGCAGTTCTGGGTGGTATTCTTCCTGTTCTTCATGACAGGTCTTGCCATCGTCATCTACTTGAACCAGACTCCTATGCAGCCACGTGAGCGTGACTATGCTTATGCCGGTTCATTCTATGCATACGCTATCTGGTGTGGTCTTGGCGTCCTCGCCATCATCAACCTTCTGAAACAGAAGATGAAGCTCAGCGGTACTGCCGTTTCTGCTATCGTAGCAGTCATCACACTTCTCGTCCCAATCCAGATGGCTTCACAGACTTGGGATGACCACGACCGCTCTAACCGCTATACCTGCCGTGATTTTGGTCAGAACTATCTGATGTCACTCCAGGAGAAGAGCAACCCTATCATCTTCACCAATGGTGATAACGATACCTTCCCACTCTGGTACAATCAGGAAGTAGAAGGTGTAGGAACAGATGCCCGCGTTTGTAACCTGAGCTATCTGCAGACCGACTGGTATATCGACCAGATGATGCGTCCTGCATACAACTCACCTTCAGTGCCAATCACCTGGCCACGTCTCGACTTCTGTTCAGGTACCAACGAATATGTATCGGTAGAGCCGGAAGCAAAGAAGCAGATTCTCGACTTCTACAAGCAAGATCCGGAGAACGCCAAGAAGCAGTTTGGTGACGAACCGTTCGAACTCAAGAACATCCTGAAGAACTGGGTACGCAGCAAGAACCCTGACATGCACTTCATCCCTACGGATACCCTCTATGTCACCATCGACAAGGAGGCTGTAAAGAAGAGCGGCATGATGATGGCATCAGATTCTATTCCAGACAAGATGGTCATCTCGCTTGCCGGCAAGAGCGCACTCTACAAGAACGACCTCATGATGCTCGAAATGTTGGCACAGTGTAACTGGACCCGTCCGCTCTACGTAGCACTCACCGTAGGCGAAGAGAACTATATGAACCTGGGTGACAACTTCGTACAGGAGGGACTTGTGAACCGTATCACTCCGTTCACCACCAACAAGCCAGGTGCCAAGAACTTCGATACAGAGAAGACCTATCATAACATCATGACCCGATTCAAGTTCGGTAACCTCAAGCAGAAGGGTCTCTATATCGACGAGACAACCATGCGCATGTGTTATACTCACCGTCGCCTGCTTGCTCAGACTGCTCTCCAGCTCATAGCTGAAGGCAAGAAGCAGAAGGCTATCAACATTTTGAAGAAGGCTGATGTAGAGATTCCGGCATACAACGTAACCCTCGATTACATGAGTGGTGGTCTGGACATGGCTCGCGGCTGGTTGATGACCGGTCAGAAAGCCAAGGGTAAGGAATATGTAGAAGCAGTTTGGAAGAACGCTTCACAGTATCTCAACTATTACCTCTCATTGTCTAACGACCGATTCCTCATGAGTCAGAACGACTGCATCCGTCAGCTTATGATTATGCAGAGCATCTGCGATGTAGCAGGAATGGTAAGTCCTCAGTTGGAACAGAAGTATCAGAAGCAACTCAACAACCTCTATACCCTGTACCACGGCAGAGGCGGCAAAATGCCAGAAGGCAATCAGTAAATATCAGAAAGTTTGATGTAGCGATGGCTACATCAAACTTTTCATTATTCATAATAATCATTTTTTCCCATGTTCATAGAGCAACCAGCCAAATGGCTTAGATGGTTATATCCAAAGGCTATCTGGAGAATGGACAAGAATGACCACTCGGTGTATCTCACATTCGATGACGGTCCCATTCCAGAATCCACTCCATTCATTCTGGAAACCCTGAGAAAATACAACATCAAGGCTACCTTCTTTATGGTGGGCGAGAATGTATTGCGCAACCACGACCTCTACAACCAGATTGTGGCAGAGGGACATCAGGTGGGCAACCATACATTCAACCACATCGGTGCTTTCAAGCATCGTGTCATCTCATACGTACTCAATACCAACAAAGCGAATGAGTTGATACATGCCCATCTCTTCCGTCCACCCCATGGATGGATGAGAGCCAGCGAATACTGGTGGCTGCATCGTACCTATAAAGTAATTATGTGGGACCTGGTTACCCGCGACTATTCTAAATGGATGACGGCAGAAGACGTGGTAAACAACGTGAAGAAGTATGCCCGCAACGGCAGCATCATCACCTTCCACGACTCATTGAAGAGCATAGACAAACTGAAGACAGCTCTTCCACAATCCATTGAATGGCTCATGGAACAGGGTTATGAATTTAAGATTTTTGAATAAACAGACATGAAAAGAATCAATAGTTATCAAGCTGTAGCTTCATTTGTAAGAGGTTTCTTCGAGGCTTATGCCCGAGGCATCATGGATGCAGCCATCGGAGGAGATGACTTCCAGAAGAAGAACGATCCGAAAGAGGTGAAGCAGATGATGCTGGAACACTATGGAGAAGTGAACCAGTATTTCTTCGACATCATGTTCTCTACCCTCGTACGACTCAACTACAAGAGCGCAGAAGAGGCTAATGAGCGCATGAAGAAGAACTTTGAGAGCATGAAGCAAGCAGATCCTACCTTCGAGCCAACCATGCTCGACTATCTGCGCATCGCCTGCAAATCCAACCAGCTTTACAAGGCGATGGAAGCTGAATACAAGCGCAACTTCACCTGGCTCCTGCAGGGTAAGTTTACAAGCATAGAGGAGCACGTACGCGATTATACGCATGGCATTCTCATCAGTCTTGCCGACGAACCGATGGCTATCCATCTGCTGGTGCGTATCATCGTGAAGGCATACGCAGCCGGACTGAAGTGTGGCAGCAAGGAAGGCACTCAGCATCAGCTCCACATGCCTACCCTTCACGGCATGTTGCTGAACAATGTGAACATCCTCTTGAACGAGGCTCCGCTGAAGGGCGATCCTGAAGATCCTGTTGCCCTCTTCAAGGAAGCCTGCAAGAACGAAGAAGAAAACATCAATGTACTGTTCAATACATTGAACGATGCTATGAAAGAACTGGCAGAGGAATAAGTTTTCCATCAAATTATACCGGAACTAAAATAACTGCACTTCAGCTGGGCAACAAGCGCACAACACGTGTTATGCAAGCGCACAACAGCTGATATGCAAGCGCACAACAGCTGTTATGCGGCTTTAGAAGCTGACTGTTCCGAAAATAAATAAGTAATATCCGGACAACTTTTACTATAAACGAAAACGACTTCTCACACTTATAAGCATTGCTGCCTATAATTGTGAGAAGTCGTTCTCATATATAATACAGTATCTTACTGCATATCATAAACTACCTGCATGAGCTTCTTACCAAGCTCATCAGCCTGCTCCATAGTAGAAGCCTCACTATATACGCGGATGATTGGTTCAGTGTTACTCTTGCGGAGGTGAACCCACTTGTCAGGGAAGTCGAGTTTCACACCGTCGATATCAGTAACAGTTACATCCTTCTCCTTGCCATACAGCTCCTTCACCTTGACGAGGATAGCATCTACATCGGTAGAAGCGGTCAGGTCGATGCGGTTCTTGGCGATGAAGTAGTTAGGGAAGCTGGCACGAAGCTCGCTTACCTTGCAACCCTTATGAGCCAGACTGCTCAGGAAGAGAGCGATACCAACGAGGGCATCACGACCATAGTGGCTCTCAGGATAGATAACTCCACCATTGCCTTCGCCACCAATCACTGCATGAACATCCTTCATCTTGGTGGTTACATTCACCTCACCTACGGCAGAAGCACAATATGAACCGCCATGCTTCTCGGTTACATCACGGAGCGCACGGGTAGAAGAAAGGTTGCTGACGGTGTTACCTGGAGTCTTGCTCAATACATAATCAGCTACACTTACCAGGGTATATTCCTCGCCAAACATCTTACCATCCTCGCAGATGAAAGCCAGACGGTCAACATCCGGGTCAACAACGATACCCATATCATAGCCACCCTTCTTCAACTCATCCATGATGCCACCGAGGTTCTTCTCCAATGGCTCTGGGTTATGAGCGAAATCACCGGTAGGCTCTGCATTCAGGAAGGTATATTCTACACCGAGTGCATCGAGCAACTCAGGGAGAATAACGCCACCCACAGAGTTGATGGCATCTACGCAAACCTTGAAATGAGCATTCTTGATAGCCTCAACATCAACGAGCTTCAATGCAAGCACCGAGTCGATATGGCGCTTATTGAATGTATTATCTTCTGTATATTTTCCGAGAGAATCAACATCAGCATACTCGAAGTCCTCCTTCTCAGCGATACTCAACACCTCGCTACCATTGGCAGCAGTCAGGAACTCACCCTTCTCATTCAGGAGCTTGAGAGCATTCCACTGACGTGGATTGTGGGAAGCAGTAATGATGATACCACCCGCAGCACCACTCATGGTTACAGCAAGCTCAGTAGTAGGAGTAGTAGCCAGACCAATGTTCAAAACATCGTAGCCCATACCCATCAAGGTACCACAAACTACATTCTTAACCATCTCGCCAGAGATTCGAGCATCACGACCAACAACGATGGTATTACTCTTCGAAGCACCGCTACGACGAATGAATGTTGCGTATGCAGAAGTGAACTTTACGATATCGAGCGGATTCAAAGTATCGCCCGCTGGACCGCCAATTGTACCGCGGATACCAGAAATAGACTTAATTAATGTCATAATTATATCTTTAAAATGAATTATTAAGGAAAATTCTTCAACAAACCGGATTATCTTCCTCGCTGGATGAGCAAATCATAGAAATATGCATTCACACTACCCGCAGCGGTTGTTGTACCGTATGAATGAGGAATCAACAAGCGAACATGGGCAACACGCTCTGCATCGGTTTGAGGACGACCAACCTTGATCCATGTAAAAGGAACGAGCCATCCACTAGGTACTACACCACTGACACCATAAGACTGACTGCGATGAGCTGTAGCCATCAAACTGGTATTGGTATCAAAAGTGGCCTGGAATGTTCCTGTAGTATTAGTCACTGTCATCTTATCTATATAGTAAGAATAAGCAGCTACCTTATTAGAGAGTGTCCATGAATCTTTACAGATCTTGGCACGGGTATTGATGTTATATTCATCGAAACGCACCAATACATCTGCAGTTTCACCAGATTTGATAAAATCGCCACAGCCCTGCTCCAATACCTGCATATACACACCATTGCTGTTGAACAAGACATACTCGTTCTTGCCATTGGTATGCTCGGTAAGAGTCTTGCCCTCTTTAAATCGCTTGGTAAACTCATCCTCTGAAATAACGGTGATATTCTCATTCTTCAGGAAGGCAGCGATAGAATCAAGTTCACGGTTACGCAAATCTGCGTAAGTCTCATTATCACTACATGCGGCAAACGAGAAAACGGCCGCAAAAGCTATTATTGCAAACAATAATTTCTTCATTACTATTACTTAATGTCTGAATTACTTTGTATTAAAATCTAAATTATTGCGCAAAGTTACAAAAAAGAAAAGACAACACCGAGAGGAATAGGAGGATTTTATTATAATTTATCACTTATTATCATCCAAATGCCTCTTTCGGGGTTGTTTCTTCTTATTTTTTCACTATTTGCCGGATTTATACCCGAAGTTTTACTTCAATAAATCGGCAAATGCCATAATGGCTTTCTGGGCTATCAGCTCAGCTTCTTCTATGCTGCAAAGCAATTTGCCACCCGATGCGTTGAGATGACCACCACCATTGAAGAACTGCTCTGCCATCTTATTGCATGGGAAATCATCTACCGAACGGAGACTTACCAGAATACGGTTGTCGATATCGGTATCCTCACGGAGAGAGATAGAAAGCTTATGTCCCTTGATGGTAAGAGGTACATTCACCAATCCTTCCAGATCGCCCTTGATGAAATCATATTTCTTCAATTCCTTGCGGGTAACGGTATAATAACTGGCATGAAGAGACTCTATGACCTGCAACTTCTCGTTCATCAGATGACCACGGAAGCGGACTGCAGACACACGGGCGTTATTGAATACATTGCGATAGATTTTATCCTTGTCGATGCCCTTGGTCAGGAGCTGGCAGATGATGTAATAGATGTCCGGATTAGAGGAATTATAAGTAAATCCACCGGTATCGGTCATCATACCGCAGTAAACGCAGGTTGCCCAAGTCTTATCCAACTCAGGGAAACCACCCAACTGCCATACCAATCGGAACACAAGTTCGCTGGCACTGCTGGCATGAGGCTGGGAAATCATCAGCTTAGCCTCCAGATTAGGAGCCAGATGATGGTCTATTACAATGCGCTGCGCCTTGCAGTCAGCAAGTACATGATCCATCTCGTCAAGACGTCCTGTGCTGCCAAAGTCAACACAGAACACGAGATCAGCCTCATCAAATACCTGCTGCACCTTCTCGGGATGCTTATCATATCTTACTATGTCAATACAACCAGGCAACCAGGAAATACCATCAGGTACCATATCCGGTACACAAACCATTGGTTCCTTGCCTAGAGAGCGCAAATAATAAGCCCAACCCAAGGATGAGCCAATCGCATCGCCATCAGGTGACTTATGGGCACAGATAACAATACGACGAGAAGCCGCTATCGTCTCTCGGAGAATAGCGGCTTCCTGATCTGATAATATGTTTAAATTAATATCCATCTAACAGAATTAGAAGAGTTTGTTTGGATATACACCCTCATCAATAAGACTCTGAATCTTATCAACAACACTCTGACGGTCTGCTGCATAAGTTACACCAAACCACTTACTTGTAGTATCAAGAACCTTTACTGTAGAAGTACCCTCATTGATGAGTTTGTTGACCATCAATGGGATAAAGAACTCAGCCTTCTTGTTCTCCATGTTCTTAGGATCGCTCAAGAACTCCTTGAAGTAAGCCTCACTGTGCTCGAAGTAATCAGGTGTGAAGCCCCAGACATTCATGGAAACAGGTGTGTTGTCCTCAACAGCAACCCACTTGCCTTCCTCGTCCTTGTAAGATACCTTACCATCGATGCGCATAATCTCAGTGCGCTCAACGCAAGTGGTCAGGTTTTCCTTATCATCCTTAGAGCAGATACCACGAGCTACAGTACCATTGTCGCTCAAGGTGTTGCCTACACGGAAACCAACCATAGCATAACGGTTCTGGCTACCCTCTGGAAGTTCAGAGAGGAACTTACCCATTACCATGAAGCAATCGCGATTGTAGAAGTCATCGCAGTTGATTACACAGAAAGGTTCCTTGATGATATCCTTAGCCATCAATACAGCATGGTTAGTACCCCATGGCTTCTCTCGACCCTCTGGTACGCTGAATCCCGCTGGGAGATCGTCCAATGCCTGGAAGCAGAGCTCTGCAGGAATATGACCCTCATACTTAGAGAGGATTTTCTCACGGAACTGATCTTCGAAATCCTTACGGATAACGAAAACGATCTTTCCAAAACCAGCCTGAATAGCATCGTAGATACTGTAGTCCATAATAGTCTCACCATTAGGACCCAGACCATCGAGCTGTTTCAAACCACCGTAACGGCTACCCATACCAGCAGCCAAAAGCAATAATGTAGGTTTCATATTGTATATATTTTAAATAGTTGATACTAAAAGAATCCGATGCAAAAGTACAAAAAAATATGCACGTAGCGGAATTTTTCTATCACTTTTTTTGATTTATATCAACATTTCTCATTTTCTACCCTTCACTCTAGGCAATTTGTTCTCTCAATTCACTAAAAAGGATAGCCCACTGCCAAATGCAGGTTCTGATTTTTCTTGAAGCTAGGGATATTGTAGAAGCCACTCTTGCCGGTATCGTATGGCAGATGCAAGCCGATTCCCCAATCTACACGAACCACAAACATGCCCATATCGTAACGGATACCCACACCGGTGCCTACAGCCATCTGCTTATAGAACTCTCCGAACTTGAAGGCTTCATTCTCTGAGAGATCAGCATCCTTCATCCATACATTTCCGGCATCCAGGAACAGAGCACCGTAAAGGTCGCCCCAAATGCGGGGACGATACTCCAGATTTGCCTGGAACTTGATATCACCCGTACGCAGGATATTGGCATATTTATTACTCAGGTCACTATAATCCTGCCTTCCCGGACCGATACCTCGCACATTGAAGGCTCTGATGCTGTTGGCTCCTCCCACATAGAACATCTCGGTATATGGAGCCTGACTTGAGTTGCCGTAACTCCAGATGACACCTGCATTGAGATGGGCAACAAGGGTAGAAGTAGGATTCAACGTCCAATACTTCACGAAATCCGTCTCCATCTTAAAAAACTGAGAGTACTCATTCTTGAACATCGTCTTGCCATCCTCGCTCCATTTCTTACCCGCCAGGAGATAGCCCAGCGACAGGACATTACCAGCTTCGCTCACGGTAGTAGACCAGACTATAGGACTGCGATACTTCTGGGCACTGCGATAAGTATAAGTATAACTCATCTTCGGAATGAAGCGGTCAGCCATCGAAGTGGCTACATATACATTATTATTCAAGATACTGTCAAACTTCGGGGATGTATAATTCATATACTCATACGAAAGAATCAGCGGACTGAACGAGTGGCGATGCTGATAAGAGGTAGCCCAATCGTAAGTCAGCTCTCCTCCTGCCACATGGCGACGGAAATAACCGGCACGGTTCAATATGTTCATAGACGCCTTCACCGTGGTGGTTGGCGTACCATAGTAACGATGGGGCATATGACCGTTTCTGAATCTGCGCTCGTTCTGCGCCATCGTACGGAAAGCATTCCAAGGGGTTATGATACTTGGGAAGGAAAGTGAGACATCCGAACCGAATTCATACGAATTGATCTTGCTGGAACTACCTCCCTGCCCGTTGATGGTTTGCCATTCATGCGAACCATGGACGTTGATATCGAGTTTCTCGCCTCCACGGAAAGCATTGCGCTTGGTTAAACCCACAACAAGTTCCGGACCTACTCTTCCCGTCGTCTTACCCTTGGCATTCGCCTCTATATAGAAGTCGTATGGCTTGTCAAACACCAGGTCGATGTTGGCATCCAGGGTGTCACGGTACTGAATATTTCCCAAACTGTCTATCACCTGGGTAGTACGGGGAACATACTGCACATTGGTATAACTGAAGAGTCCCATTGACTGCAATCCCGCCTTTGCCCTCGTCTCATCATCCACCATATAGAGTTTGCGAGGACGGAGTTTCAATTCTCTGAGCACCACGCCGGCACGAATCGGCATCTTCTTACCTGCATAGCGGAACTTCAGGTAGCGGCGCACGAAAGAATCGGTCATCTCCTCCATAAACTGCTTCTTGAAGTTGATGTTGATGTTGCCGATATACCATTGGCGTGTTGCCTCAGGCTCGATACTGTCTACCATCGCCAGACGGAGATTCACCTTTCCTGGCGTATTTACCGTATCAGCAAGATAAGATGCATAACCGTTCTGATAGAAGTAATAGCCATGGTTACGGAAAAGTCGGGTGAGTCGCTGGCGCTCCTGTTCCAAGGACGAAACCTTGAAAGGTCGTCCCTTCTTGATGATAGCCTCCGACATGGTGGAGTCGATAAGTTGCCTGCCATGCTCAGGGAAATTGAGATAAGCGATGGAATCCAATCTCCACAGATGACCCATATCCACCTTATAAGCCACCTTGGCTTCTTTCGGATTACTCTGGGTAAGCACCTCATAATCTACCTTGCCATTAAAATAGCCCAACTTATCGAGCTGATGTTCTGCCACCTGTGCTCTCAACTGCGGATTCACATTAGCCATCAATTTAGGCTTCGAGCCGAATACCTTGGTAATCCATCGCGAGAGTGCATCATCCGATTGGGAAAAGGCATTCCATACCCATAAGCGGATAGGAAAAGGTGTACGATAATAACTGCTTCCCATGAAAGCACCCGTAGGCGCTGAAGCCAAGGCATATTCCATCTCCTCCTTCACCGAATCAGCATACGGATTCGCCTCATAATTGGTGTATTCTATAGGCTTCAATCCTGCAAAAAGCTGCTCGCCTTCCTTCAGGGCACTCGTTGAGGAGCACCCTGTAAACAAAAAGCTGGACAGCATCACCGATACTGCTATATATATAATAAGGTGAAGTCGATTCTTCTTTCTCATATCACTAACTTATTTTACTTGGTCTTCAAAGGGTCGAACATCTGCGATGTCTTTGCCTTGTTTATCGTATCTTTCCCGGTTCCAGGAGATGCCAGAGAGTCTTTCCTGATTACCGATGCTGGCGAAGGACCTTGAGGCTGCTGCTTATCAGTCTTCAAGCGGAAGATATCCGTAAACTTGGAAAGCTTTCTGCGCCAGGTGAAACCACCGCCATATTCACCAATCTGACCGTCCAGCCAATCGTAGGTATTGGCATTGTAAAAGGCTCTTACATACATACTGGCTCCTTCATTGAGTCGATACTGTACTTCCACATTATTAAAGAAGGTCTCATTCTTGTTGGCATTCTCCAATTCGGCACCTGTTGATACCTGTCCGCCCACCGAGAAACTCAAGCGATTGTTAAAGAATCGCTTGGCAAACTTAAAGTTATAATCTGTATGGGTTGCTCCTGCTGCATTGGTCTGGTTATCCACCGACATACCAACATCAAGTCCGATACTTCTCATGGCTGTACCGGCAATATTGTTGATTTCCGAATTGAGGAAGGACGTCAAGGCACTGTTCATAGAGAACGAGCTGGTAGAACCACCCGCCAGATACATTCCCGAAGCCAGCATCGTGATGGCTATCTTGCCTCGCTCCTCAACACTCATCGAACTCAACTCGTCCTGAACGGTCTGGTCGTTCGAAGCAGAGATGATGAACTGGATGCCCGGTTTCTCCAAGGTCTGGCTCAGTTTTACTCCGCATACGAAATCTACCGAACGTCCACTACCCTCACCCTCGTTGACGGTAGTCTTGATATCCTCCGTTGCCGTAATATTCAGGGTAGGATTAAACGGATCACCCGTAAACTGGATATAGCTTCCATCCTGGATATCAAAGGTCTTCAATGGAATGATAGGCAGAGAGTACTTCATCTCACCATCATTCAGGGTATATCGACCCGTCAATCTGATACCGTCAGCCGTATTGTACCGCATCTGCAAATTGCCTCCTCCCATCAGATCCACATAATTGGTCTTATCTGCATTCAAGGCACACAAGATACGTGCAGACTCGTCGATAGACATGCTCAGCAACATATCAAAACCATCCAGTGCCGGTTTCTGGACTACAACTTCCTTACCGCTCTTAAAGTTGGTAAACTTCACAAGCTCATCCAGCTGATTATCGGTGGTCAACTCCGACTCACGCAGGATATAGGTCATATCGGTCTTACCCAATACATCCAGCTTACCCATCATCTTCAGATTAGACAAGGAGCCCTGCATACTTCCGAGGAAATTGACATAAGCCTTACCGAAAGCTTCAGAACGTGCATTCTCCTGAGCATCTATCAGCAGGAAGTCCTGCGCTCGCATTCGGATATTGAGCTTCATATTCTCAACATCAGTAAAGTCGAGAGCACCCTGGATATTGAGCGGACTCTCATTATTGGCATACATCATGAAGTTCTCAAAGAGCAGCTTACTATCCGTAATGCGCACTGGATCGTTGGCAAATCGCATGGAAATGCCGTATGGAACACTCACGAGATAAGCAGAATCGAGATATACCTCACCATCGATATCGAGATTACTCAAGGCACCCTTCATCTTCAAGGCACCTTCGCCATATCCCTTCAAACCAAGAAGCTGATCGGGTACGAAACCATTGATGAAGTGAAGCGGGAGTTTCTCCAGTCCTACCTCTGCATCCAACTCACCGGCACCCTCCGATTTGTAGGTACCCGTAACGGTAGCCACCTCATTACCATCATAGGTAAGGGTGGCATCTACATAGTGAGAGCCGTCACTCTTTGGCATATAGGTGAACTCAGAACCCACATTACCCATCGGACATTTCTCGTAGGTCATATTATCAATCTTCAGATTAGAAGAAACAGAGAGTTCTTCCTTGGTCTGGATAAAGTGGAAGTCACCATCCATGATACCCGTGATATCCGGCATATACGGAATCACACTCAGCACCTTGTCCAGATTGAACCTGCTCATGCTGACGGTGATATCCTGCAAGGCATCCTCATTTTCATCATTTGAATAGAGACGCATACCCATACTGCCTGATGCAGCCTTCAGCACCAAATCGGCAGATACACGGCCATCATTACTCAACATCACATAGTTGGAATCATTAGCTACAAATTCCTTATAACCCAATATCGGATGCGTATCAATCAAGGAAAGATTCACACCATTAGGCTGCAACATGGCAGCGAGTCCCACATCCACACCCAACTTATTGGCTGCGTCATAGATACGTGCCTTGACATTGGAACCATGCTCCTGAACCTCGCCATCTACCAAAGCACGGAACACATACTGCGGATTGTGCTTATTGTTCTGAACACGTGCCGAATAACGGATAGTATCTCCCTGCGTATGGACCAAGGCACGGATGGTATCCAGCTGTATGCCACTTGCTACCAGAGAATCGATATTCATATAACCTTCAAGTCCAGCCAAAGGCGAAGCATTCAAATCCATTTCTACAGACTTGAAGTCATATCCCATGTATTTAATGAAGCGCGAGATGAAATTATCCCTGCCGGTAGAAAGATAAATATGTCCGAGCGGGAAGCTGTTACGTATCTGCACCTGATCGATGCGACGGTTCTTAAACTGCTTCCACAATTCCTTCTGCAATTCCACCACTCTATCGAAGAGCATCTGATATCCACCATGCGCATCCATGTTCAGGCGGAAATCACCACAGGAAGCAATGGCATGGGTAGTATCCCTGGTGGTCAGCACATCCAGATTCACTCCTACTGGACGATAGACATTATCTCCTGCCTTTACCGTAATATCGTCCATAGAGGCCCATATCTTATGGTTATCCTTTAAATCTGAATGAATATCAATCTGTCCACAAAGAGAAACGTCTACAGGCTTTTGGGTTACCTGTAACTGATACATATCCGCATGGCGAACATCAGCCACTAAAGTAGCCTGCAGCTTCTTGGTACTTGCCAAGGCGCTCACGGCAATGACACCGTTCAGCAAGTCGTTCTTACTATCCAGCGTGGCATGTATCTTACCATTAGCAACCTGCGCATCAGCCAAGACATCATGCAGATTATACTTGTCATAATGCACCTGATTCACTTTGGCTTTCGCCATCAACCGGGTTCGTGGTGAAAGGAAATCTGTGCCCACACCCTTTGCCTCTACAGCTCCGGTAAAGGTGTATAGCTCCTGATGAGGCAAGAAATGCTTGGCTTGGATGTTACGTGCCTGCAACGTTGCCTGATAAGCCAGACTGCTCATATCCAAACTACCGTCCTTGCGGGTCTTGGCATCAACAGTAGCATCCACCTTCATGCTTCCCTTACCTTCAGTAAGAGCCAGCTTGGTTGCATATTTCGTACCATCAACCTTTACATTACCATTGATGCTGATACCGCTAGGAATACGGATTTCCCGTGTCAGAGAAGGGTCAAGCATCGCCGTCACCATGCCGAGGTTATAGGTACGTGCCTGCAAATCGACATTCGCCTGCAAATGGTTCATATCCATCACATGGGCAATGGTTCCATCTGTACTCAACTGAAAAACCGTAGGCAGACTTACCTTGACTCCCGAGAAGGAAGCACGCTGCATATTTCCCTTGAATGAGCCTTCTAACTTCATCGGATAGTAAGGCCATCTGTTCTTCATCTGCTTAGGCAAAGCATCACCGATCAAGAGGAAAAGATCAGAACGTCCCAAGGCTCCGTTGACACGAGCCATGATCTTGCCCGGATTCTTCTCAGCGAAGGCATTCATATCGAAATCTACAGAAGCCTGCAAATTAGAAACAGGGGTACGAAGATAGAGATCCGGCAACTGCATCTTCACAGAATCCATCACGAATCTGCCATAGAGCTGACTGATCTTCAGTCCGCTTTTCTCCTTCAGCTTCGCTTCCCGAATCTTCACATCAATCCTGGAATCGCAGAAATAGAAAGAATCCGCCTTCAGTTCCATATCAGAGAAGGCAAGATGATTGAAATCCATTCCCGGTACCGGGCGCTCGAAATTCTGGTCGTAGTTCACCCTTCCGTTCTTCCAATCCAGATGCTGTATCTGATACAAACCTTTATACAAGTCGAGATAGGTGGTGCGAGCCAACGCATCACCCAAATAAGCATTCACCTGAAGTGTATCTCCAGGCATGTGTAGGGTAAAATCGGTATTCTTTAGTTTTAGCTTCTGGATATTGATTTTCCAGAAATTAGTACTTGGAGTCGTATCAGGTGGAACAGTATCACTCAATTCCACGGACAACCTGGCATCCTTTATGAGCGCATCATTTACATTCACACGCTCTTTTCCCAAATCGATGCCATGTGCCACCAATTGCAACTTGCCCACATCTCCCTTGATGCGGGCTTCATGAATGAAATTTGTAGTATTCACCTTCATCCTGGTGAAATTGAGTTCATCCACCATCACCTGATTGCTGAAGAGTGGAAGCAACTGCACATCTACCACCATCTTCTGGATGTCGGCAACAGTATCCTTTTTATTTCTCAGAGCAAGATTTCTGCTGTCCTTCAGCGAATCGACAGGTTGCAGTACCTTCACGCCTTCCACTCCCAATTTGAGAGGGAAAACGAGTTGTACATGCTCAACAGAAATATCCATGCCCGTCGATTCTGAAGCATAAGAAGCTACTTGCTTTACCGCCCAATTCTGTACAGGTGGCAAGTAAAGCAAAACGGTTAGCAACAATATAAGCAAGAATGGAGTAAGGATTAAGACACTTACCCATTTCGCATACTTCTTCATAAGCATGGATATTTAATAGTTATGGAGCTATCGCTCTCCATAGATTATCATCAGGCAGAGGAGCTTCCACTATAATCGTTTCCTTAGATACCGGATGCACAAACTCTACCTTGTGCGAAAGAAGCGAGATACTGCCGTCGGCATTGCTGCGAGGGGAACCATATTTCAAGTCGCCCTTGATTGGACATCCCATCTTAGCCAACTGACATCTGATCTGGTGATGACGTCCTGTCATCAGGTTCACTTCCAACAGAGTGTAATGATCAGTATGCCCTATCACCTTATACTTCAAAATCGCTTTCTTCGAGTTCTTCACCTCATGATCGTAAGCATAGCTTTTATTCTGCTTTTCGTTTCTTACAATCCAATGAGTCAAGGTTGCCTCTGTCTCTTTTGGCATGTTCTTCACAATCGCCCAATAGGTTTTGTGAACTTCGCCATCACGGAACATCGTGTTCAGACGGCTTAATGCTTTTGAGGTCTTGGCAAACACTACGAGTCCAGAAACAGGACGATCAAGTCGATGCACCACGCCTAGGAATACATTTCCCGGCTTCTGGTATTTCTCCTTGATATATTGTTTTACCGTCTCTGAGAGAGGTTCATCGCCGGTCTTGTCGCCCTGCACGATTTCACCACTTCTCTTAGAGACGATAATTATATGGTTGTCTTCGTAAACTACCTGCATGTTTTAGCTAAAAAACGGATGCCAATAGATTACATGTTCATACCACCATCGATCTGGATAACCTGACCACTTACGTAGCTAGACATATCAGAAGCGAGGAAGAGACAAACGTTAGCGATATCCTCTGTCTGACCACCACGGCGCAAAGGAATCTTCTTCATCCAGTCCTTACGGATTTCCTCTGGCAACTGTGCAGTCATAGCAGTCTCGATGAAACCAGGAGCAACAGCATTGGCACGTACACCCTTAGGACCCAACTCCTGAGCAATAGACTTAGCCAAAGCAATCATACCAGCCTTAGAAGCAGCATAGTTGCACTGACCTGCGTTACCATGAACACCCACTACAGAAGCCATATTGATGATAGAACCACTGCGCTGACGGAGCATGATTGGAGAGCAAGCGTGGATAAAGTTGAAAGCAGACTTCAAGTTTACGTTCAAAACAGCATCCCACTGAGCCTCTGTCATACGAAGCATCAAACCGTCCTTTGTGATTCCAGCGTTGTTAACGAGAATGTCAATAGAACCGAAATCTGCATGAATCTGCTTAACAGTCTTCTCTGTCTCCTCGAAATCAGCAGCATTACCTGCGTAAGCACGACATGTCACGCCAAGAGCCTCAATCTCCTTACGAGTAGCTTCCAAACCAGCAGCCATATCATCGTTGAGTACGAGGTCAGTGAATGCAATATTAGCACCCTCAGATGCAAACTTCATTGCGACAGCCTTACCGATGCCGCGTGCAGCACCTGTAACAAGGGCTGTCTTACCTGTTAATAATCCCATTTCTTTTATATTTAATTAATTATCAATAAATTACAATTTCAATCCAGATTTACCCAAGGCACCATATACTACCTTGGCAACAAGAGGTCTGCTGGATTCTACATTCAGTCCATGTCCCAATCGTCCATAGATGAATGGTACTTCCAAGCCCTTGATACAATAATGAGTAATATCTGCAACGAGATCAACATTATCAATGTCAAACTCACCGTCTTCCTTTCCTTCAGAATAAATCTTTCTCAGAATCTCAATTTCATCCTCATCAAAATTCTTGCGAGCCTTCTCTACCATCCAGATATTACGGAAAAACTCAGCTCGCAAATTACCATTACGAACTACAGTTTCCTTAATCATACTGAGATGTGTATAAATAAGCTCAATGATTTTATCTTGAGGACGCATTTTGCAAGAGGCAACTTCATCGAGTCTCTCAGACAAACGATCCAACTCTGATTCTATCACAGCATAATAGACATCTTCTTTTCTGCTAAAATACGTATAGAGCGTACGGCGACCCTTACCAGAAGCTACAGCAATATCATTCATAGTGGTATTTGCTATACCGTTCTTTGCAAACAGTTGTCGGGCGACATCTACTAACTTTTGTCTTGTTTTGGAAATTGACATATTGAAGTCCCTCCTAATTAAAATGATTGCACATAAAAATATCTGTGTGCAAAATTAGTTGTTTTATTCGATATATGCAAATATTTAGTGTTAAATTATAAATAAAGGGATAAAAAAAATATCGGATAGAATGTTGAAGAACAACTTTCTACCCGATTTGCATTGTTGCGGCGGCAAGACTCGAACATGCGACCTCCAGGTTATGAGCCTGGCGAGCTACCAACTGCTCCACGCCGCGATATAATCAACTCATTTCTGAATTGCGAGTGCAAAGGTACAACTTTTTTCGATAACCGCCAAATATTTCTAGCAAAAAGTTATCTAATTAACAATGTTTTAACACTTAACAAGAAAAATGTAGTGATAAATGATAAATATCACCACAAATAGCTAATAAAAGGTTGTCTATCTAAAAAACAGAAAGAGACAGAAAACAAAATCCGACCTATCCCAGCGGGACAGATCGGACATATCAAAAATCAATTACTTTTTCAAAAGCTTCATGACCTTCTCAAAATAGCGCTGGGTTCTCTTCACACTGTAGTGATTTCCACCATTCCAGGCACGAATCGCCTTCTCAATGCTATTAAGAGGATTGTGGACAGACTGCATCAGGAGAAACATCTCCTTAGATTTAGAAATACTATATCTATCTGCTAATGTGTAACGCTTCTTACTCTTCCTTTTCTTCAAGATGTCATTACACTCTGCCACTAAGATTGGGGTAATCTGCATAACACCAACAGAATTACCACTCTTTGCTTTGGGGTTACCCTCACTCTCTACCTGGATAATCGCTTCCATCACTGGAGTCCAATCGAAATCATTAGTAGAGGATACATTTCCATTTGTAGCAGCCGACGCTGTACATACTTTCATAACCAGCACCAAGATGCTGACCAATACCATTGTTATTCTCTTCATATTTTTTGTTTTATGGAACCTGAAAAGCTGAACTACAACATCAGTGATTTCGCGGTGGCAACTTGTGAGAAAAAGAAAGGCTGCTCACCTCAGTTCCGTTAGATACCTTAACGGATATCAATCTATGCGAAAACGCATAAACATGCTATCCTTATTCTTATCGTTTGCAAAGGTACAAAAAAAAAACGAGATATGCAAGTAATACGTTGATTATCAGTGCTTTTTTAATGTTTTAAACACTTTATAACATAGATTCTTGACCTATATCAAGCCAAAAAGCAGCAGAAGATCTGCACCATCCCCCAGACCGAACAGGTCAAAAAATCTGTGTAAATCTGTGAAATCTGTGGGAAAAAGAAGAATCTGCGGGAAAACAAAAAACCCCGACTACTTTCGTAATCGAGGCTCCTGATAAAAGAAGGCGGCTACCTACTCTCCCGCATTGTATTGCAGTACCATCGGCGCAAGTGAGCTTAACTTCTCTGTTCGGAATGGGAAGAG
>OGNN01000096.1_pt1 | contig 73308 bp, 53 predicted proteins | sample 1573461 | NCBI WGS metagenome assembly OGNN01 (sample SAMEA2581998, study PRJEB24529) | metagenome | biome: Human gut stool | place: China | collected 2011
CTAGCGTTCATCCTGAGCCAGGATCAAACTCTCCATTGTAAAATATCATTTTTACGTCGTCACTCCCGAAGAAGCAACTCGGTGTTTGTTGTCTGTACTTAGGACGAATATCCTTTTCGTTTATTGAAGCTTAGTAAACCTGACTTGTCAATTGCTTGACGGTTCGTTTCTTTTTACCCAGTCAACTTTCTTATTTCTAAGATGTTAACCGCTTCTTGTACTACTTGTCTGTTTATGTAAAATCTTTCAAAGAACTCTTTCTTTTGTTGCTAAGAGAAAGTGTATTTCTCAAAAGCGAGTGCAAAAGTACTAACTATTTTCCATTCCACCAAATCTTTTCCGGAAAAAGTTTGTTTTTTAGTCTCATTTTAACACTTATAAAGACTTTAATAACCCAAATTCTAAAAGACACATTATAATATTTGTGCGTGCGCTGGCACAGGCACACGAGTGTGCAAACATGCGCACAAATTAATATAGGTTCTGAACGAGGGGGGGGTGGATAGTGCAGAATATAGTACTTACAAATGTAATATTGACCTCAGAACATCAGGCATCAACGTAGGTCTTGCAGTAGACCTCGAGTGGAAGCATGGTATTACATTCGATGTAAATTTGTAAGAAAAAGATAATGAAGGATACCCTTCAAAAAACTGAAGGAACTGAAGGATAGGATACACTGAAGGAACTGAAGGATGAAATTAAAAAATCATTTTTATATGCAGCGTAGAGCAAAAAAGATGCAATTATATGATTATCAAGTAATTGCAATATATTTGGCCATATGTTAAAATGCTGTTTTTGATATGATATTATTAGGTTTGAAAACTGCCTTCAGTTCCTTCAGCCCCAAAATCTGTCCAAACGGTTTACTTTTTAACAGAATTTGCACATTCTGTGATACCCATCCTTCAGTTCCTTCAGTTTTCGCGATTCTCTCCTTCAAAAATACTGCATTTTTGGGGTTTCAAATATTTTTACCACACTCCAGCAGGGAAATATGAAGCAGAGAAAAGAATTTATCTTACTGAGATAATTTTCTATCTTACAGAGATATTTTTTTATTTCACAGAGATAATTTCCTATCTTACAGAGATATAGGACTGCAGATAATCTATTATCTCCTATAAGGGAGAATCAACGTCAACCAGGCAGAGATTGCAGAATATAGCAACGTTCCAAAGGACAGTGACGATAGTTAGCTTCAACCATATGACAACTGACATGAAGTCAGTTGTCAACGTCAGTACCGTAGAAAGAGGTTTCATCCGAGTGAAGGGATGGTAAACTGTAAAAAGACAGTCGCAATAACGTAATATTACGGAATAAATGTTAATAAAGCGCAGAGATAATCGCTAGTTTCAATAATTGGCATTATCTTTGCGCTTAGTTCTTTGAGATTACAAACAAATAAGTAAGATAAATTATGACAGAAAAAGAAATGTACAATCTGATAAATAATCAGAACAATCAGCAGAGCAATGGCTTTGCATTCAACGAACGAGAGCGCGGATTGAGCGGTGCCTTCCCTGTATTGATGCGCAAGGTTTATACCTGGATGACATTGGCTCTCCTGATAACCGGTGTCACCGCCTTTGGTGTTGCTGCCAGTCCTACCCTCTTCATGAGTCTTCATAAAATGATGTGGGGATTGATTATCGCAGAGCTGGTTCTGGTCTTCGCCTTGAGCGGCGCCATCAACCGCCTGTCATTGGGTACAGCCACATTGATGTTCATCGGCTACTCGGTACTGAACGGTGCGATGCTCTCATCCATCTTCTACGTCTACAGTCCGATGGTCATTGCAAAGGTTTTCTTCATCACAGCGGGAACCTTTGGCGTAACGGCTTTCTACGGTTATACCACCAAGAAGGACCTGACCTCTATCGGCAAAATCCTCTTCATGGCTCTGATTGGCTTGATTATCGCGACCGTAGTCAACATGTTCCTGAAGAGTCCAGGATTTGATTACATCCTGAGTTATGTGGGTGTGGCAGTCTTTACGGGTCTGACAGCCTGGGACAGCCAGAAGATCAAGCAGATGCTCCAGACTCAATACGACGTAAGTGAAGGAGCCCAGAAGCTCGCCCTGCTCGGTGCATTGACCCTGTATCTCGACTTCATCAACCTCTTCCTCTATCTGCTCCGCATCTTCGGAGGAAGCAACAAGGATTAAGTTTTAAGAATCATATAAAAAAAGAAAGTTGGCTGGCCCATCAACGGGTTAACCAACTTTATTTTTTTTAGAAAAAGCAAATGATAAAGTCTATACTGTTTTATCATATTTGTGATGCAAAGTTATCGAAAATATCGTAAAGCTCCAAATTTTTCGGCAAAAAAATAGTTTCATTCCTATCAAATAGGTGTTTCATTGGGGGGAATGAAACTTTTTTATATAGGAATGAAACTATTATTTTAACATTTATTTTGTGGCTTTCATCTCGAAGTGCAGTTCACCACCCTGCAAGATTTGCTGATGGGAAATGCGATAATCACTCCAAGGATTTCCATTCAAGGTGGTAGACTGGATGAGATAATCATCAGCCTCTTCCTCTATCTGCTCCGCATCTTCGGAGGAAGCAACAAGGACTAAAAAGAACCTGTCAGAAACAATCTGAACAGGTTCTTTTACGATATATAAATTGATAGATTATCTTAGAACTCCATCTTTATGCACCTTGTTTGTTATAACGTCCGTGCATATCAATCAGAGACGTATAAAAATCGGCACAATTGGTTGTACGAGTTCTACTATATGTCAAAACATTCTGACTATCATACGACTGATACTGGAACAAACAAGGCAATCCCGAACTATCTGTAACAATAGGTGCCAAGTTAACGCCAGTATTGGAAACAATAGAAATTTGTCCATCCTCTTTCTTAAACATAGCTATCAGACTATACAAAAGATCGTCACGTCGCAACATTGGGATTTCATCCTCTAAAGTATCCCAAACACCATGCATATAGAGCACGCGATCGGTCATCGCTATCGCCACATTAATTCTCATTTTTCTCAAAATAGTTTGTGGTTCGCCAGGAGACGATGATCTAGCATCAAAGAAACCATTAAAGAAATATACCTTACCTTTGGTGACATCTCTCTCTGAAATATGAGCTTGACGCAATGCATTTGAAACAAAATCACCTTGATTAACCAATCCAGCATTAGGTCCTGCAAACAACTGGCAGAACTTCATATATTCCGCAACAGTAGGTCTTTGCAAGAAACAAGTTAACCTCTCCTGATAATCGGCCATTGTTCGAACATTTCTTCGCTCTGTATATCTTCTAGAAAGAATGGTCTCTCGGAAACTCAAAAATGTTCTACTAATCCATATCAACGGCCCAAAAAAGAACAGAGCAATAGTTGCCAGAAAACGCCACCCACTTGCTATTCCATTAACTTCCCATTGTTTTACTTCCGCTGGCAAAGAAGCGATTTCCTCCTCCGTAGGTTCATGCCATACGTTCACCCTACCTTCCGAAGCATCATAGAAATATCCCACAACAATATGGCTCTCCTTATATTTTTCTACAGTATCACCTGGAGTAAATCTATCCACTTTCGCTCCATCAAGCCATCCAGTAAAGCAAAGAATAATAACAGACACAAACCAAACTGCAAAACCAACTGCAAAGCTTTTCAAACAGACCCAACAAGGCTCCACAAAAGTATCTTTTTTCTCCAAACAAGGTTCTTCCGGTTTACTGATGCCCAAGAAGAATTTTTTTCTCTCCGATGGATTCATTAATTTTGCGACACCATCATCAGTTATGACCTCGTCATCATGTCCTTTTGGATAGCTACATACATTGGCATAACAACACATACTTTGCTTAAGAATATCATCACTAGAATGAGATTCCACGTCTTTGCCTCGCAACTGACTGACAAACTCCAAATTGCGTTCATCAGTTATTAGGACATGCTGCTCTATTTCGTAAAGTTCATCCTCCTCCTGAACAGTTTGCTTGGCTTGCAACAACAATTGCTCTGGTTCTTTTTTATCGGCAGGGATTGCCTTTCCTTTACCCTTAAATGCACCTTGAAGTAGAAGCAGCTCTAAGATAAGATATTTTCTTTTAGGTAAAATTTTTATAGCAGTCTGCAACCACATTTCTATGCGTTCAGCCTCAAGATCGGACAAAAGCACAGGTGAACGATGAGCAAAAAGAGACAATGCATAATAATAATAAACATCAGGATCACTCGGAGTCAGATCGACTGCCGTCTTAAAATTAAGACTTGCCAACTCATAGTTTTGTAAAGCTAAATAAACCAAGCCTTTTCCGAACAATGAGTTCACATCACGAGGACTACTCTTTGGATCGGTTTCAAAAGCCTTTCTCAGATTCTCTGCTTGACTTGCAGAAAATAACAAAGGATTAACCACTTCTGGAACAAACTGATGTTCCGCTCCACATTTAGGACACTTAGCAATGCCTACAGGCAATGGACTTGTGCAGACTTTACATCTTTGGATTTTTAACTGTGCCATATCTTATCTATCGTTTAGTTTGTTAAGTAATCTATTTGCCTTTGAAAGCAAACGAGCACGTTCGTTCACCACCTCAGAAGGTATTATAGATTCAGCTTCACGTATTAACTTCTTCCACTCTCTTTCACTGTCGGAAGTCATATGTTGCTCTGCCATTTCTGTCAGTTCTTTCACCAACATTCTAACATCGTTGGTATTATCTTCTAATTGAATTTGTTGCACATTGTATTCCATGTCATGTCGTCCTACTATACTTGCAACAACCACCCAAATCACTGTTAGAGCCAATATTCCAAAAAGATAAAGACGAATCGACATTTCTGGAAATGTTGCTAGTATTTCTGGAAGATCAAAATGAATACAAAGAATTTGACGCCCCAGCTCAGTACCACACAAGAAGAAATAAATCATCCATAAAAATGCAGCACCAATATAATACAAGGTACTAATACCTAGGAAGACTTTAAAATAAGGAGTCTGCTTCGTTATATTCTTTATTTCTGCATGCCCCTTTTGAAGCCATACGAAGAACAAGGCTTCCAAGAAGAAAGTATAGAGCATATTAATCCAATAAAACGCCGTAGGGGAATCTGGCATCAAAAGCAGGAATCCCAACAGTGTAACCCCAAATGCGAGCAAAGGAGTTAACCATGAATAAAACGGATTTTCTTTCATTTTTAAATTAATTTTACGGTTGAACAATAGGAGGTACAGGAGGAACAGGTGGTGGAGTTTGGGTGGCAGACGTAAACAACACCGCCAATTCTGGCAAAGTAGCAGCTGCCACCCATGATGGAAGCCCTGCCTTCCATACCAACGTTTGTTGAGTTAAAAGATTTTGCGATACCAATTGCTGCAAAATAGGCAAGTCATAAGGACCAGCTTGTTGCTGATTGAGACAAACATATATTTGCATGGACTGTGGGGGTGGAGGTGGAGCCTGAACTCCAGACATAGCACTATGTGCAACGGTTCCTATTTGACTTCCAAAGACATTACCAATGCCAACCCCCATTCCGAGTCCCATGCTTGCTCCCATTATATTGCCTGCAGTTCCCTCATTACCGGCAGCAGTTTCCATTACATCCAACTGTCGCTCCTGCTGATAAGAGTATCCTTCACGTTGGCGTTTTCTAGCCAATGCACGGCTTTCCAAATCCATTGAACCTGCCTCAGACTGAGCTTGAAGAATCTGTTGATAGTTGGAATCATCTTCATGCGGATTTATTCCCTCCACATCGAACTTCGTAAGCTCCAAGCCATACTCCTCAAAATACTCATTAATATGCTTACGGGCATAATCAGAAATATCAAGGAGATAATTATTGACTTCTGTAACGCCAACTCTTTTCTGACTAAAATATTGACTAATAACAGAAGTTACTCTTTGAGAGACCGCTGAAGAGAATTCATCTGCAAAGTCTTCCAAATATACATCATGCTCTGTTCCTACATATTCTCTAATAAAAGCGATAGCATTAGTAATTCGAAATTCATAACTACCAAAAGCACCAACTTTGATTGTCAATCCTTCATCACACAAAGAATAATCACGAATGGTAAGACCGACACCCCATCCAGCATCATCACCAGCAAAGCGATGTCTTATAGTGCTTACAACATACAAAGAGGTTTTAAACGCAGTCTCCCCACCAAATGGAATATTTACTATTTTTTCCAAAAAAGGAATATTATTAGTAGAGAGGGTGTGACCACCTGGCTTCAATAAGTCGGAGTACATTCCTTCCGACATAAAAACCATCTGTTGTCCCTCTTGAACTGTAACCTTGGCATGAGTGGATAAATTGTCGTAAGGATGTCTGTGAACTAGGCATCCTTTCTCTAGATTTACAAAGACATTATCAATGAAACCTTTTCGCTCATCACCTTGTCCATCATAAGTGTTACCTTTAGAACGTAGATTTTTAAATAGATTCATAAATACAATATTTAGATTGAATAAACTTTATTATCAATAAGTTTTAGTTACAAAGTAACTACAAATTATCTTACGACAAAGTTCTAGTCTTAAAAAAACAAGAAGCTATAACGTAAAAAAGTAGCCAACCTTTTTTATTTAATTTCGATTAGCGTTGACGCAACAAAACTTTCTTCACTTTACCATCGGCATCCTCCACAATAGCCTTGACTACCTAGATTGTCTTCTTTCCCCATCATTTCTCGCAGACATTTCACATCCGTTCCGTTGATGGGTCCCTTAATTTTTAGATTAGTTATTAAGGGGCGCTGATCATCCGACAACATATTATAGAGTGTACCTGCTTCTTTCAAATCTACAACCAACTGCGTGGTTAGCAAATTTGCCTGAGCATACGCTACAATAACAAACATAAGAGCTACAAATAGAGTTAAGATTTTCTTCATACGTTCGTTTATATTATTAAAGGTTTTCAATATCATTATCATTTCTGATATTGCAAAGGTAGCGTTTTTGTCGATAAATCAGGGTTCAAAGGGTAAAAATGCTAAACCATAGCGTAAAAAAATGACGTGTCATTCCGTAAAACGACACGTCAAATCATACAATCAGCTCATTATCAATCCATTTTCACTCCTCCTTTTTGGGAAGGTGAACACAGCGGAAAGCATTAGGAGTACAATGATGGCTTCCCTCAAAGACCCTTCGGAAAGTGGAGAGCGAATTGAAACCCGATTTCTCAGCTACCTCAACCAAGGAGTGTTGAGTGGTCAGCAAGAGCTCTTCGGCATGTTTGATTCTGAGATTATTCACATAATCATAGAATGTCAATCCATTTTCCTTATTGAAAAATCTACTGAGATAAGTACGGTTCGTTCCCACAAGCCGTGCCACGTCCGACAACTTAAGACGTGGATTGAGGAACAGCTTTTCTTCGACAAACAATTTGTTGATAATCGCAGATATGTCTCCCTCCAATACCGGTTTACCTGTATCTCCATCACTTTGTGTTGCATCAGGCTTCTGCAACTCATCCAACACAGACTCATGCCTATACAGAAAGTAAGAGACTACCATCCACGCAACCAACGAACAGAGCATATAAGCATTGTCGAAATCTACATCAAACATATAGCAGCTCGCCGTCCAAACTATGAGAATGATGAAGAAGCAAGTGAGAATGCCCCTGAGCCAATGGAGATTGATATTTTCCTGATAAGAGAAACGCTCCTTGAGCTGGCGCTGATAACGAGCAATATAGAAGAACATCAGCACATAAGTGCCGGTTCCATAAACGGCACCGCAACCAGCAAGAACATCAAACCAACAAACCTTGCGAGTGAAAGCATACACGGCTAGAGGCAATATAAAGATTGCCTCATGCAAAATACCTTTGCCCCAAGTAAGCCATCCTGGCTTCACCAACTCCATCAAGACGAACATGTAGAAAGGTATGATGACCATATCTATAGCATTCATCAGATACCAAATAGTCGATTGCGCACCAATGCCATCCACAAACAGCAACAAGTCCTTCAGGCATTCCATATCCAAGATAGCCATCAGACAAGTGATTAATCTAGAAAGCTTTTCCTTGTTTTTTCGATAGAACATCCAAACCATCATCGGATAGAACATCACGCACAATCCATAAATAAAGAAAGTAATATGCTCTGTCATTTTTTCATCTGAAACTTAAGTTTACCACCATTCAAAATATCCTTATGCGACAGTTTATAGCCCCAAAACGGTTTATCGTTCAAGCTCATCTTTTGGATATAGAAAGCATCCTTCGACACTCCATCCGCAGAAAGCACGAACTTTTTTCCGTTCTCCAGATTCAACGTCACCTTATCAAAGCTTGGCGTTCCGATATAATACTCTGGCGTACCTGGACAAACCGGATAGAAACCGATGGAAGAGAAAACATACCATGCCGACATCTGACCCGCATCATCATTGCCCGACAATCCACCCGGCGTATCATTATACTCGGTATTCAGGATATGATGAACACGCTCCTGAGTCTTCTCCGGTGCACCAGCCGCATCATAGAGATAAGGTATCTGATGACATGGTTCGTTGCCATGCCAATACCATCCCTTGTCAAACATATCATCCAGACGGGTAACCACAGGATCATCGCCCTTAGCCGACTTGCTGTTGCGGATTACCTCAAACAGTCCTTCCGGATTCTGTGGCACATACCAGGTATAATGACAGGTAGCACCCTCGGTGATATAGCTCTTGCGATGAACCAGATCACGATTGTTTTCCCACTTACCTTTCTCAGTTCTGCCATCAGCCCACCCCGTAGAAGGATTGATGACATTGCGCCAGTTTTCAGAACGGCGCATCAACAGCTGATAATCTTCCTGATACTTCTGACGTTGAGAAATATTCTGACAAGAATCCATCAAAGCCTTCGCCATCTGAGCCACGGCGAAATCATCATAGGCATACTCCAAAGTGCGGGATGTCTGTTCGTTGGTATGGAAAGCATCTGCCACCGGATTCTCCAGAGGAATATATCCGTTCTCAATATACGAGGTAATGGCACGTCGACCCTTGCCGTCTTTATAATCCTTGCTGTAATAAGGAGTGGAGAAGGCATTCTGTCGCATGCCGTCGTATGCCTTCTTTGCATCAAAGTTACGAATGCCCTTCACATAGGCATCAGCAAGAGCAGCACTCGCATGATCGCCAATCATCGCTGCCGTATAACTGTTCCAACATGGGAAGATAGGCATCCAGCCACCCTCCCGATACATCTGGACCAGTGACTGCATCATCTCGCCAGAGAGCTTCGGAGTGATGAGACTATAGAGCGGCAACTCTGCACGATAGATATCCCACATCGAGAAATCGCCATACTTCTTCAGGGCATTATATGGAGAATAGTTTCCATAAACAGAATAATCAACCTGAGTACCGGTAGAGAACTCCGGATAATCACCATTCACATCGCTGATTTCATGAGGCAGGAATGAAGAACGGTAAAGGGCACCATAGAACTGGTTCACCTTGGACTGATTCTTACTCTCCACATCAATGGTATGGAAACGCTCGCACCAGAACTCAGCAGCAAACTGCATCATACTGTTAAAGTCCAAGCCTCCGAACATATAGTTCTCGCCATTGAGATTTCCCAGTGCATTCTCACGGGAAGTGAAGGAAGAAGCCGACAGCCACTCCATCGACTTGCCTGCCTTGCCACGGAAGGTGAGCCAGGCACCAATACGAGCTTTGTCCTGCATCTTCAATCCCCTACTCATTCTGTTATCACCGTCAAAGACACCGTAATCCACAAGCTCATCTTCATCGTATGCCAGAACGAAATGACCGCTGAAGCCAGCCGGCTCTCCCCATCCCTGATAAATGCGGTGAACAGGATTATAGCCATATACCACATGGTTGACGGTATCAATCTCTATATACCCCTGTCCCTCGTCACTGTTCGGATTGATGACCAGATGCACCAGCTCATCCTTGTCGGGCGTGACACGGAGGATGGATGTATGACTCAATGCCGTGAGCTCTGCCTTGAGATGTTCCTGCTTGAGGTGAACGGCATAGTAATGAGGATGGGATATTTCATCATCATGACTGAATGGCGTGGCACGCTGCTCTGGCTGAAGACGCAGGTTACCACCCAATGCAGCTACGGTAAAGGAACCGTAATCCTGCGTACAGCCTCCCACTATCCAATGGCTGTTGCGGAAACCCTGCAAGTGGGTATCCTTATAATAATAAGGTGCAATACATTTCTGTTCGGTATCCTGTGTCTGCGGCGTCCAGAAGTTCTGTCCGTTCGGAACGAGGACAGCCGGAAGGGTTTGTCCATGTTCCTCGCTACCCTTGCCAAACATGCCGGCAGTCTGGGTATTCGCCTGTGCTGTACCCACCATCGTATTGAGGGCATTGAGCTGGCGGATATGCTCCAGATTGTGGATGCGTTCGTGCATCATCTGCTTCCATGTATTCCAGGAATAATAACAAGTACCGTATTCTACCTGAGCAAGACCACTGAGTTGGATATCCCGCTCATTGAGCATGAACTTGAAAAGGACCGAATCCTGAGCATTCTTATAAAATACCATCTGCAGGTTGGCAGCCATCGGAACCACACGGTCCATCCTGTCTACCCCATTACCCAAGACCACCTTTTCCTCATCCTCTCTGGCACTCTGCGGAAGAGAAGCCGTATCGAAAAGGAACGACAGGAGACGGTAAAGAGCCGTATCGTGACCAAAACGAAGGGTTGCGGAAGAACGGGGAGAACGCAATGCTGCATCAGCCTCAGCCTCGATATTCTGCCAGAGCGAGATGGCACAGCGTGCCGGAATCGACTCGTTGGTCGGGTCGTTGCCATTATTGATGGTCATACGACGGTTGTTGGCATCATAGATAGCCCGGAACTCCTCTTCCGTAAACAGCGCATTCAATCCATCTTCTATGTCCTGCGGATAAGTAGCGAAATTCAAGCCTACATCCTGAATGGAAGAGGCTACCGTATGCATCTCTGTCATCAGTTTCAAGGGTTCATCTACTTGAGAGACATCCTTAAATAACTGAAGAAGGAAACGGCGAGGTGATACATGTGCCTGCACATGCGTACGATTCTCCAAAGCTTTTATTTCAGGAGAGACATACGCTATCCAAGCCATATCGGCAGAATCGGTCTTGACATCCAGATTCAAACCCGGCTGAAGGGTATGCAACTCCGAAGTAAAAGCCTGCATACTCCTGGCGCAACGATCCACCACGCTGGAGCGGGCCTTCACCGCATTGCCTGCAGCAAAGATCTGTGGATAACGCTCAAACATACGATGAGCGATGCCCTGATGCTGAAGAGCACCCAGCTTGCTCAGTTTTCCACCATTACCCTTGGCATTCTCCCATACCCGCTGCAGCATTCCCTTCACCTGCAGACCCAGCGGAGTGAGATTACTCTCATCTTCAAAATGCTTGCAGATCCAGACATACCGGTCATCCTTCGGCATCCAACGGGAACCATGGCGACCGTAATGACTGATATAAAAAGGTGCGTATCCCTGAGGAACATTCAGAGAATCAGACAGCACATAGGTAGCCGTACCAAAAGTTCCTGTCTTGGCAGAAGGACCTTCCGGGTAAGCATAATAGACGCCACCCATCTGCTGGCGAGTCTGAGCTTGCATGGATAGCACGCAAGCCAAAGAGATATATAATAATGTTACTTTTCTGTTCATATAATAATGAAACGGAGAATACTCCTTTTTATTGTTTTTCCAACCTCCAATCAATACCTAAAGGATTTCCTTCCATACGCAGCACCCAAGGGAGATTTCCAGTGGTGGCTATCTGCATCACGGTATCATCCTGTTCTGCCTTCACGGTGACGCTCTCTGCATCTTGCGAAACCTTACGCCATACTATCCCATTATAAACGAAAGAGCCTGTACCCAGAAGTTGCTGCAGGGCTTTCTGGGAAATAAACAGGAAGGTGCCATCCCGCATTCCATGATTGGAGCATTGGTTGCAAACATACAGGTTCTTTCCTTTCTGCGGACTATCCCAACAGAATCCGTCAGCCTCAGCCACGAGTTGACGAGGGATGAGATAGACCGACTGATTACATTTCAGCACAAGAGTATCAGGGATACTCACGGAATCTACACCCACTTCCCATTGACGATATTGACGATTAAGAATGAAGTGAGATATAAACTGCACAGGAATAGTTTTCCCGTATTTATCCACAAGTTGTTCACAAAGTGTGAATTTCTCTTTCTCCTTTATATTCAACGGTTTGGAAGCTTTATCAACAACCTTTTCCACAGCAGAAGAATGAGGGAACACAAGTTTTCCACCATTTATCAACACATCGTGAGTTATGAACATCTGCTTCCATTGCTCTCCTTCTCTCACCACCTTCAAGTCCTTTCCATTAGACAGATAGATGGTGTATTCCGGAACCATCGGTGAACCTACGATATAGAGATTCTGTCCTGCAATAGGATAGAAACCCAGCATATTGAAAATAAGCCAGGACGACATCGCTCCCCCATCATCATTACCCGGCAAACCACAAGGAGAATCATCATAGTTATCGTTCACAATCTGATGGATTCGCTGAACACTCAAGTCAGGGCGCCCCACCCAATGATACAGGTAAGGAGTCATGAAGCTCGGTTCATTCGCCACATTGAAATGGCCATTGGCGAAGAAGGTATCGAGTCTTTTGATGAAAGCATCCTTGCCACCACAAGCCTCAATCAGTCCCGGCACATCGTGCGGAATACTGAGACTATACTCAGCCGACAAAGCCTCGTAGAAGAAGGTTGACCACCATGGAAGATACCAGGGCGCCACCTTGGTATCCGGATGATAAGGAATCACAGGATGATAGACCTTCGACTTGCCCCAAGGCACAGAGTCGAGCCATCTGCCATCCGCACCTCTCGGCATGATAAATCCCTTCATCCCCTGCCATTCATAATCAGAGCGCCAGAGGTTGCGCCAGTTATGCGAACGCTTCATATACTTATCGTAGAGTTCCAGATAACCCAGTCCTTTTGCCACCTGGGCAATACACCAGTCATCATAGCTATACTCCACGGTACGATTGCCGGCACGGTCTATTCCATACGGAATATAGCCCAGCGTGTTATATTCCATCAATCCACCTCTACCATGCTTTTCCTCAGGCACACTGCCCACAAAGCCATCATCATCCGTTGGCGGCACTTCGGCATCCTTGATCATCGCCTTCAACGCCAGCTGATAATCGATACCCTTCATTCCTTTGGCAAAGGCATCGGCTATAACTATATCCGCATTGCTGCCACCCTGCGTTCTACCGTTCCAGTTGCCACTTCTGGCATCAGGCATATAACCGTCATGCTTGTAGATATTGAGCAGGGAATTGACCATATCACGCTGCTGCGGTTCCTCAATCAAGGTAAGCAAAGGCATGGAAGTACGGTAAGTATCCCAGATGGCATAGTAATCGTCATAATAAGGCGTAGCGGCGAAATGAGGATTTTCACCCGACTTATCCACAGGCATCAGCATCGTATGATAAAGGGCTGTATAAAACATCCGCTTCTGCTTTTCGGTGCCTGAGATTTCTATCTTTCCCAACTTTCCGTTCCAGGTTTTCCGCACATTCTTCAACTGGGTATCGAAGCCCCAAGACGGGATATTCTTCCTTGCCTGGGCAATACTGATATGCGAAATACCAATCTTCAGATTGACGGTACTTTTCGAGAAGTCAACATCCAATCTTGTCTTTGATTCCTTCACCTCATTATATAGAGGCGCTTCGCCATTAGCTAAAGGGACATCGCTATTAGATAAAGGCGTATCGCTCTGCAAATAGAAATATACGGTATAAGGGCCGCCATTGTTCCAGCCACCCCTTACAGTACTCCATCCTGAGACGGCATATTTCCCATCACAAGTAACATACGAATCCACATACTGCTGAGTTTCGCGCTTATCTGGAATCGTATCTATACCCAGGAAGGTAGCCACATCTATCAGGAGTTTTCCCTTCTGTTTCCTGCCATAATCCAATCGATAGAAGGCACAACGTTCTGAGGCGGTAATCTCCGTCCGGATTCCATTTTCAAAGGTACAGGCATAATATCCCAAGGCAATCTTCTCATCCACCCGTTTCTGGATAATTTCCCCAGCATCCAAGAAAGGCTGAATCAAGATATTGCCATACTTCTGTCCTCCTCCCGTTCCACTGACGTGCATCTGCGAGAATCCCTTGACAGGCTCAGGCATCGGAGCCCATCCTGCATTCGGCATAGACACGGCATCCGGTCCCGGCTTCGCCATCCCGTAAGGCATGCAAGGTCCGGGGAAAGTTCTACCCAATCCCTCACTACCGATACGTGGATCAACATATCGGGAATAATCCTGCGCCATTGTCATCAAGAAGCCAATGGCAAAAAATATAGCTAAGAATACGCTTCTCTTCATACGTTTTAATTAATAAGCGCGCCAAAACATAAAAGATTTAACGATTTTGGCGCAGCTATAACGCCATTTGAATGCGATTCATCAAGACCTCCACATATCCATGACTCATCACCAATGCCTTGCTGGAAGTTTTCTTGGTTCCATCTTTCTTCGCAAAAGGGAAACAATCATTCAGCGACCATGTTTCGTTCACAGTATATGGGGGATGCTTGTCGAAATCCTCATCCAGCATGGCACTCCAAATACCATCATCAACTTTCGTCACCTCATAATTTGGAACAACAATCGTCAGTTTGACCTGTTCATCTTTGATGTCGCAACGCACAAGAGGGCGAATATTGACACAATAAGAGGAATAACCACCCGAGTGATAAGCAATGCCAGGCAAATAACCCTTTGCCATGATAACCCCCAATTCCTTGTCTGCCATCTCTATCGATGAACTAGCATTGCTAAAGGTTTTCAGAAACCAATAATTCAAATCGACAAAGAGTTCATTTTTACTCTTGCCTCGCACCGAGATGGTTTTCTCAAACGTCAAAGCATTGTCCTTGTCCAACGTATCTTTTTCGCCAAGATAAAGCGCAATGTCTTTCCATCTTTTTCCATATTGATTAATCACGTAAGTCTCGACCTCTTTACGGCTCAATGTTTGAGCATCTACAGCTAGCAAGCCTGCCAAGCACAGTAATAACAACAATAGATTCCTTCTCATAATCAAACAGTTTTATCAAAATGAAATAAACTTCATCTAACAATTAGAAAAAAGGGAGTGGCAGAATCCACCACTCCCCATTTATCATCATTCAATCGATCAATATCCAGGATTCTGCTCCCAACCATTCAAATTGATTGTATTTTGTGGCACAGGGAAGATGCGATGACGCTTGTCAAAGCTTGCATCTGGGAAGTCCTTATAATGAGGGAAGAACTCATCCTCATAATGACCGAAACGAATCATATCGTTACGACGCCAGTTCTCATCAAAGAATTCACGACCACGCTCATCATAGATTTCCTGCAAGGTAGGTTCGTTAGCAATCGTTGGGGCACCTGCGTATGAACGAATCTGGTTGAAGAGAGTTTTAGCACCACTACTACCCTGACGAGTAAGAGCCTCAGCCTTCATAAGAAGAATGTCGGCATAACGGAAAATCGGCAAGTCATTAGACTGGTTACGACCATTATTATAATCGGCTGGAGTAGTAAACCATTTGATGGAGTGACAACCCTGCTGATAAGCATTGGCGTCATTGCCAACTTCAATGGTATTATCTTTCTTTGCAAGAGTGATGTCTTCCGTAAAATGTACCTGGTTGCCTTTATACATAAAAGGTTCAGTTGTAGGACGTAAAGTCTTTGGGTCACGAACATAGACATCACCACGAAGAATGCAGAGATTACGAATATCCCCATCCAGAGAGAACAATTTGGCAAACTCAGGAGTGACTACCATATTACCACCAAACGACTGAGTAAACTTATCTGTTGAACCATAGACATTTGGCAACATTTTTTTCATATCCTTGAATGTACGAGGACGAGCATACTGCATACCCTGACGATTGATGGCATCATATGGTATTGCGTATATGAAGTCTTCCACCTTCCAGCCATTGTCGTATGAGAACTTATGAAGATAGTCAACAGAACCCAAATTGAATTTACCACTATTGATAATTTCATCGCAAGCAGCAATACAAGCATCCAACTTTGGATTTACAGCAGTTGCAGCATCATATTGGTCAACCGACTCCGCCGTATAAACAGGCCAGTTGATATATAGCTTGGCAAGAAGAGCCTCAGCCATCCATTTAGTAGGCTTGCCGTATGTATTTTCAGTAACATCATCCGTCAATGCAGGGATAATGTCTTTAAGCTCACTCTCAATCCACTCCGCAACTTCCTTACGTGGAGAACGAGGTACCACAGAACCTTCAGACTGAACTTGATCCAAAATCGGCGTATCACCATAATTATCCATCAAAATCCAGGTGTAATAAGCACGTATGGCACGAGCAGGCGCTTTCATCTGGGCAGAAGCTCCACTACCCAAATCCTCCAAGATGGTATTCGCCTTTGTAATACCAGCCGTAACATCATCATACCAACCGATAGATGCATCATTAGGAGAACTACAATGTAATGCTTGGTGAGCATAGGTACCACTGTCATAATAACCGCCAGCAAAAGCGAGTGAAGTAAACTCATCGGAAGCCAAGCATTGCGCCTCCATATAACGGCGACCCAATGTTCCTGCAAGATGGTAATATACATCCGCCATTTTTGCCTCCACAACAATCATAGGATCAACTCCTGAGTTTTGACTAGGATCCTCAGTATATTGCGAGTTTGGACTCATGTCCAAATCCGTACAGCCGGTAAGTGTCATAGCTAACAATCCAGCTGAAATAAACAATCTATTTAGTTTCATATTCTGTAATCTGATTAAATGTTATTACTTAACAGTCACAATAGCGATACGGTTAGCATGATTGGTATCCGCACCCTTGGCGATAATACGAGTCACATTCACACCCTTATTCTGTAGATACTTAGCTACTGCATCTGCACGTTTCTGAGACAACTGCTGATTTACAGAAGACTTGCCTTCAGGAGAAGCGTATGCTACAATCTCGACATTAGAGCCACTCTTGATGCCATCAAGTTCTGAAGTATTGCCAATCTCTGCAGAATTTACAGGGAATGTCACAACGTATGTGCTCTGTACGAAAGTTGTCTTTCCTGGAACCTCCTTAACCACTTCCTTGATTACTGGTACTTCCTTGATTACCTCTCGGTCGATATACTGTGGCGTAGCCTTTTTCTTCTTGCTTCCACCGAAATTAATCTTAACACCCACCATGAAGGTACGTGTATGTGGATAACGGCTCCAACGATAATCGATACCCGGGTCAATGCCACCCATATTCACCTCAGGATCAAGTCCCTTATAGTTAGTGATCGTAAAGAGGTTATTGGCTGTGCCATAAAGAGTCAAATCCTGAATCCAGTCATTAAAGCAATTACGGAATGTGTAACTCAAAGAGAGCGTCTGAAGACGAACGTAAGATCCTTTCTCTATATAACGGTCCGAAGGAAGTGAGCCTGAAGCATCGCCAACAGGATTAGAAAGGAATTCTTTCAATACGTTCTTACCATCTGAGAACATTTGAGCAGCCGTATAGTGAGCGCGAGCACTATTATAAACGTCATTACCGAACACACCTGTGATAAATGCGTTCAGACTCCAGTTCTTATAAGTAAGCGTATTGTTCCAACCTGCATTGAGCTTAGGTTGCGCACAACCAGTTATAGAACGGTCTTTCAAACTTGGATTATTGGTGGTTTCGCCTGTACGATTACCATTTTCATCAAGAACGTAGTACTCTGAGCGTCCATTTACAATTCCTGCATACTGATACGTATAGAATGTACCAATAGGTTCGCCCTCCATAATTCTCTGTGTCCAACCATCAGCAGAAACACCAGCTACCATTGGGTCACCCTGGGTGAGATTAGTAGTATGGAATGTCTCATTCTGCATCTTATCGACAGTATTCTTGTTATGAGAGAGGTTGAGGGTAGTACTCCACATGAAATTCTTGGTACGAATAGGCACCGCATTCAATGTGAACTCAATACCCTTATTGGTCATCTCACCCACATTGGCATCCATCCAACCATATATGTACTGAGTTGTTGAAACAGGATAGCTCCAAATCAAGTCCTTGGTCTTCTTATGATAAACTTCTACAGTACCATTCAGACGTCCCTTCAAGAATGCGAAGTCGAGACCAATGTTCAACATACCTGTTGACTCCCACTTCAAATCAGGGTTTGCATTCTTGGTTGCGCCGTATGTACGATAAGTCTTACCGTCATATACGAATGTACCAGAAGCACCATACGTATTATAAGAAGAATACACATCAAAGCCCATGGCATTACCAGAAATACCATATCCCGCACGAAGTTTCAAGTTATCGAAGATATGCTGGTTCTGCATAAACTTCTCCTCAGTGATATTCCAGGCAGCAGATACAGAAGGGAAAGTTCCCCAACGATTGTTCTTGCCGAATACCGAAGAACCGTCACGACGAATGGTTGCCTGAAGCATATAACGACTGTCAAAAGAGTAGTTCACTCGACCGTAGAAAGAGATATTACGTACCTTCTCCAAATAGCCGCTCTGAACGGAGTTCTGAACACCCAAGATGGTTTGTGCGTATGACATATTATACCATCCAAGATCATCATTATAGTAACCTTCAACACTGAGACCGAAACCATCGTTATTCTTCTTTTCTTCCCAAGAATAACCAGCCATCAGGTCAACCTTGTTCTTACCTGCCGTAAAGTTGTAGTTCAGATAAGTCTCAAAAGTCTGTTCACGACCAAAATAAGTATTACGGGTAGCCTGACCATTCTTGTTACCAATACCCTCTAACTGAGAGTTACGGGTATTATAGGCACTATAAGTTCTTTGATAATTACTCCAAGAATAGTTGACATTCCAGACCAATCCTTTCCAGAGTTCAAGTGCTGTCTTTCCAACAAACTGGTTACGTTTCCATACTGTCTCAGACTTATTTTCCTCCATCAATGCAAGAGGGTTATAGTTCTTGGAGCCAGAGCCTACTGTCCATGTTCCATCCGCATTTTTGATGGCATTTGTAGGAGAATAGTAGTTCATGGCATCAAGCACAGATGCACCCTCATTGCCAGATGGTACGCCAAAGTGTTTACCATACATCATATTCGCACCTATAGAAATCGTAAGGTGGTCTTTCAATGTCTTGGTTGATACAAGAGAACGGACATTGAAACGGTCAAAGCCTGTCATCTTGATGACACCCTCACGCTTTCTGAGATCGCCACTAATCATATAACTAGTAGATCCATTGCCACCACTAATGTTTACATTATGATTATGACTGATACCTGTACGAAGCACCTCGTCTTGCCAATCCATATTGGCACCACCATCCTTGAGAGTTATATTGTTGTCTTTTGCATACTGACGCAAGTCGTCAGCTGTACACACATCATATTTCTTCAGGATATTGTCAAAAGCTACATAACCGTTATAGGTTACATTGGTTCTTTCCTTAGAACCCTTCTTGGTGGTAATGATGATAACACCATTGGCAGCCTTGGAACCATAGATGGCCGTAGCTGTAGCGTCTCGAAGAACGTCAATAGACTCGATATCTTCTGGAGACACAATAGAAATATCAACTCCAGGGATTCCATCCACAACATAATAAGGTGACATGGCACCCGTACGGAGAGTAGAAGCACCACGAAGGGTAATGGTAGGAGAACCGTTAGGATCGGCAGTAGAAGAAACCACCAAACCCGGAACCTTTCCCTGAAGCATCTGACCAGGGTCTGTAAACACACCTTGGTTCAAATCTTCAGCCTTCACGGTAGTAATAGAAGAGGTAACATCCTTACGGCGCATCGTACCATAACCAACAACCACGACCTCATTCAAGGCCGTATTATCTTCCTGCAAAACAATCTGACTGTTAGAGCCAGCCTTTACCGTCTGCGGTGTAAAACCAATGTAAGAGAGCTTCAGCTTTGCTCCCGGCTTCACATTCAAGGTATAGTTACCATTCATATCGGTAACCGCACCATTGTTAGTACCAACCTCCATGACGCTTACGCCTACGAGAGGTTCGCCATTGGCATCTTTCACGGTGCCGCTGACCTTACTTTGTGCAAATGTGAGTGTACTCACCAGCAGAAGGGCGGAAGAAAGCAATACTCTTTTCATGCTTCTTCCATTTGTCTTTTGTACTATTTGCATAACTACTAGATTTTGTTATAAATAATCGGATGCAAAGGTAGTACTACCTTATTACACCTGTTTAAGATTTTAGTTTAAATTCTATGAAAAGATTGTTTTTCTAGTCATCTATACCGAAAGTTTTTCCTCCATAGTTTACTTTCGGTCCAACCTGCACTCTCAGATCATCAATCTCTACGTCCCTGGCATTTTCCACATAGACTCCATATACCTTATTATATATAAAGCCCTCGCCACGACATGGACGCTTGTCATATACGCCGCCATCATAGCTTGTCAGTTTCTTCAAGTTGAGATGTATATTGTTGAGATAGATATTGTTTACCTTATCCGGAGTATCTCCGCCGATAAAGCATCCGTTTTCTGAAGTGGCATAGATATTATTAAAGTAGATATGGCTCACCTCGCCACATCTTCCTACGGTCTGGCCCTTAGGGAAACGCCAGTTGGCATCCTTATGATTTCCATTGGCACGGGGATAAGAAGTTACATAAATAGGTTCTGCCTTGCCCCACCATACATCGCTCCACAGCTGACAATCCAGAATGATGTTAGAGAAAACCACATTGCTCACGGTTCCCTCATCACGATTCTGAATACCGAGACCACGGTTACTACCCTTGATTACACAATTATCGATAACCACATTATAGATGGAATCCATATTCTCGCTGCCAATCTTCACGGTACAGCTGCGGCTCTCCATCACACAATTCGTGACCACGATGTCGTGACAAGAACCATATTCTTCAAACTCACGGCGGTTTTTCAGGCAGATGGCATCATCGCCACTGGTGATATGACAGTTGGCAATGCGCACATTCTTGCTATGATCGATATCAATGCCATCACCATTACGGATCTTGAGATTGTTGAGCAGACTGATGCCATCAATCACAGCCCCATCACAACCGATGAGATGCACAGTCCAGTAAGCACCTTCCCGGATGGTAATATCACGGATATTGAGATTCCTGACTCCCATCAGGGTTAGCACGTGCGGACGGGGATCGAAAGTGGTAACCGGTTTGAGCTCGTAACTGTCAAAAAGTTCTGCCCCCATAAACTTGATACCATTGCCATGAATCGTACCATGCCCAGAGAACGAAAGGTTCTCTACATCTTTTGCCCATATCCACATCATACCCTCCCCCTCGTTCTTACCGAAGGCGCTAAGATGGTAGATACTCTCATCGGGATTGGCTTTCCAGACGGAATTGGTTTCAAGAACGATGTTCACGTTTGATTTCAACTGTACGGGTCCTGAAAGGAATGCATGATTGGCGGAAAAGACCACATCTCCCCCTCCGGCATTCGTACAGGCATCCACAGCTTTCTGAATGGCGATTGCGTCATCACTGATTCCGTTACCTCGAGCACCGAAATCCATCACATTGAAACTACGACCATAGAGAATACAGGGTATGGCCAACAGAATCAATAAGTTCATAGTTAATTTATTTACCATAGGCTTAAAGATTAGTTGCTGCAAAAATAAACAAAAAAATTAAGAACTGCAAGTTTTGATGAAAAAAAATGCAAAATATCTCAAAAATACTTCTTATTCCCTCCTTCTCAAAACCGTAAAATGCATAACATGCATATTTATTCTGCATATTTCATGCATAAATACAACAGCAAACAACAAATTATCGTTAATTATGCAAATTTCATTCATATTTTCTTGGCGTTTTCATATATTTATTGTAATTTTGCAACCGCAAACGTATAAAAATACATCACATGAAGGTAAAGAATAGCAGATTAGAAACATTAAAGATGCTTATCTCAAGCCAGGAGCTCAGTTCGCAGGAGCAACTCCTGCAAGCTCTTCACAAAGAAGGTTTCCAGATAACGCAAGCAACATTGAGTAGAGATTTGAAACTGCTCAAGGTTGCGAAAGCCGCTTCTTCCAGCGGTAAATATGCTTATGTCTTGCCAAACGACACCTTGTATAAGAGAGTTTCCCATCCTTCATCTGTTGCCAAGATGATGGTGAGTACTGGATTCCAGTCTGTCCACTTCTCTGGCAACATGGTTGTTATCAAAACAAGGCCAGGCTACGCCAGCAGTATCGCCTACAACATAGATAACAGTGATATTCCTCAAATACTGGGAACCATCGCTGGTGATGATACGATATTCCTGGTAAAGAAAAAAGGAACTACCGAAGAAGAAGTAATCAATGCTTTGGCCGAAGTTATTCCTGATATTCATAGAGATAATAAATAAGAATACAAATACATTATAAATATACAGAGAAAATGGAAGAAGTAAAAGTAATGGTGGCTGACGAAAGTCACATCAAGTACATCGACACCATTCTGACTACAATCGCAGAAGCAGCAAAGAAGCGTGGTTCTGGTATCGCCAAGCGTTCACCAGAGTATGTTGCCACCAAGATGCGCGAAGCCAAGGCGGTCATCGCTCTCCAGGGCGAAAAGTTCGCAGGTTTCAGCTACATCGAAACATGGGGCAACAAGCACTATGTCACCACATCAGGTTTGATCGTTCACCCAGACTTCCGTGGTTTGGGATTGGCTAAGCGTATCAAGAACCTGACCTTCACGCTCGCCCGACAGCGATGGCCTCATGCCAAGATTTTCTCTTTGACATCCGGTTCGGCTGTCATGAAGATGAACACCCAGTTGGGTTATCTTCCTGTTACCTTTGCCGACCTGACCGACGATGAGTCATTCTGGCGTGGTTGCGAGGGTTGCATCAACGTAGATGTGCTCCATCGTACCAACCGCAAATACTGCATCTGCACCGCCATGCTCTTCGACCCAGAGGAGCATCTTCCAATCAAGCTTCCTCAGGAGGTGATTGAGAGAATCAGAAAGATTGACGGTCCATCTGCTGAAATTTGATATTCTAAACTTTGGGAATTTAAAGAAGTTAAGAGAAGTTAGAGGGAAGTTAAGGGACATAACCTTAACTTGCTGTATCCCCCACTTAATAATGGAGAAGCATTTGTCCCTTAACTTCCGTAGCGAACGCAGTGAGCAATAACTTCCCCTAAATTCCTTTAAATTCAAAAACAATAAAACATAAAATAAAATGGCAAATAAAAAAGTAGTAGTCGCTTTCAGCGGCGGTCTCGATACATCATACACAGTAATGAAGTTGACCCAGGATGGCTGGGATGTTTATGCAGCATGCGCTAACACAGGTGGTTTCTCTGCCGAGCAGTTGAAGACCAACGAGGAGAACGCATATAAGTTGGGTGCCAAGGCATACGTCACTCTCGACGTTACCCACGAGTATTACGAGAAATCATTGAAATACATGATTTTCGGTAATGTGCTCCGCAACAACTGCTACCCTATCTCAGTTTCTTCAGAGCGTATCTTCCAGGCTATCGCCATCGCTCGTTACGCCAAGGAGATTGGTGCTGATGCCATCGCTCACGGAAGTACAGGTGCCGGCAACGACCAGATTCGTTTCGACATGACATTCCTGGTGATGGCTCCTGGTGTAGAGATCATCACATTGACCCGTGACAAGGCGCTTTCTCGTAAGGAGGAGGTTGACTACCTGAACGAGCACGGTTTCTATGCAGACTTCACCAAGTTGAAGTATTCTTATAACGTAGGTATCTGGGGAACCAGTATCTGCGGTGGTGAGATTCTCGACCCAACCCAGGGTCTTCCTGAGGAGGCTTATCTGAAGCACGTTACTGCCAAGGAAGAAGAGGCTGAGCTGAAGATTACCTTCGAAAAGGGTGAGATTGTAGCTGTCAACGGCGAGAAGTTTGATGACAAGGTGGCTGCCATCCAGAAGATTGAGGAGATTGGTGCATCTTATGCCATCGGTCGCGACTGCAACGTGGGTGATACCATCATCGGTATCAAGGGTCGTGTAGCTTTCGAGGCTGCAGCACCTAAGCTCATCATCGAGGCTCACCGCCTGTTGGAGAAGAGCACATTGAGCAAGTGGCAGCAGTACTGGAAGGATCAGGTAGGCAACTGGTACGGAATGTTCCTCCACGAGAGCCAGTACCTGGAGCCAGTAATGCCGGATATCGAAGCGATGCTGACTTCTTCTCAGCGCAACGTAAACGGTACAGCTATTCTGAAGCTCCGTCCATACAGTTTCCAGACTGTAGGAATCGATTCACCAGACGATTTGACCAAGTCTAAGCTCGGTGAGTATGGTGAGATGCAGCACGGTTGGACAGCAGAGGATGCAAAGGGCTTCATCAAGGTAAGCTCTACCCCACTCCGTGTTTATTATGGTATGCACCCAGACGAGGAAAGATGATATGGTAAAAGTAGGTATTTTAGGAGCAGCTGGTTATACAGGAGGTGAGTTGATTCGCCTCCTTATCAACCATCCTGAGGCAGAGATTGTATTCGCCAACAGCGAGAGTAACGCCGGCAACCTGGTGGCTGAGGTTCACGAGGGATTGTATGGCGAAACTGACTTGAAGTTTACCGCCGAGATGCCTTTCGACCAGGTAGATGTTATCTTCTTCTGCTTCGGTCACGGTAAGAGCGAGGCGTTCCTGAAGGAGCACAATGTTCCAGAGAACGTGAAGATTATCGACCTGGCACAGGACTTCCGTCTTGCTCCAGAGACTGTGGTTGCTACCCAGCAGCCAACTCCAGCTGCTCACGACTTCATATATGGTCTTCCAGAAATAAATGAATCTAAGATAGCCACAGCTCAGCACGTAGCAAACCCAGGTTGTTTTGCAACTTGCATCCAACTTGGTTTGTTGCCTGCTGCTAAGATGGGCCTCATCAACAGCGATGTTTCTGTTAACGCCATTACAGGTAGCACTGGCGCTGGTCAGAAACCAGGTGCCACTACCCATTTCTCATGGCGCAACAACAACATGAGCATCTACAAGGCATTCAACCATCAGCACGTGCCTGAGATTTGTCAGAGTCTGAAGCAGACACAGGGTTATCTCGATGCAGCCATCGACTTCATCCCTTACCGTGGCGACTTCGCCCGTGGCATCTTCGCTACAGAAGTGGTAAAGACCGATAAGCCAATCGAGGAAATCGTAGCAGGTTACAAGGAGTTCTACAAGGATGCCAAGTTTACTCACTATGTGGATAAGGCTATCGATCTGAAGCAGGTGGTGAATACCAACAAGTGCCTGGTTCATGTGGATAAGTATGGCGATAAACTCCTCATCACTTCCTGCATCGACAATCTCTTGAAGGGCGCCGTGGGTCAGGCTGTTCAGAACATGAACATCATGTTTGGTCTCGACCAGACAGCAGGTTTGAAACTCAAGCCATCAGCTTTTTAGATAAAAGAATTCGGAAGAACGGATGAAAAATCATTCGTTCTTCTATCATAAAAAATAGTTTGTAATAAGATAACTCTATGAGTTGTCTTTCTTAAAACATAGATTTAACATGAAACTTTACGACGTATATCCTCTTTTCGATATTAATATTGTAAAAGGACAGGGCTGCAAGGTATGGGACGACAAGGGTCAGGAATACCTCGACCTCTATGGCGGTCATGCCGTTATCAGCATCGGTCATTGCCATCCTCACTATGTGGAGATGCTCACCAACCAGTTGAACAACCTGGGTTTCTATTCCAACTCTGTTATCAACAAGTTGCAGGTGAAACTCGCTGAGCGTCTGGGCAAGATTAGCGGTTATGAAGATTATCAGTTCTTCCTCATTAACTCTGGTGCCGAGGCGAATGAGAATGCCTTGAAGTTGGCTTCTTTCACCAACAGAAGAACCCGTGTGCTCTCTTTAGAAAAAGCTTTCCACGGCAGAACTTCCCTTGCCGTAGAGGTAACAAATAATCCAAAGATCATCGCACCTATCAATGATAATGGTCACGTAACCTATCTTCCTATCAACGATTTGGAGGCTTGGGAGAAGGAACTTGCCAAGGGCGATGTATGTGCTTGTATCATTGAGGCGATCCAGGGCGTAGGTGGTTGCAACATGGTTACTCCAGAGTTTGCCCAGGGCTTGCAGGCAGCCTGCAAGAAATACGGCACTTTCCTGATTTGCGATGAAATCCAGTGCGGTTACGGCAGAAGCGGTAAGTTCTTTGCTCACCAGTGGTTGGGCATCAAGCCTGATCTCATCACCGTAGCCAAGGGTATCGGTAACGGTTTCCCTATGGGTGGCGTGTTGATTTCTCCAGAGTTTACTCCTGTATATGGCCAGTTGGGTACAACCTTCGGTGGCAACCACCTGGCATGTACTGCCGCTCTCGCCGTTCTCGATGTATTCGAGAAGGAGAACCTGGTACAGAATGCGCATGAGGTTGGTGAATATCTCATTGCCCAGCTGAAGGAGTTGCAGAAGCGCAACAGCCATATCACAGAGGTTCGTGGCCGTGGTTTGATGGTAGGCGCCGTACTCGATATTCCTCACAAGGAAGTTCGCAGCAAGCTCATCCACGAGCAGCACTGCTTCACCGGTTGCGCCGGCACCAACATCCTCCGTATCCTCCCTCCATTGGTATTGACCAAGGAAAATGTGGATGACTTCATCGGAAGATTGGAAACCGTATTGAAGGAAGTATAAACCCATTGAGATAAGAATATAAAGAAAACTCAACCCATAAAAGAAATAGAAAGAAAAGAAAGAGAGCGGCAGCCGAATACATTTTTGGCTGTCGCTCTTGTTCTTCTTTTCATATCTAGACATATAGTCATGGATTATACGTAAATTTGATATCTATCCATATTTACCTCCTCTTAAATAGTAATAAGAAGATGTTTAACCCATTCATCACAAGCAGTATTATGCCAATGCCTCCACTTTCCAGTCATCGATACTTCTTCGGTCTTCCGAGAAGTTGATGCCCACCTTGTATTTCTTTCTGCTGTCATCGGCGAAGGCAGCGAGATAGTCCTTGCTGTCGATTTGCTCCATCGCTGCCTCAGCATCCTTCTTATATTTAAGTTCCAATATATAGACGCTGCGCTTGGTTTTCAGCACCATGTCGATTCTGCCATCAGATGTAGGCACCTCTGGAGTAACATCACATCCGAGGATTAACAATATGGTGTAGAGCACGGCTTGGTAATGGCGTTCGTTGTTGTTGACCAATGTATATGGGAACTTCTTGTAGAAAGTCTGGAGATGAGGGAGGAATGCCTCCATATTGTCCTCGGCACTCAGGATGAAGTTCTTTGCCCATGCCATGTAGATAGCATCACGGTCGCCCATGCCGTCTGGAGCATAATAGCGAAAGAGGCTGTTGGAGAAGCCCTTGCGCACCTCTTCATTAGGGAAGGCAAGCTTGTATAATTTCGCCAAACGATTGTATGACTTGATTGTGAGATAGCCGCTTTGGTATAATACCGGCACAGGGTCAACAATCTTCTCTGTTGGAGTATCGAAGCGGTCAGAGGTTGTCCAAATGTCGTCCAACTGGAGCATATCGGCATTTTTCTCTTGAAGCAGTTCTATCAGGAAGGTAGGAGTACCCGTAGAGAACCAATAGCTATCAAACTCATGGGTCTCTAAGCAATTGAACATGCTGTAAGGATTATACATATCGGCACCTTTCCCACTAAAGTGGTAGCCATCGTAATTATATCTCAGCTCAGCTAAGGCCTCCTCATAGTTCATATCATTGGCCTGCGCCAATTCCTCTATGTCATCATGGAAATTTTCCAAGAGCTCTTCCTTGCTGATGCCACAGATAGAACTGTACTTATCCCACATGCTGATATTCGTGATATTGTTCAGTTCGCTGAAGATACTCAACTGGCTAAACTTGGAGATTCCTGTTAAAAAAACAAAATGAAGATTGTCCTCTTCTGACTTCAAAGGACTGAAGAAGTTGCGCATGATGTCACGTATCTTGTCCTGCAAGTCCTTGTCTTTCATAGAGTCGTGCATCGGCGCATCATATTCATCGATGAGCACAACCACATTCCTGTCGGTCTTTTGCTTGGCGGCATTGATGATGCGAATCAATCGGACATTAAAAGCCTCGGTACTAACAGAAGTTATTTGGTATAAATCCTCGTATGTTTCAAGAATCTTATCAAGAGTTTCTTTCAGGCTTTCCATATTATAGTATTTCCCCTTGCTTAGATCAAGATGGATAACGGGGTGTTTCTCCCAATCTTTTTCCAAGGCTTCCAGCTTTAGTCCTTTGAATAGCTCTTTCTTTCCTTCGAAGTAGGCTTGTAGGGTTGTGACAAGGAGTGACTTTCCGAATCGTCGAGGACGACTCAGAAAGCAATATTTCTTCTCATGCACCAACTCATAGATTAAGTCGGTCTTATCTACATATACATAATTTCCCTCTATGATATTCTTGAAAGTCTGTATTCCGAGAGGATATCTTCTACCTTTCATAAGCTATTCCCTTTAATTATGGTGGCAAAGTTAAGGTATTTTTCTTGATTAACCAAACTTTTTGTAGCCTTTTAGCCCGATAACTCAATAAATCACCTTAAATGTCTCTACTTTCGAATAAAAGTAATAAAAGATTGTGGTTTAACGATTTTAGTTGACCACTTTTAGTTTCATTTGTAAGACGAGTTGACTCGGTTAAAACTTATTTATAATTCACGTTGACTTTCCTGAATCTTAGTCATATTTTTAGTTGACCACCTTAATAGATAGTCATATCTGGAGTTTGACTTCATATTCTCCACAAAACGAAGCCACAGGTTCACAAAAAACACGCTATCTCCAGCCATACTTTTTAAATATTTTGCTTATCTTTGCACCAAACTTATCAGTATGGAAGAATATCTCATCATATCAAATGCCAACTTCTTGCTCAGAGTGGCTTCCGAACAGATAGCATACGTCTGTTCGGAAGGAAGCTATTGCAATCTTCGACTCACCAACGGCGATGAATACACCTTCTCGTTCAACCTTGTGGTCTTTGAGAAGAAAATAGTAGAGCAACTTGCCCAAACGGCTCACTTCTTTGCTCGTGTTGGCAGAAACTACATTATTAATAGTCAGCACATTTTCAGCATCAACCTCAACACTTCAGAACTAGTGTTGTACAACGAGCAGTTTAGCGAGAAATTCACCCTGCACGTCAGCAAGGAGCCACTCAAACAATTAAAAGCACTTTTAGACAACTCCATAAAATCGTAAAAGGTATGAAAGGAAAAAACAATCAGGAAGAAACTTATTTCCTGGGCAAAGCTCAGGAAACAAGATACACAAAATCTCATATATATAAAAAGGTATTTGGGATAGCCGCTTGCGTGATAGCAATAATAGGTATAACCATCGTCCTTATGTTCAAACCGCAAAGCGTATCACAACCTCATGTGTTAAAGACGATAGCTGTTTTACCGGAAGGTGGTCAGATGCCAATCTTCAACGGAAATGGCGACATCAACGATTTCCTAAGATGGGTGATGACAAACATCCAATATCCTAAAGGATTGGAAGACAAGCCTGCGCGAGTCGTCATCAACTTCACCGTTCAAAAGGATGGAACATTGGGATTGTTTAAAGTTCTCGAAGCTCCCAAAGAAAAAGCCTATGAGCAGACTGTGATTGAACTTCTCAAGAGAAGCCCTCATTGGAAGCCTGCCCGACTCTCCGATGGCGAGGAAGTAAACATGGAGTTTACCTTGCCTGTCGTTTTCACTCCCGAAGTAAGAAAGAAATAATCAGCCAAAAAACGATGAAACAGTTTAGATTGATCCTTATATTATGGCTATGTATGGCAATGAATGCCAAGGCCAACGAGACCACAGCTAATCTACTTCAACAAGGAGATAGCTGTTTGAGTAGATATGATGTGTTTCATGCAACCCAATACTACCAAAAGTATTTGGAAGCAAATCCATCTCACCTGGGAGCACGCAGGAAACTGGCTTCCTGCTATCGGAAAGTAGGCAACTACACCGCCTGCATTTCTAGCCTAGACAAGATTCCATCAGATAGCATCAACCACGAAGACATGCGAATGTTCTATTATGCATATCTCAATCAGAACAACAATGACAAGGTTTCTCTCTGGGGTGAACGCATCGCATTCTTATTCCCATACGACTGTGAAATTATCGCTTCGCTTGCCGTGCATTACAATGGGGTGAACAAACCAGACAGAGCAGAAAAAGTGACGAAGAATTACATTTCTCAATGTGATTCTACGAACTTATATGTCAACAAGGAATATGCCTATTCCCTATTCATGCAATTCAAATACGATGAGGCTATACCCTTGTATGAGAAACTGATAGCGCAAGGATTTGATAATTTCGAATCCAATTTCATCCTTGGTCTCTGTTATGAGGACCTGCCGGACAATGAAAAGGCGCTGAAACATTACCAGAAAGCTGTTCAGTTCAAAAACGACAATGCCACTTGCCTTTTCCACTTGGCTTTGATAGAGAAATCCTTCTGCATGGATTCACTGTCTATGGCTCATTTCAACCAGTCGCTAGAGGTTTCCTTGCCAAAAGACAGAGCATTGCGAACCTATAAATGGTTAGCCGACTTACATTTCCAACACAACCGATATGCAGACGCTGCCCGTGACTTTGAGCTATGCACCTTATACGATGAGGAAGATAATCCTCTCAACCATTACAATGCCGCCCAAATGTTCATCGCTTCCAAGAACAAGCTGAAAGCGAAACAGCATCTCCAGATGTTCTTAGCAAATGCAAACAGACAGGAAGATAAAAAAGAGGCAGCACAACTCATATCCAAAGCCAAAGAGCAACTCAAGCAATAACCATCAAACTCACATAAATACATGAAAATAAATTTTATCTTAGGTTCAGCATTATTGCTGAGCCAGCCCCTTTGCGCTCAAAACGAAGAGGTAAAAGACACGCTTACCACCCAGATGATGATGCAAAACCTGCCAGAGGTTTTCGTCAAGGCGACACGTCCTATCGTCAAGGCAGAAAGAGGACAGTTGGTTTACAACATGCCACTGCTCATAGAGAAAATGCCGGCAGACAACGCTTATGATGCCCTTACCCGAATACCAGGAATAAACGAACTAAACGGCAACATCAATTATGCAGGAAAGGAACTGACTCTCATCATCAACGGCAAACCAACCACGCTCAATTACGCACAACTGGCAGAGCGATTAAAAGCCATGCCCGCATCACAATTAGCCAAAGCCGAAGTGATGCTGGCAGCGCCAGCACGCCTACATGTTCGTGGAATGGTCATCAACCTGGTTACCAAAGACTATGCTGGAAAGAACCTGCTTTCAGGACAAATACAAAGCATCTGGAGCCAAAGCAAATACGGAGAAGGGAAAGGCAAAGCCAACCTGCTGTTCCAAAAAGGAAAATTCGGTCTGGATGCCATGTATTCATTTACAGATGGAACATCATACGGTGAGACTACTACCAATGCCAATCATCCGCTTCAAGAGAAACGAGTAGCGTATCATGACAAGACCTCACAGAAAGCCCCTGGATTGACTCACAACTATCGCTTGGGACTGAGTTATGCCATTGCTGATAACCACCAGCTATCCCTGGCATATACAGGAAAATGGGACAGCAGTCATCCTCATCATGAAACGATGGGAACAGGCACATCCCAGCAACAGGGCAATGAACATACCTACCTGCACAATGTAGATGCCAGCTACAACCTGCCCTTTGGACTACAAATAGGCATATCCTATCTCAACTACCAAAATCCCAGCCAGCAATATCTGGAAGGAACAATACTTGACGAAGAACGTATTCTATACACAAACAGCAAGCAGGTAATAGACAAATGGCTTTTCACCGCCGATCAATCCCACTCATTGAAGAAGGGTTGGGAACTGTCGTATGGTATGAAATTCCAAAACAGCAACAACAGAAGCTACCAAGCCACGACCAACAAGGATGGAGCAGACATTCCTGATGCAACCAGCCAGGTGAATATCGAAGAAAGAATCTTGAGTTTCTATGGCGGCATAAGCAAACAGATAAACGAGCGAATCAGCTTGGAAGCCTCTGTCGAAGCAGAGCAGTACCATTCTCCACAATGGAACAAATGGCATATTTATCCCACACTTAATGCATCGTGGAAAGCCAATCCTGGCAACATACTCAACTTATCCTTCAGTTCCAGCTCACAGTTTCCTAGCTATTGGTCAACTATGAGCAGCATTTACTATGCCTCTACCTATATGGAGATATGGGGAAATCCTCATCTCAAGCCTTACTCTACATACGAGACCAACATGATGTGGACAATCAAAAGTCGCCATACATTGATGGCATTTGCAGAGTTCCAACCCAACTATTCTGTGCAGTTGCCTTATCAGACTACCGACCACCTGGCAGTCATTATGAAGGAGACCAATTTCGACTATAATCATACTATAGGCATTAGAGCATCGACGACTTTCGGTATAGGCAATTGGATGAACGGAAGTGTTTCGGCAACAGGAATCTACAGACATGACAAGAGTAGCGATTTCTTTGACTTGCCCTTCAATCGCAAACATATCTCTGCCATTCTTGCCGGAAATCTATCCGCCCAGCTTAGCCGAAGCCATCACATCCATTTCATACTTAACCCATTCTATCAGTCGAAAGCCATTCAAGGACTCTATGACATCAAACCAGTCTTTCTCCTGAATGCTATGTTGAGGTGGGCTTCCGATAATGATAAATGGAGCATTGTGATTAAAGGCAGCAATATCTTCAACGAGGGATTCTCTACAAAATCAGTACAAGGCAATCAAGACTATCACATGAACATCAAGCAAGATTGGGCATCAGCCTCCATCTCCATCATCTACAAGATAGGCAAGTACAAGGAGAAGAGAACCAAGGACGTGGATACTTCCAGAATGGGAGTAAACTAGCAAAATTCTTAAAATATCGTCAGTAAACAAGCGTACTTTCTTAAAAAATCGTCTATAAACACGCTATTTTCAGATAAAAGTAGTATCTTTGCACCGTAATTGCATTTTAACTATAAGACGACAATGAAAATAACAATTATCGGAGCAGGTGCCATGGGCGGTGCTATGGCTGAAGGACTCTTGCAGAGCGAGAAGTTCACTCCATCAGATATTACGGTATCAGACCATAACCAACCAGTATTGGATCACTTCGCAAGCGAAGGAGCCAGCGTAACTCTCGACAACCAGTTGGCTTGCCACGGCGCAGACATCGTATGCGTGGTAGTAAAACCATGGTGCGTAGAGAAGACATTGAAGGGTATAAAGGATGCACTCAACTACAAGAGTCAGAAACTCGTGGTCGTTGCAGCCGGTGTGTCTTCAGCCAACATCAAGGAGTGGTTAGACAAGGATGGTATCACCCCAACCTTCTTCCTCGTGATGCCAAACATCGCCATCGCCTACAAGCAGTCGATGACCTTCATCACTCCCGTAGATGCGTCAGCAACCGAAATCCAGCAGATTACAGATATCTTCGATGAATTGGGCGAAAGCCTCATCATGGAAGAACGCCTCTTCCCTGCTGCCACAGCTATGTCGTGTGCCATCGCTTACGCCATGCGCTATGTAAGAGCCAATGTGGAAGGCGGTGTAGAGATGGGATTCAAGGCTAAGGATGCCCAGAAGATTGTCTTGCAGACCATCAAGGGTGCCGTAGAGCTGCTTCAGGAAACTGGCGAACACCCAGAGGCTGCCATTGATAAGGTTACTACTCCTGGCGGCTGCACCATCAAGGGCCTCAACACCATGGAACAGGGCGGCTTCACCAATGCCGTCATCAAGGGATTGATAGCAGGAAAGAAATAAATAAAAAAGCTGCATAAGAGTAAAACCTATGCAGCTTTTTTGTTTGTTTTTACGCCTCATACACACTGGAAATACTATATTTCCTTACTTTCATATGTAGGGGGCAAGTTCTTATTTCACTTCAGGCAACAAGCAAGGGCGTACCTTGGAAGTTACACTAGCCTTCTCATTGACGACAACTGTGAATGGCTTGGTGTCAGCAGCATTCTTTGCCACCATTACCTTATAGTCGCCAGCCTCTACCTGCCACTGGCTATCAGTTTCATTGAAAGAAGCCAAGTTCTCGTATGGAATCTGGATGGTCACGGTCTCGCTCTCACCAGGCTGCAAAGACTTGGTCTTGGCAAAGCCACGGAGTTCCTTGGCAGGCTTTTCCATATCCTTTCCAGGAGCAGCCACATACACCTGAACCACTTCCTTACCAGCCATCTTGCCAGCGTTCTTCACTGCCACCTGCACCTGCACATTGCCTTGCGCATCCTTAGTAACTACAGGCTTGCCATACTTGAAGGTGGTATAGCTCATACCATAGCCGAAAGGATAAGCCACAGGCACGTTCTTGGTCTGGTAATAACGATAGCCCACATAGATGCCATCCTCATAATTCGTGTAATCCACATTCTTCACGTCGCCCTTGCTGCCAATGCCCTTGCCCATGAACATACCGATTACATCCTTTACCTTGACATCATCAGGATAAGGGAAAATGTCCTTGGAAGGAACATCATTGTAGCTAACAGGCCATGTCATAGGCAGACGACCAGAAGGATTCTCCTTACCCGTCAAGATGTCGGCAACGGAATTACCACCTTCCTGACCAGGCAACCAAGACAACAAGACTGCATCAGGAGCTGCCATCCAACTCTTGGTCTCGATTACACCACAAACATTCAAGATGACTGCCACCTTCTTGCCTGCCTTGTGGAAAGCATTGCAAACACCTGCTATCATATCCTTCTCTGCCTGGGTGAGATTGAAGTTGTCGGAGAGATGACGATCCAAGAACTCACCAGATGACTTACCAATGGTGATGATAGCCATGTCGTTGTTCTTCACGGCAGCAGCCATATCCAACTCAGCAAGGCTCATTTCCGGGATAAAATGTCCTGGAAGGAAAGCCTCTAATGGATTCTCAGGCTTAGGAAGAGACTCCTTTGCCTTAGGTGCATACTCCTCATAAGCCTTGCGGATAGCCTCATCCACCTGATAGCCAGCATTCTTCAAGCCATCCAAGAGACTTACCACATACGCATGGTTTACATTGCCAGAACCAGTACCGCCAGCGATGAAATCATAAGAGGTGTTACCAAAGAGGGCGATGTTCTTTACTTTCTGGATGATAGGTAAGGTATTCTTGTTGTTCTTGAGCAATACCATACCCTCGGTAGCAGCTTTGCGAGCCACCTCGGCATGTCCCTTCAAGTCTGGGTTGTTGTCAGCCACATACTGTTTGAATCTTGGGGTCTCCATGATATATTCCAGGATGTGACGCACGTTACGGTCGATGATTTCCAACGACAAGCGACCATTGAGCACCGCCTTGCGAATCTCGTCACATTGGTCTGCCTTTCCAGGCATCAAGAGGTCATTGCCTGCCTCCATCTGTGCCACGGCATTGATGCCACCGAACCAGTCGGTCATCACCATACCCTTGAAGCCCCACTCATGGCGAAGGATTTCAGTCACCAAGTCGCAACGCTCGCTCGACATCGTGCCATTGATGAGGTTATAGGAGGTCATGATGGTCCAAGGCTGAGACTCCTTCACCACAATCTCGAATGGCTTGAGATAGATTTCTCTAAAAGTACGAGGATTGCCGATGACATTGTTTCTCGTGCGATTGGTCTCCTGGTTATTCAAGGCAAAGTGCTTCACGGAAGTTCCCACGCCATTGCTCTCGATACCATTCACCATGGCTGCGCAAATCTTACCTGCCAACAATGGATCCTCTGAATAATACTCAAAGTTACGACCGCAAAGTGGGTTGCGCATGATGTTGGTGGCTGGAGCCAAGAGGACATCCACCCCATAGTGCTTTACCTCGTCGCCCATAGAAGTACCCACTGAATGAACCAAGTCGGCATTCCAGGTGGCACTCATCACGGTAGCCACAGGGAAATGAGTGCAGTAGAATGTCTTATTGGTATCCTTGCGCTTGGCATCGATACGCAGACCAGCAGGTCCATCTGCCACTACGGTAGTAGGAATACCAAGTCGCTCGATGCCATTCACTTGTCCTGCGGCACCAGGCACCAACTGACCTTGGTTGCCGATGGTAGCCATCATGCTTGATTTTACTTTGCCAGTAGAACCCACCAACAGTTCTATCTTTTCATCAAGGGTCATAGCCCGGATGACATCCTCAACAGGAGAAACGCCTAACTTGGGTGTTGTCTGGGCTGGGCACAATGTAGTCGAAGCCAAGAACACACAAGTGGTAATCATTACTTTCTTAATTTTTATCATATTATCCAATCGTTTTTGTCGTTAGAAAATCTTTTGTGCAAACTCTGTGAGATAGACACGCCAGTTGCGCCAGATGTGGCCGCCCTCGGTCTCCATATAGGTATATTTATACCCCTTCTCATCGAAATAGCGACGCAAGCCGGCTGTACTCTTATACAAGAAGTCGGTCTTTCCCATACCTATCCAATACAATTTTGGCTTGTTCTTAAACAAGGTTGCCAACTGCTGCTTCGCCTCCTCGTCCTCTTGCAGCATCTTATAGAAATCGGTGCGAAAATCGCCAGTCTTTCCCACATGCAAACCAGCGGAGAATAGACCAACGTAATCAAACTTATTAGGAAAACGGCGAGAGATGTCAAAGGAGTGTCCACCACCCATTGACAAACCGCAGATGGCACGATGCGCCTTATCCTTGCCCACCTTGTAATGGCTCTCCACATAGTTCATCACGTCAGGGAAGCTCTCATCCATCGTAGCCACCGCCTTGGCACCTTGGTAACCATAGAAAGAAGGCACATACATACCTGCCGACCATTCGCCAGGAGCAGCCTGACAGTTAGGGTTGCCATTGGTCATCACCACAACCATAGGCTTTGCCTTGCCTGTGGCTATCAAGTTGTCGAGAATCTGGGAGGCACGTCCCAAGGTTGTCCAAGCATCCTCATCACCACCTGCGCCATGAAGCAAGTAGAGCACTGGATAATCCTTGCCCTTGTCGTAACCTGCTGGGGTATAGACGGTCATACGACGCTGCATCTTGAGCGTAGGACTGTCATACCAAACCTTCTGCACATTGCCATGAGGCACCTCATTGACGGTGTAGAGGTCACCACAGTCTCCTTTCTTGTCTGACAAGATAAAAATATTGGTTACCGAAGTGATGTCACGAGTGATATAGACGCTTCCAGGATCCACAATCTTCACACCATCCAAGAGGAGATTATAAGAATAAAGCTCAGGAGAAAGATTAGTGCTGGTAAAGCTCCATACTCCCTTGTCATCCTTCACCAAGTCTGCCACTCCCGGTGCATCATACTTTCCCACAGGGGTATCAATCTGCTTGGTAGGCAAGAAGTCGCCCGTAATCTGCACTTTCTGTGCATTGGGAGCCTTGAGACGGAAAGTAACTGTATGGTTGGCGTTTAACTCTGGAGAAACCACAGGTACGTTGTCGAACAAAGCTTGTTGTGCAAAGCTGCTCATACTCAAGAGCAAGGCTGTTGCCATAAATGTTATCTTTTTCATTGTAATGTTGTTTGAAGTTACTTAAAGATTTTCTGGGCAAACTCACCCAGGTAGATGCGCCAGTTGCGCCAGATATGACCGCCATCGGTCTCCATATAGGTGAATGGATAATGGTTCTTGGTCAGTTTCTCTCTAAAGGCGGTATTGTCCTTAAAGAGGAAGTCGGTGTTGCCGATACCAATCCAGAAGAGCTTTGGCTTGGCAGCAAACAAGTCTGCCAACTTCTTGTCGAAGTTATCATAGATGTACTCGTTGGCGCCACCACTTCTTTGTTCCTGCGCCAAAGCCGGAGAACCGGAAATCATCAACAATAAGACGAAGGCTAATAACCTTCCATAATCATGTTTCTTGTTCATAAGGTTTACTAGTATAAAAATGATAATTGTTCAAAATTGCGCTGCAAAGGTACGCACTTTTTCAATACACCCTTTTCTGAAATGTTTTCTTGTATTTTGATTTTGTTCAAAATGGGTTTCCTATCTGTTCAAAAAGTTTCCTATTTGTTAAAAGTCCTTCATAAATTGTATATATCAGGGATTTATCGTATCTTTGCAAACAGAAAAATAACGAAATAGCCATGAGCAAAGAGAAAATACTTTTGTACGCCTTTCTAGGACTCATGCTGACACTATCAGCCTGCCAGCATCACGCCACTACCGACGAGGAGAACACCTATGAGGAAAAAGAATGGGTGCTCTCTGACCAAATATCCAACAAGAAAGTAAAAAGCATCTGCGAGGACCAATACGGACAAATCTGGATTGGCACCTTCCGTGGTCTCAATAAGTATGACGGCAACAAGTACTACCAATACTTCTGCGTACACGACTCCGTGGGGCTGCCCGACAACAATATCAGCAGCATTTTCAGAGATTCCAAAAACCGACTGTGGATAACTACGGCCAATGGCATCTGCTACTACAATGAGCAGGGCAAATTTACGAGAATCCCCCTCACCATGCAAAATAAGAATTTTACGCAGATACTGGAAGACAAAGCCGGCAGAATGTTCTTTACCACGGGCTATACCTTCTATCAATATGACGAAAAGACTAACAAACTCGTGGTCAAGTTGAAACAACTGGAAGAAAGACCCACCTTCAACCTGACCTGCCACATCGACGACCGAGACATCATCTGGATACGTACACCACAAATCATCACCGGCTATCGCTCGGACACATTCCAGAAAGTGGCAGAAATCAAACTTTCAGGCCATTCCCAATATTCCTATCTGCAAGATGGACACAAGCTGTGGCTATCTGGCTATGACGGCATGCAAATCTTCGATACCCGCACCCGCCAACTCCAGGCACTGCCAGCCAGCCTCAAGTCTTGGTCATTGCCACACGACATGGTGAACATCGTGCATCCATACGGCAAGAATGGCATCTTGCTCAATACTACCAAGCATGGCTTGTGGTTGCTCGACAACCATCACAAACTCGTCCATCAAAGCGACAAGAACTTCCCATTTGACTTGGGCAATATGCAAGTAAGCCAAATCTTCACCGACTCAAAAGGCAACTTATGGCTCGGTTCAGAAGAGGATGGCGTGAAGACCATCTATCGTTATCAAGACATGTTCAACAGCAACCTTGCCTTGCAACGCTCCGTGGGCAAGCAAGCTGTACTCGCCATTGTACCAGACCACACGAACCATCTTTGGATTGCCACCAAGAAAGATGGCATCTATGTCTATGACTTGGAGAACAAGCAAATCAAAAAGATACCCAAGGTATATCAAAATAGCAATGATGATAAAAAGAACATCATCACCAACCTCTATGTAGATGCCAGAAATTATATCTGGCTTGCCGATGCGGAGAACGTCGCCAAGTGTAAGTATGAAAACGGAGAATTGCGTGTTGTAGATTCTTATCCCATTTTTATGCCTATGGAATTTGCACAAGACAAGCAGGGCAACATGTGGGTTTCCACAGCAGGTGTGGATATCTATCTCATTTCTCATCAAGATGGAACCATGACCAAGAAGCAGTTGTTCCCATCTACCTTTACTTTCATCCCAAGCATCATTTGCCTCAATAATGGCAATCTGCTCGTATCTGCTTTCTATAAGCCGATATTGGAAATAGATGGCAAGACGAAGGTCATCCGAGAGTTTAAGGTAAATCCCACTGATTGGAAGAAGTGTATCAAGCGCAGTGTCTATATCCCGACAAAGACGCTCCAAGATAGCAAGGGCAACATTTGGTTTGGCACCGTCACCAATGGGCTCTTAAAATATGATGCCAACACCCATCGAATGCAGCCTATCCCAGGATTGTCATGCTCTGACATCTCCAGTATCGAGGAAGACAAGAATGGCAACCTCTGGGTGAGTACCATGTATGGATTGAACAAGTTGGACATCAAAGCCCATAAGATAACCTCCTACAAGGAGGCTGATGGCATCGGCGGTTTCCAGTTCTACGACCGTGCCTCCTGCAAGTTGAAAGACGGCACACTTATCTTTGGTGGTACCCACGGTCTCACCATCTTCAACCCTCAGAACATTACGACCAACCAGCCCATCAACTTGCTGTTTGAGAACCTAAAGGTGCATAACAATCTCGTACAAGCCAAGGAAAAAGGCAACATAGAGGAGAGCATGGAGCATTCTCCTCATATCCACCTGGGCTACAAGGAGAACAGCTTTAGCATCTCCTTTTCCGCCATCGACTACAGTGACTACAAGCGCATCCACTATTTCTACCAACTGGAAGGCTTTGACAAATCATGGGTCGATGCTGGCAGCAATACCGAGGCCTATTATTCCAACCTGCCAGCTGGCTGCTATACCTTCAAGGTGAAGATCGTGGGCAACGACAACAACCACACCATCGCCGAAAAGTCCATCAAGGTATCTATCGCCCCAGAGCCATGGAACGCTTGGTGGGCATGGTGCCTCTATATCCTCTTGGCAACTGGCGCAGGCTATGCCTACATACGATTCAAGCAACGCATCAATATGGAAAAGGAAATGGCTAGGAAGGCTGAGGTAGAAAAGGAACAAGAACAGCGCATCAACAAGATGAACATGAGCTTCTTTGCCAACATCTCCCATGAGTTCCGCACGCCTCTGACGATGATTTCAGGACCTGTGGAGCAACTCTGCGAGAGCACCGATATCAACAAGCACAACAAACAGTTGCTCAACATCATCAACAGAAGCGTGAACAGAATGCTCAAATTGGTAAACCAGTTGCTCGACTTCAACAAACTGGAGAACGACACTCTCCGATTACATGTCAAATTGTGTGACATCGTTACAGAGATGCAGCGCATCATAGACTTGTTTATCGTCAATGCCGAGGAAAAAGGCATCACACTCAACTGCCATGGCTTAGAAGGTTCTTATCTCATCTGGCTGGATGTTGACAAGTTGGAGAAAATCATCAACAACCTCATGTCAAATGCCATGAAGTTTACACCTCGTGGTGGAAAAATAGATGTCACCTTGGATTCGGAGATAGACAAGAAAGGGATGCAATGGGTCAAGATAACCGTTGCCGACACTGGCAAGGGAATACCAGAAAAGGAACTGGACAACATCTTCAAGCGCTATTATCAGTTGAACAACCAGTCGGCTAGTACTATCAACTGGGGTACTGGCATCGGCCTCTACTATGCCCGCAGCCTTGCCCTTCTCCATCATGGAAAGTTGTTTGCCAACAACCGCAAGGATTGCCAGGGAGCAGTCTTTACGCTTGCAATACCAACCCATGAGGAAATCTATTCTGATGCCGAGAAGAGAAACTTGGAGGAAGAGCAAAAGATGGAACTTTCCGCCAAGAAAGATTCTATAATAGCCAATAAGATAGAGCAGGAAGATGGCAGCGACAACCGTCCAAAGGTTCTTATCGTAGATGATGACACCGAGGTGGTGCATTATCTTCGCACCTTGTTGGCAACAGACTATCACATCATCTATCGCTTCGATGCGGAGAGTGCCCTGAAAGCCATCCGTGAGGAAGAGCCAAGCCTCATCCTGAGCGACGTGGTCATGCCAGGCATCAGTGGCTACGAACTCTGTAAGGAAGTGAAGCAAGACATCCAGCTCTGCCACATCCCTGTGATTCTCGTCACTGCCAAGACCACCCCAGAAAACCAGGTGGAAGGACTGAACAGTGGCGCCGATGCCTATGTTACCAAGCCATTCACCCCTAAGGTGTTGCTGGCTATGATCAACTCCCTGCTCACCAACAGAGAGAAGGCAAAGACCATCCTGAACAACGCCACCCAAACAGACAAGAGCGTAGAGGAGGTGCTGTCGCCACAAGACAAAGCCTTCATGGACGAACTGTACAAAATCATGGAGCAAGAACTAGCCAACTCTGAACTAGATGTGAACAAGGCAACGGAACTGATGCACATATCTCGTACCAAACTATACTATAAGGTAAAAGGACTGACTGGCGAGAACCCTAGCGTCTTCTTCAAGACTTACAAGCTCAACCGTGCCGCCGCCCTGATAGTAGAGGGGAAATACAACATATCGGAGATAGCCTACATGACTGGATTCAACACCCTCTCCCACTTCTCCACCAGTTTCAAGAAGCAGTTTGGATGTAGTCCAAGCGAATATAGCAAGAAGAAATACTGATACACAATCTCCGTGCTCCTGCCACTCGTTGGGCTTGAGGTTTCTAAACTACAAAAAATCACAAGATTTTATACAATTTATTATCATTTTGTTTGCATATATCGACAAAAAGTCGTATTTTTGCCCCAAAATGCGAAGGTATACAATATACCTTCGCCAGGAACAACTATAAAGAATAGAACTATGGATGAAGCAATTAAGCAAATCGGTGAAAGACTGAAAGGTCTCCGCGAGGTTCTCAACATTCCGGCAGAGGAAGTGGCTGAACTTTGCGAAATCAGTCTTGACCACTATCTCAAGATTGAGTCGGGAGAAGCCGACCCTTCTGTGTATCGACTTTCAAAGATTTCAAAGCGATACGGCATCGACCTCGACGTATTGCTCTTCGGCGAGGAACCTCGCATGAAGGGATACTACGTAACCCGCAAGGGACAGGGACCGGAGATAGACCGCAACAACCAGTATAAATACCAGAGCCTTGCCGTAGGGTTCAAGGATAGAAAGGTGAACCCGTTCATGGTACAGGTGGATCCGTTGCCAGGCGACAAGAAGCCAAACAAGAACGGACACGACGGACAGGAATATGATTATGTGATAGAGGGACAGCTCGAAGTTACTATCGAAGAGAAGGTGATGGTGCTGAATCCAGGCGACAGCATCTACTTCGACAGTAGAAAGTCGCATTGTTTCCGCTCACTCAACAATGAGCCAGCCAAGTTCCTTTGCATCATCATTTAAGTTTCCTTATATCATTATTTAGAAGAGTAACTATGATTGAGAGATTTCTGAAACAGACAAAATTCACTTCAGAGCAAGACTTCAAGGAGCATCTGGAGTTTATCATACCAGAAGATTTCAACTTTGCCTACGACGTGATGGACGAATGGGCAAAGATCAAACCAGACCACGTGGCGCTGCTTTGGGCAAGCGAACGAGGTGAAGAAATTCGTTTTACATACAAGGACCTGAAGGAGCAGAGCGACAAGGCTGCCGCTTACTTCCAGAGTCTAGGTATCGGTCACGATGATAAGGTGATGCTGATTCTGAAGCGTCACTATCAATGGTGGCTTGCCATGCTCGGTCTCCACAAGTTGGGCGCCGTAGCCATCCCTGCCACCCACATGCTTACCAAGCACGACATCGTTTACCGCAACAATGCAGCAAGCGTGAAGGCTATCATCTGCTGCGGCGATGATTACGTGGTAGAGCAGGTTAATCAGGCTATGCCAGAAAGTCCGACTGTCAAGACTTTGATCAGTATCGGTCCGGATATCCCGGAAGGTTTCCACGACTGGATGAAGGAATGGAACGAATGCGCTCCTTTCGTTCGTCCGGAGCATGTAAACTCTAATGAGGATACCCTGCTGATGTACTTCACATCGGGAACCACTGGCGAGCCAAAGATGGTGGCACACGATCACCTCTATGCCCTCGGTCATCTGACCACGGGTGTATATTGGCACAATCTCCATGAGAATTCCATCCATCTTACCGTAGCCGATACCGGTTGGGGCAAGGCTGTATGGGGCAAGCTCTACGGACAATGGTTTGCCGGAGCCACCGTCTTCGTCTTCGATCACGAGAAGTTTACTGCTGATAAGATCATGCGCCAGATTGAGAAGTATCACATCACCTCTTTCTGCGCCCCTCCTACCATCTACCGCTTCATGATTCAGGAGGATTTCTCTAAGTATGACCTCAGCAGTCTTGAATACTGCACCACAGCGGGTGAGGCAATGAACCCATCCGTGGCAGAGACCTTCCTGAAACTTACTGGTGTTCAGATTTACGAGGGCTTCGGACAAACAGAGACCACGATGACACTCGGAACCTTCCCTTGGATCAAACCAAAGCCAGGAAGCATGGGCAAGCCTAACCCACAATATGATGTTCACATCCTCCGCCCAGACATGACGGAATGCGAGGATGGCGAAAAGGGCGAGATTTGCATCCGCATCGGCGATGACAAACCTATCGGTCTCTTCAAATATTACTATCGTGACGAGAAGCAGACCAAATCGGTTTGGCACGATGGTTACTATCACACGGGCGATATGGCTTGGCGTGATGAGGAAGGCTACTTCTGGTTTGAGGGAAGAATCGACGACGTGATCAAGAGCTCGGGTTACCGTATCGGTCCTTTCGAGGTAGAAAATGCCCTGATGACTCACCCTGCCGTAGTAGAGTGCGCCATCACCGGTGTGCCAGACCCAATCCGCGGTATGGTTGTCAAGGCAACCGTCGTACTGAAGGATGAATACAAGAGTATGGCGGGTCCTGACCTCATCAAGAAGCTGCAGGATCATGTGAAGCACGAGACTGCTCCTTATAAATATCCTCGCATCATCGAATTCGTAGATGAACTGCCAAAGACCATCTCCGGCAAGATTCGAAGAGTAGAGATTCGAGAAAAAGACGGGGTTAAGTGAAAAACGAAGAGTGAAGAGTGAAGAATTCTCTTGCTTTAACAAGCTAAAATTTAGCATAAAAAAACTATTGAATTCTTCACTCTTCGTTCTTCACTCTTCACTTAAATATGCATTCAACATAAAATATAATAAGAAGAACAAGAGAATTTTTCACTCTTCGTTCTTCACTCTTCACTAAAATTTATGGGAAAAAGAATCGTAGTAAAGGTGGGCAGCAACGTGCTGACCCGAGAAGACGGAAAACTGGATGTAACGAGAATGTCGGCAATTGTGGATCAGATTGTCTGGCTCAGAAAGCACGACTATGAGGTGATTCTGGTATCTTCTGGTGCCGTGGCTGCCGGAAGAGCCGAACTGCACGTTGACCACCAACTGGACAGCGTGGAGCAGCGCCAGCTGTTCTCTGCCATTGGACAGGTGAAACTCGTAGGTCTCTATTACAACCTTTTCCGTGAATATAAGATCAAGATTGGTCAGGTACTGACCATGAAGGAGAATTTCGGTGCCGAGGAGCAGTACAAAAACCAGGAAGCCTGCATGCAGGTGATGCTGGAAAACAACGTGCTCCCTATCGTCAACGAGAACGATACCGTATGCATCACCGAGTTGATGTTTACGGATAACGATGAATTGTCTGGCTTGATTGCCAAGATGATGAATGCCGACACCTTGATTCTATTAAGCAATGTGGATGGCATCTACAATGGTGACCCAAGCGAGCCTACCACCCGCATCATCCCATCGGTTTATTACGACCGTGACATCAGTGAGTACATCCTTGCCAGCAAGAGCAGTCACGGCAGAGGCGGCATGACATCGAAAGTAAAAACCGCTCACGACGTAGCCAATGCCGGCATCAAGGTAATCATCGCCAACGGCAACACGCCAAACATCCTCATCAATCTGAAGGAACATCCGATGGAGGCCCTTCATACCGAGTTTGTGGCAAGACCTAAAGAGAAGTAGAATTTTGTATAAAAATAAACGTTATCGCCATTACATAATTTGTGTTCAACAACTATGTAATGGCGTTTTTCTGTCTTATATACAGTAATTTCAATATAGATATGGTGTGATTTCCAGTTGGATAAAGTTAAAAAATGCAATATCAATTGGAGGTTCACATGATTTTACCGATAATCACGAGAAAAAACTAATACTCACTCCAAACCCCCAGGTTTTCCGTATCTTTGCAGCGTAAAGTAATTAATGTATAATCATATAAAAAAAACGACACGCTATGAAGAAAGTGAACAAGATGAATTTTCTTTTAGAAGAAACAAGCAAGTGGCTATTATCATTAGGACTCATTATCTCAATGGGAGCCTGCAGTGACAACGATTCTGACGAGAATGTGCCTAATCCAGGACATACTCCACTGACAGATGTTCAAGTAGCGCCACGCAATCCTTACCTGGCATCCGAACATTATAGTATCACGCATTTCAATTCAGCACAGACCGACGCTTTCCCTTATGCAGTGAAGGATGGTATATTCACCGTGAATCCGGAGAATTGTGCTTCTACCTGGAGCGGACCTGTCAACCTGATGACACTTTCCTCTACCTCACCAGATTACATGTGGGGTATGAGCAGCGACCGCGTATCCTATATCAACGTAAAAGACGGAAAGTTTGAGCGCATTGTCGAAGCGGAACTTCCAGACATCAAGAAGCATACCAAGGAAGAGTTAGAAAAACTGACTGCCGACTATTCATCACTGAATGACTTGACCCAAGCGGCAACAGACATCCTGGGACAGATGCCACAGATGTCGATGGCGAACGGATGCTACGTTTTGTGCGACAAGGACAATTATGTATATATCAATGCTGGAAGAAAGCTGTCTCGATATCGTCTCAAGAACGCCTCCAAGCCTGAGGAAGGAATCATGTTGGACAACACGATAAACCTGGCTTCCAACATAGCCAATTCACGCACCCTTGTAGGAGTATCCATGACATTTGATGGTCATCTGATCGTTGCGGCTCAACGTTGCCTGTTGATGCTAGACCGTGGCTTGACTACCATAGAGGATACCTATACCCTGCCTACAGACCAGATATTGACCAATTCCGTCTCAGTGGACGAAAACTCTGTCTATGTGGCGAGCAACAGCACCGAGCCTAACGGCAAGGGATTGATACAGCGCATTATCTGCAAGAATGGCAAGTTCTCTACAGATGCTTCCGAAGGTGCTTGGCAAGCTTCTTATGATGGAGGTCCTGCTGCTCCTTGCATTAAATTGGGCTATGGTACTGGCTCCACTCCTACCTTGATGGGATTTGGTAGCGACGAAGACAAACTCGTTGTCATCACCGATGGCAGCAAACGCATGAAGTTAGCAGCATTCTGGCGAGACGAGATTCCTACAGATGCCAAGGTCATTGAAGAAGGCAACCCTAGATTGGCGGGAGTGTTTGAAGTATCATGCGGACTTCCTGTCTCTACTGAGTGGGTGCAGTCAGAACAGTCGGTAGTAGTAGGCGGCTATGAGGCTTTCGTTGTAAACAACATCAAGGAAACTGCCGAAAAAGCTACAGACAAGATTATCGGTGTATTGGCGATTGGTCCTCTCTTGGAAGGTCCAAAAGGCGTAGAGTGTGTACGTTGGAATGTAAAGGACAACAAATGGGAGGCTCTTTGGAGTCGCTCTGACATAAGTTCTATAAGTATGATTCCTGCTGTTAGCACAGCTTCTGACATGGTCTTCGTAAATGGTTGGTACGATAATGCAGGTTGGAAGATTACAGGTTTGGATTGGGCAACAGGCAAGACTCGCCACCAAGTGAATCTGGGTAAAAGTAATCGAGGCAATGGCGCATATGCCATCTTGCAGTACTTCCCGAATGGTGACTTATTGTTTAATTCGGTGGCAGGACCTTTCCGTGCCCCATTAAAGTAAATATGACGATGAATAAAATCTGGAATTTAAGTTTATTGTGCCTGGGCGCATTGGTATTGATCGTCCAGACAGCTTGCAGCGATAATGACAGCGATTCCCGAGAAGTTCCACAAGTCGTTCCAACAGCTCAGTGGAGCCAGACGATGGCAGGAAATGGTGAGACATTGGGAGCTTATCCCGATCTCTACAGCAACTATTGGGAATTTACTTATCGCCAGGATGAGAACTCTGATAAAATTATCTGCATCAAGGGACAATACCCTTACTGCAGATACATGAGTTTCTCATTCTACAATGACGAGACAGGAGATGTCATCGGCGGTTTGGACGATATCAACATTCATGCAGATGCTGGTTCTACCAATCCATTCAAAAAGACTATATCGGGCAAAAACTACTATACCCTCTATGTGGTATCTGACGATGTTAGTCAAAAAGTACTGGACAAGTTGAAAGGCGCCAATATCTGCAAGGTAGATTCCAAAGTCAAGAAGGTGATGATATGTCATCGCCAATACCTTGGTACAAAGGAAGATGGCAAGACCGATGACGAGTTTGGTGGAGTATCATTGCCTGAAATCACGGCATTGGACACAGAAAACTTCAAGAATGTAGTTCCACCTGCACATGTGGAATCGAATGTCTATAAGATTACATCGAAAGTTTTCTCACAGAAGTCGGATGAGAACAACCAAGTGCCATTTTTCCTGGCACCAGTGAGCAGGTATTACCCGAACAATTCCACCTCTTATCTCTATGCTCGCACCCATCTGCAGAAGGATTCCATCTTGGCGTTCACCTTCTATCCTGTTACTGCACCGACCAAGCCTGAGGAATACGCTACAGCTGATGCCCGATATTGGTCCATCTGTCTAGGTTCTGCATCCGATACCCGTTCATATTATTCAATATGTGACCGTGATGCAAGATACGAGCCTGGCAAGAAAGCCATGTTCTTCATCTGCCTGAAAAACAACCCTAAGTTGAAGGAGATTGAGGAAAAGGTGAGAAAGCTCAATGAGGAACAAGGTGGTTTCGTGAACCTCATGGTATGGGACAGCGAGAAGAAAAACATAGACGGAAAGCCTATTGGCGAATATATCACATTGATGTATCGCAACATCCTGCCTAATCCTGACTGCCTTTATTCTATGGTGAAGATGACACCTACGGCATATAAGGACGAAAAGGGTGAACCTATCGACCATGTCACCGACCCAGAAAATCAGTTGGCGCATCTAGCATTGGGGAGATATGGTCCTATAGGCACAAAAATCAGCACCCAGTTATTCCTGGAAGCCCGCATTGATGTCGTACACATGTAATAAACATGATTTACGTCAGGCAGACAACACTGCTAGTTTAATTTTTGTAAAAATAGTGACTGTGATTTGCCCATCTTGATAAAAAGCATTACTTTTGCAAAAAAGTATCAAGAATGGGAATATCTATCGAATTTGCAAGCCCAGACATATTTTATGCCTTGGCTTGCTTTACTTATATAATAGTAGGCATAACATGTGGCATCATCAGATGGTGCCATATGTGCCATCCTTACGACAAACAGGCAGACTTCTTTTATCCTGCTCGCCGGCAAGTGACCTTTTATTTTGCGGCAACTGTCTTGCAGTTCCCATATATATTATGCCCACATGACGCTGACTTGTGGTTTTACGTCCGCTCGTTTGGCATCATCTATTATCCGATGTGTGCAGCCATGATGTTCCATCGTTACTTCCGCCTGGGACATGGTAATCGTAATTGGCTGTCGCGTTTCAAGTTTTCCATATCTATTGGTTTACTCATCGTGCTAATGCTCCTATCTCTGTTCCATACCGATGACACATTCTCAAGAAACCAGTTGTTATGGGAATGTGTTATGGGTGGCATAAGCCTTCTGCTCACCATGGATTTTGTAATCGAAGGTCGATGGCTCAATCATCAGATAGACAATTACCACACACAGAATTACTCCAATGACAGCGATTTTCCGTATGCTTTTGCCAAGAAGGTGATTTATCAACCCCTGGGATGTTTCTTGTTGATGTGGATAGTTTTTCTTACAGACAGCAGAATGGTAAAAATGATTGTTGACCTACTGCTTGCAGCCTGGATGCTGCTTATCCTATGTATGATATTGCATCCCAACCGCATAATACATTCTGCAGAAGTAAAAGAGAAAATGGAAAAGTTGGAAGTGGAAAGTCTTCAACTGGTACAGAAAGAAGCCGAAGAAACTGAAAATCAGGCCATCGCAGAGGACATGGTTGAGGGTGAAAAAGGAACAGCAGTGAAAACTGAAAGACAAATTCAGCCAGAGGAGTGGGATACCGTGAGACAAGAAGTGCTTACCATCGTGAGTCGGCGGTATCTGGAACCCAGCCTGAAACGAGTGGAAGTAATAGGCGATGTAAGAAAATCCACACACAGCTTGGCGGGCAAGTTTATCACAGAAATAGGATTCTACCAATTGGTAAATGCCTTCCGCATCCGCCATTACGAGCAACTGATACAAGATGCGCCTGCAGCTATGAGCCAAGAAATGGCTGCCGAGAAATGTGGCTTCAAGAATCGCTGGGCACTCTCCAATGCCCGCAAGCGAATGAAAGATTTCGACTATTCGCTTATCGAGAAATATCTATAAGTAGGATAAGATATTACATTGTTCCCCTCAAAATGGCAGAAAGTTTACCTACGGATTAAACTTTCTGCCATTTTCTTTTGCTCATTCAAGAAATAGTCGTATCTTTGCCATTACAACAAAGTTGTAACACCAAAAATGTAATGGCATATGAAACCAAGTAACAGGAAATTAGCAAATCCTTTCATCTACCAAGGTTATGAAAGTCCCGAGTATTTCTGCGATAGAGAAGCAGAGACTGCTACCCTTTTATCTCATCTGAAGAACGGCAGGAACGTAACACTTATCTCTCGGCATAGAATTGGCAAGACGGGACTCATCAAGAATACCTTCTTCTATCTCGAGGAAGAAGAGAACGATACCGTGTGCCTTACCGAGTTGATGTTCACCGATAATGACGAGTTGTCAGGCTTGATAGCCAGGATGTGGCGAATGCCGGCATCAAGGTGATCATCGCCAATGGCAATGTGCCCAATATCCTCATCGACCTGAAGGAGCATCCGATGGAGACCCTTCATACTGAGTTTGTGGCAAGACCGCTAAACAAGTAAAATCATTAGGGATAAGAAATACAGATACCTAAAAAAAGCAGCAAGCCTATTTATAGACTTTGCTGCTTTTCGTTTTCATTATGAATAGTTGATACGTTATTCTAATACCAATACATGGCTCGTTCCATCTGTCTGGCTGAATACATTCAAACCAACTTTCATCAGATAGTCACCGCTATACTGCTTGCCATTGCACTCCAAATCAGAATCCTTGCCAGGCATCAGATTAGTCTCCTTTACGGTATAAACCTTATCGGCATCCAATCCCTGCATCTTCACATTCATCACAGGCTCCTTGTAGCGTGGATGCAAGTCGTAAGCAAAGAGAACGGCACGCTGCTTGTCCTTACTTACATAGTTAATGGCACAGTGGTTGCCTTCGTAAGGAGAAACCAGGCGATACTGATCGCCCTCAAGAATCATCGGCTTCATGCTATCGTAGTTCTTAACTGCATTCTGCACAAACTTATAGTCATCAGCAGTAAGCGACTTGAGGTCGATATCAAAGCCCAACTTACATGAACTGCAAACATCGGTGCGGAACTTCACACTGGTATTCTTGTTCCAGTTAGTTACATGAGAACCCATGGTCTTGGCTGGGAAGAACTTCGACAAGCTCCACTGGATGTAGAGGCGCTCGTATGGATCAGTATCGTCTGAACACCAGAACTCAGTGAAATACTTAAGCATCTCGTAATCCATTCTGCCGCCACCACCTGAGCAAAGCATCATCGGCAACTTAGGATACTTCTTATGAATACGGGTAAGCACCTTGTAGATACCACGGACATGATCAATATAGAAATTACCCTGATTCTCCTTATGATATGGAGAATAGATATTGGTAATCACACTGTTGCAGTCCCACTTGAAGTAAGCCACATCCGGATTCTCCGTCATGATACGATCCACGATGCCGAACACATAATCCTGTACCTTAGGATTACTGATATCAAGTACCAGCTGGTTGCGGTAATAATAAGTATCACGCTTTGGCTGCATAATCACCCAGTCAGGATGCTTCTCAAAGAGTTCACTCTTAGGATTCACCATCTCAGGCTCAATCCAAATACCAAACTTTACACCAGCCTTCTTGGCATCTCTTACCAATCCTGGGATTCCATCAGGCAGCTTGCTCTTGGTAGCCTCCCAGTCGCCGAGACCTGCATGGTCGTCCTTACGAGGATACTTGTTGGCAAACCAACCATCATCAAGCAAGAACATATCTACACCCAGGTCCTTGGCATCCTTCATCAACTCAGCAAGACTCTGCTGGTTGAAGTCGAAGCCAGTATTCTCCCAGTTATTCAAGAGCGTAAGGCGATCTTCCTTACCCATGTTTACCTGATACTGACGAGCCCAATTGTGCAAATTACGGGAAGCCTCACCGATACCATTATCACTCATGGCAAAGATAAACTCAGGGGTAGTGAACGTCTCACCAGCTTTCAGCTTATAATTAGAGGCGTATGGATTGATGGCAGGAATAACACGAAGGGCTCCCACGTTATCTACCTCGAAGGTAAAACGGAAGTTGCCAGGCCATCCGATGGTTCCAAGCATCACCTTGCCCTCATTCTCCTTGGCTGGCTCATCGAATCCCAGTTCAAAGAACGGCTCCTCATGCATGGCTGCACGGGTACCCAACTTGGTATCAACAATTTTCTTACCAGCAGTCAACTGACAAGTCTCAGGCTGTCCTTCCTTAGCCCAGTCGCTATGATAATTGGTAACGAAATACTTGTTCGCCTTGAAATAAAGCATTGTAGAGCTATATCTCCAAAGCGTAACCGGAGCTTTCTCCTTATGAGAGATTTCGCTCCATGCCTTGATGACGTTCTCCTTAGGGTAAGCTGCATAGTGGAGTTTCACGGTCAGTGGATACACCTTGTCCTTAAGAGTGATGATGGTCTCAACACCTCCACTGATAGCCTTTTCTTCAGAAGACTGGTAATACAAATAGGTGGTCATATTACCATCTGCATGGGTCACTGCCACTGCCGGCTCGAAGAAATCTTCAGCACCAGAGGTTGCATAAACCTCATGACCTCGCTGGCAGACGGAACCATCAGAAGCTGCATATACATCCCACTTCAGATGATTGTAATCAGATGGATTCTTCAACTTGTCACCCAGATACACTTGGTAGAGGCGACCCTTAGGAGAAACCTGCATCACGAGGTCGGTCTTGTCTGTTGACACTCTGATGGTCTTTTGAGCAGATGCCATAATAGATGTCATGCACATCGCTGCGATAATCATAAATACCTTTTTCATCGTTCTTTGGTTTTTACGTGATTGTTTTGTTATAATTAAACGCTATAATTCTTTCGTTATTATCTTAGAATTTGATTCCTGCAGAGAATTCCACCGTAAACGGACGGAGATAGCTACCACTCATGTACTTGCCTTCATACTTTCCGGCTTCCTGCTTGGTAATCAGTTCAGAGCCACTAATGGTACCCTTGGCACCCTTCTCGTTAAAGATATTGATGACACTCACGCCAAGGCTCAGCTTCTTGTTCACATTCCAGTTGATTCCGCCGAAAGTCTCCCAGTGACCATTGAAATAGAGTGCCTCCTGAAGGTTGGCATAGGTCTTACCGAAGTAACGGAAGCTCAACCAGGCATTCAGATTCTTGGTGATGTCGTATTTAGGGTCCAACTCGATAAGAACCTGAGGAATCTCCTTGACTATCATATTGTTGGCATTCACACCCATAGACTGACCGTCACTGAACGTTACGCTCGCATTATAGTTCTTATACACCGGCTTCTGATAGGTGAAGAGTGCGTGCATGTGGAAGTTCTTGAACGGATTGATTTCTGCCGAGGTTGTCCAACCCAAAGTCTGGATATTATAGATGAGCAACACGGTCTTACCCTCTGTAGTACCAGGCTTGGTAAGATTCTGCTGGTCGATATTGTTCGACTTTGAAATGTAGGTCACCATTGAAGAAAGGTCAATCCAATCATTCTTGTAGAAAATACCACCACGAATCAGTGGGATGGTTACTCGCTTATACTGCTCCTCGGTAGGACCTGTACCTGCATACTCGCTGATGCGTGGGAAACGGGTGGCGATGGTAGCATCGGCTGTCAAACCAAACTGGCGGGTAAGGTTATACGTCAACTGCAAGGTGGCTGCATAATTCAATTTATCCTTGGTTACGTTCTTTGCTTCGATGCTGTGCTCGGTAGCAACAACAGAACCATCAGCAGCAGTGGCGTATGTATTATAGTTACCCATGTGGAATCCAGAGAAACGTGGAGTAGAAATCTGCTCGGCAGACATGCGGTAGTACTCCAATCTACCACCATAGAACACCTTGAACTTAGGACTTACCTTCCATTCGTCGGTAAAGTAGAGTGCCAACTTGTTCTCTGATCCCTTGGTGTATTCAGGACTCAACTCATTATAACCGAAAGTCTCAGAACGACGGGCTGTCTGTGTAGGATCAAAGGGATTGACATACATCTGGCTCAATGTGCGAGGATAAGCTTCTACGGTGCCTGCCCACTGGAACGAAGATGAATAGTAATTGAGATGGTAATACCACTCGTTCAAACCAATCATTAACTTATGGTTGTTCAACTGCTTGGTGATTTCGGTAGTCAAAAGCGCATTGCTCACCTTACCAACATGCAACCAGGTGCGACGGCCTTCTATATAGCCACTGTAGGCAGACCCATCAGAAAGCTGATAGCCATCAGCCTCGCTCACCTGAGAGATGGTACTTCCTCCGTAATCCACAAAATTGGCAAGTGGAGCATTCATATACTTGGCGTTGAATTTCCACAACCATCCATTATCAAACTGATACTGGCTGATGAGGGCAATCTCGTTGGCATGATTCTCACTGCCATCGCTCATATTCCATGTCTCCATCTTTCCTGACTTTGTATTCAAGTATTGGAAAGAACCTTGACGCTGCACGTATGAGTCCATACCAGGGTCAAAGCCATCAATCTTCTTGATACTACCGTCGCCAGAATAGATAAATGGGGCTGCATTGGCAAAATTGCCAGGGTTCTTGCTGTTGGAATACTTATATAATAAGGAGACACGTCCCTTTCCATCATTCAAGATACGAGTGATACCGAAATGATAAAGTTGGGTACGGTCGGCATAATCAGTAAAGCGAAGCTTGAAACTACCTGGATCGAAATTCTGATACATACTGGCAGTATAAAGCCAATTGTCACCGATTCCACCAGACAGGTTGAGATCTACATTCTGCATACCAAAATGGTTTGCCTTATAGTTGAGCTTGCCCTTGAACTCTTTCTGTCCCAACTCGCTGAAAGAAGAAACTGCGTACGCAATATTACCCGTAGCAATGGCAGACTCAGATGGAGTCATCAAGTCGGTACCTTTCAGTGAGGCATCGCTTCGCCAATGGGCAGAGAGTTTGTGTACGGAAGAAGAGTAAACGGCAGGAAGACCGTTCTCATATACGGTTACATCCTCGCTTGGCAATCCTATCTGGATTTCACGAGGCTTGTTGGCATCAGATGCGTTGAGCATCACATTACGCTCTTCCTTTTTCTCCTTGTTTTCAGATTCGTCGGAAGGAAGTGCATACACTTGGCTTGCAGCAGACATCGCTACCAAAGCCATAGAAAATGTACGGATTCTTAAGTTCATAATCTTACAGTTGTTTATTCTTATTTTGACATGATTTCACTTGCCACCGAATGCGATTCGATTGCGGTTGCAAAGATAAGGAGATTTTTCAGACATTGGCATCATGTGTAGGTTATGAGTAGATAAATATTAGGTTTGTTAAGTATATAACCTTCTAATAATCAAGCCATCAAAGATATTAATACTTTTTAATAGAGTAGATGGTAAAAAGAGAAATAAATGTAGTATCTTTGCAAAAAAATACAATTATAAGGCACTCTAATAGCCTATCAGATAGTAACAATAACAATTAAAAGGATAGTTATGAAAGTAGTATTGTGGTTCTTAATGATGTTTATGCCATTAATGGCAAATGCTTCTTCCGTAAACGAGGAACAGCTGTTCCATCGTTTAGACAGTTACATCGCTCAGCGAAGCAAGTTTACCCAAAGAAAAGAAGCGAAACTGCTAAGACTCAAAAAGCAACTACACATGACTTCCGACAAGCGCAGCCAGCTTAGTCTCTATAACCAGATCTACAGGGAGTATTATACCTACCGTTACGACTCTGCCATGACATACGCCAAGAAGGGCTACCAACTGGCAGAACAGCTTCAGGATGATTATTTCGTCAACCTGAATAAAATCAATCGTGCGGCAGTGCTGTCAACAGGCGGTTTCTACAGCCAGGCAGAAGACTTAATGCTCGCAATGGATGTGGAGAAAATGTCACCTAAGTTATTGCAATACTATTATTATACCTTGACTTGGGTATATAACTACTGGGAAACTTTTTGCAACAAGTCGGAATTTCAAGAAGGATTGTTAGCCAAGAAACGTTTTTATTTAGGCAAGTCTCTTGAGCATATCGGCAACAAGGAATCCGCCCTTTATTACTATCTTTCAGGAGAGTTTGAATATCTAAAGCAGCGTACAAGCAAAAAGATGCTTCAGTTCTACATGAAGGCACTTTCAGCCAGTCCCCTGAACAGCCGTGTGCATGCCTCATCGGCTTATTGCATTGCCCGCTATTATTATGATACCGACCAAAAGGATTTATATGAAAAGTATATTGTAGAAGCAGCCATCTCAGACCAGATATGCCCCCTGAAGGAGAATCTTGCTCTTCAGGAACTTTCCACCTATCTATATAATAAGGATGCCTCCTATGCAAAGAGGGCTTCCAAATACATCTATTGCTCCATGGAGGATGCCCAATTCTACAACAACCGTCTCCGCATGGTTGAGATTTCCCGCATACTTCCCCTTATCACAGAAACGAACCATCAGGCAGAAGTACGCAAAAACCGCATCGTAACAGCATCTCTCGTCATCGTGAGTATCCTGTCACTAGGATTCCTTGCCATGGCTTTCTTTGCGTTCAAGATGAACAAGCGTCTAGCCAAGAGCCGTAGGGAGATAAAAAGCCAGAATACACTCTTGGACGAACTGAACCAGAAGCTGCTCAACACCAATAAGCGAAGAGAGACCTATATGCATTTATTCATGGACATCAGTGCCGTATATATCAGGAAACTGGATGATTATCGCAAATTGGTAAGCCGCAAAATCAAGGCAAAACAAACTGCCGATCTTCTGACTGCCATCAACAGCTACAAGCTGGCAGAAGAAGAGGCAGCCAACTTCTATATTCGCTTCGACAAGGCATTCATTGACTTGTATCCGAATTTTGTGGAAGAGTTCAACCAACTGCTGTTGCCTGAAAAGCAGATTGTACTCCCTGCCCCTAACAGTCTCACCAAGGAACTGCGTATCTATGCACTGATGCGACTGGGAATTACGGATGGTCAGGAACTGGCCACCCTTCTGTTCTATTCTACGCAAACCATCTATAATTACAAGGCAGCCATCAGAAAGCGAGCCAAAGACCTCACCACTTTTGATGCAGCCATCAACCGACTATGCAATGTGATAGGCTAATAAATGGCAGAAAGTTGAGGAACAGCCTCAACTTTCTGCTATATTCTTTTGTACATGCAAGAAATAATTGTACTGCTTAAACTAGCCAGAGAATATGGTTGCTTAAGTAAGAGAATATGGTTGCTTAAGTAAGAGAATATGGTTGCTTAAGTAAGAGAATGTGGTTGCTTAAGCTTACGGATACTGAATCTCGGGTTAACGGAGATAGTTTCTTGAGTTAGCGGAGACAGTTTCTTGGGTAAGAGAATACTGCTTCTCGGAGTTTGCCACTAGGCTCAGCAGCTCTGCTGAGCCTAGTCAGCAGGTCTGCCGACTGCAGTCAGCACGTCTGTTGACTATAGTGACAACACTTTATAGTTGTACAATAACACACCTTATAGTTGTACAACTACAAACTCTGATGCAGAGATACTACTTTCTTCTGGAAATACAATTATTATCTGCAACTTTTTATCGAAAAAAGTGAAGAGAAAGATTGCTTTTTCGATATAAAATCGTATCTTTGCACTTTGAACAGCTAAAATCAGTAGCATCATGAAAGAACCCAGCAAGAAATATAACGATGAAGACAACATGCTCGTCAACGACTTGCGCTCCATCGTCAGCAAGGCTCGCAGCAAAGCATTTGCTGCCGTCAATTATTCTCTGGTGGAAAGAAACTGGAGAATAGGACAACGTATTGTGGAACAGGAACAGAACGGAGCATCACGTGCTGAATACGGAAAGCATGTAATAGAGGTCGCTTCGGCTGCTCTTACAGAGGAATTCGGGAAGGGATTCTCATAAAACTTTTATGTCTCACAATACGTGGTTAGCCGATGGCTTACAGTTAAAAAACAATATTTCTTGCATTATTTCTACCTATACTTCGAAATAATTTTGTATTTTTGCAAAGTATAGTTAGAAATAATGTAAGATTATGGACAAGCAAATCGGCCAAGAATCTCTTCATAGAAACGATTGGACTAGAAAGAAGAAATAAATATCAATGCACCATATCAAAAAGTGAGACAGTGTTTCACCTTTTTGACATGGTGCATTTGTTATCTTATGAAATGACACCATATAACACAACTATATCACTTTGTCTGTATTAAATGCATATATAGCATTTTCTAGTTGTCGTCCTAAGAGATCTGTAAAAGGGCCACATTCATATTCATATCCTGAGATCTTCGAAAAACGCACCTCCATGCTACCTTTGGCATACATATGACCATTATCATAATGTTCAATTTTCATAGGAACAATATGATCTGTAGCCTTCAGGGTGACACTTCCGTCATAATTGTCTATAATTCGATATATTCTAGCTTCTACTTGAAAAACTCCATCCACCTTAGGCTCAGGTGTCTTATACGAAGGTTCTTGTGCAACGGGAGCATTAGCAGTTTGCGCTTCCGGCTGCTCTTTTCCACCAAAATGCTTTCGTATTTTCTTTTCTAACTCACACGAATTTAAACCAATTAGCAACATTACTACTAAAGCAAGTTGCCCGATTTTCAAAAACTTTTTCATATTTTCTCTTATTTATGTAATGTTTGAGATTTACTATTACCAACCTGTACAACTTTTGAACAATACAAATACAGAAAGCGGAATGCCAGCAAGAGAGAGACAGCCCCATTTAAAATTCTTATCCTTACCACTTAAACAGACAAATGCCACAAAAGGAAACAAGACCATGCCTACTAATGCCATAAAAACTAAACTTCCTGAGTCTCCTTGCGAATCATCAAAGTCTACCCTAGCTCCATTTGGATCTATTGCATACATACAGTAACTTACTAAGGCTAGGAAGGAACTTAACAAAAATCTTTTCATTATTTCGTATTTTTACATGTTATTTTTTTCTTCACACTCTTGATTTAGTTGGGTCAAAAAGTCAACAACTAATTTACTTGGCAAATATCCTCTACAAGAAACTCGCCCACGATAATTATCTACTAATAGATACGCTTTTTCCTCCTTTTTTTAACAATGCATGGCAAAATGAATGGCGCAAATGGCGCATGAAATCCAACACCAGACAATTTCTCTTCGTACAATACAATGTTGCATTACGAATAGGGCGAATGCTATTATCATTTAACTCACTTGATTTAGCAAATGACATAGCTTTCTTTATATTTAAAAATACAACAAACGTCTTGGGGTATAGATCTCTAAAACTACGTTCTGTGTGCAAATTCCTCAAACGAGTCTCGTAAATAAACACAAATTTCGCCAATGTCTTCAAATCGGTTTCCAATCCATTGTATGACATACTTAAACTATCCTCCTCACGTGGCTCCTCGTGCTTTTAAAAAGTTTAACCACCCATACACAAAAAAAGAAACGTGGAGCCAGTCTGTCACTCGTTCCACTGTGTGAGGCTTCTCGCATTGCCCGATAAGTCGAAACGAGCAACGCTGATACAACGCCAATACAACGTCAAATCTCATGCAACATTCAAAATGATAAGAAAATGTGTGTAAATGCTAATATATACAGCATATAGTAGGCATTTAATAAAGTATGTATTTTGTTATTTGTTTGTTACTCTACTATTTGATTTTATAATTTATCATAGTTAATGGTTCGTAATTGGTTCTTGTTTTGGGTAACAAATCCAATTATTTTTCGTATCTTTGCACCGTGAGTAACAAATCTCGCAAAATGACAATAAGTAGAATAAATAACAAAGTAACATGAGAAGTAACAATGAACCTGTGCGCATACGCTACAAGGATTTAGCAAATGGTACAAAGTCGATTTATCTCGACACTTACAAAAGTGGAAAGAGGTCGTATGAGTTCTTGAAGCTTTATCTGCTTCCTGAGGACGATGATAAGGCTAAGGCTGTCAATGCCGAGACCTTGCAGAAGGCAGAAGCTATCAAAAACCAACGAGTGCAAGAAATCCTGTCGGGAAAGTTGGAAACAGTGAAGTCTTCCTTGGAGCATCCTGCTTCTACAATAACTACAAGCAAGAAGACTGCACGAGTAAATAAGAAGGAAAAAGTCGTCAGTGCTAAAAATGGCAAAGGTGCCAAGGGAAAGGAAAGTGAGACAAACGAAGTTGTCGGAGCTGTTTCGGGCAGAGAAGGACACCAATGGAAGTTTATTGACGATGACGGTGAGGACAGAGCCATAGACGGAACAATCAAAAAGCATAGAGGTAGACCCAACAAGCGTGAAGCTGTCACTCTTCGTTTCAAGAACCTTGCCAACGGCAGCAAGTCGCTCTACTTCGACATATATTATAATGGCGAGCGCAAGTACGAGTTTCTGAAGCTCTATATCAATCCAGAGATTACCGAAGCTGACAAGCAGAATAATGCCTTGGTCATGGAGACGGCAGAGCGCCTGAAAGAACGCAAGATGCGAGAGGTCGTCAATGGAGAGACTTTCACAGATCCTTCTGACGAGCTGAACCAAGTGGAGAAAGTTGAGGAATATACCAGTTCTGTGATAGTCCGTAGTCGCAAGATGCGCAACGGAGACCGTTCTATCTTCCTTGATATATATTATGGTAAGGGGGAACGTGCCTATGAGTCGGTTGGTCTTTATCTTCGTAAGGATGACAGCGAGGAGAAACACAAGGAAATCTGGAAGGAAGCTGAGAAAAAGGCCAAAGAACGCATGAAGGCATTGAAGGACGGAACCTTTGAGAAGCGTGTCGGCAGAAGAGGCTACAAACCACATGGGGAAGATCCCGATGCCAACGTGGACAAATACAAGGAGTATCTTGCCACCAAAAAGGTAAAGACGGATATTTCCGTTGCCGAGACTGAGCGCAAAAGAAATTCCAAGACCAAGGAGCCTGTGAGAATCCGCTTCAAGGAACTTGCCAACGGCAACAAGTCGGTCTATCTATCCATCAATGTCAACGGTCGCCGTACCTATGATTATCTGCGCCTTTATCTCATACCAGAGGTTGACGCAGCTGCCAGGGAGCAGAACAAGCAGACGATGCAAGCAGTCTATGCCATCAAGGCACAACGCATCATGAGCATCACTAACGGTATCGCAGGGCTCAAAGACAAGTCAAGAATCAAAATGCGACTTGTGGATTGGTTGGAGATATTCCGTGACGCACAAGTGGAGCGAGGAAGACAATCTGCCCGAAACTGGGTGAACAGCGTGCTGAATGCAGTGAGAGAACACTCGCCAAACGTGACACTCGCAGAGATGACCAAGGAATACTGCAATGGTTTCATGGTGTTCTTGTTGAACGACTATATCACCTACAAGCACACCCATCCGTCCAAGTCCACGGTGATGAACTATCTCAAATGCCTCAAAGCAGCCTTCAACATGGCTATTGAGGAAGAGATAATGGACGACAATCCCGTATTGCGTCTTCGCATGGATGTTCTGAAAGGTGGCGGTACCAAGCGAGAGTATCTGACCGTTGACGAGGTGAAGAGACTGATTGACACCCCTTGCAAGCGTGAGGATATCAAGGCGGCGTTTCTGTTTTCATGCTTCTGCGGACTCCGTATCAGTGACGTGAAGAGTTTGAAGTGGAAGAACATCATCACCGAGGGTGACAAGACACGAGTTGAGATATTGCAGTACAAGACCAAGCAGCCTCTTTATCTTCCTCTCAACAAGCAAGCCCTTCGTTGGATGCCTGAGCGTGGATCTGCAAGTGACGAGGACAAGGTGTTTCCAACACTGCCAAGCAAGAACTACGACTGCATCCCGGAATGGAGCCGTGCGGCAGGTATCAGCAAACATGTGACCTACCATGTCTCAAGACACACGTTCGCCACGATGGAGCTGACCATGGGCGCAGACCTATACACTACAAGCAAACTTCTCGGTCATACGGAGGTGCGCACGACACAAATTTACGCAAAAATCATCAACAAGAAAAAGGACGAGGCTGTTTCTCTGTTGGACAGTGCGTTCGAATAATAAAAATGGAACATAAAAATACATCAAACAACCAAGGACGAGAAGACTCCTCGTTCTCTCTTTTTACCCCAATGCAATGAATGCACCTTCGCTAACGGTGTAGGTGGCATTTGTGGTACCAACAAATTGTGGCTGTTCTTCAAGGAAGCCCATGAGTGCTATCAGACGGAAGTCATAGGATGCGGTAAACTGTATCACCGCTACAAAAAGGACTTTCTCAACAGCCATTCCTATACGGACTGCCAGTATGCGGCAGGAAAGAACGAGCACAAGAAGAACTTCTACATCATGGAGGAGTTTCTTGAAGAACGTGAGGACTTAGTAGTCATATTCTTTACAAAAGTGGATTTCGAGTATCATGACTACAAGGCTCTTCATCACAAGTTCAACACCACGGAGCCGCCTCCAAACGGTCAGTATTTCCATGGTAAACCACCGTCAATATTACAAACAGCACAAGAAACCAAACCGAAACAGGACTTTCAATGTTACTTTGATTCTACTCAGTTGAACCTCATTGCGCGCCATGCCAATGAGGTTCATTTGTTCTCAGCCGATGTGTCGGAAGAGGATATGCGAAAACTCTTCTCGTGCCAAGTCTGCAAGCAGCTAAAGGCGAGAAGTAACAGACGTGTGGCATTCTTCTTTGACATGCTCTGCAGCAAGAACTTGATTTGCAAGCAATGGCAATCGGTCATTGCCAAGCATAAACTCATCCTGTCTTCATCAACAGACAAACCACTTACAACAACCAAGCTGTCCTCAGCAACCAGTGATGCCAAAAGTACCAACGCCAGTATCTATGAGGCTATCCGCAAGAAAGTGCAAGAAATAGCAGAATGCGGTAAAAATGATAGCAAGGACACCATCTGACAGATGAAAACCTTGACAGTTGGTTTGATAGTCGGTTGACAGTCAAGCGCCCTTCCATCCGATTGGGCAGAAATGCCCTTACCTTTGCCCTCCGTAATCAGAAACCTGGTTATGGAGGGCGACCTCGTTATGTGTAACGATAAATAAAATTACGACAATGATTGGACAGACAACAAATCAGGCAAACAATCCGCCAAAGGATGGCACTATCCTACCGCCAACGATAGACGTGGATAAACACGAGTTGACAGAACAAGAACTGGCAGACATGACACCAATGAGACTTGCCGAGCGCATTCAACAGATGGAAGAAGCATTCAAGCTGCTTGGACCAGTGGAGGATGTGCTGAACCGCATCAAGTGCTTGGAGAAATGGCTCTTTGCAGGAAAAGACGTGCTCACCCTTGACGAGGCAAGCGTATTCCTTGACGCTTCAAAGAGTCAGCTTTACAAACTGACACGTACCTTTGCCATTCCCCATTACAAGCCAAACGGCAAGACCATCTATTTCAGCAAGGAAGAACTTGTGGAATGGATCAAGAAGCATCCAGTGAAGACAAAGGAGGTGTATGAGCAGGATGCCATACGCTATGTGATGAACAAACCCTTGAAGAGCAGATGACGATGGAAGAAATGAACGACATGAGCCTCTTTGAAGGCGCAGCGGACAATGCTGATTTGTTGGAAAAGTTGCTGAAGGCATCGCTTATCCATGCGGATGAGACCTACCAGACACCGCCACAGATAATATGGGTGGACAACTCGACCATAGCCACGCTTGGCAACTTCAGTGCCTCCACAGGCAAGGCGAAGAGCCGAAAGACGTTCAATGTATCGGCATTGGTGGCAGCCTCGCTCGCTAATGGAAAGGTGCTGCAATATACGGCAAAACTACCCGATGACAAGCGTAAGATACTCTACGTTGATACGGAGCAGAGCCGTTTCCACTGTCACAGCGTGATGCAGCGCATCCTCCGGCTTGCAGGATTGCCCGACAACATGAACAGTGAGAACCTTGTGTTCTTCGGACTGCGAGAGTACAGTCCCAACCTCAGACTGCGACTGATAGAATATGCCTTGCAGACGCAAAAGGGCTTTGGCTTGGTCATCATTGACGGCATAAGGGACTTGATGCTCGACATCAACAATCCGAGCGAGTCCGTCCATATCATCAACAAACTGATGCAGTGGTCAAGCCGCTATGACCTGCACATACATTGTGTCCTACACTTGAATAAGGGTGATGACAATGTAAGAGGTCACATAGGAACGGAACTCAGCAACAAGGCAGAGACGGTACTGGTGATAAGCAAGAGCAATTCGATGGCGAATGTGAGTGAAGTGAAACCGCTCAACATCCGAGACAAGGACTTTGCGCCCTTTGCGTTCCAAATAAACAAGGAGGGACTTCCAGAGATTTCCAAGGACTATGTGGTTGACTCCACCACAGCCAAACAGCCGAAGATGACAATAGCCGACATTACCGATGAGCAGCATGACAAGGCACTTGAAATGGCTTTCGGCAAGAAAGTGGTGTCAGGCTATGAGAATGTGATAAACGTATTGACGAAAGGTTATACAACTATTGGTTTTGCCAGAGGTAGAACAGTGATGTCAAAGCTGCTGACCTTCCTATTGAAGAGCAAACTGGTGGTGAAGTGTGGCAACAACGAGTATTGCAGAATGAAGGATTATCCTTCGCTTCCGCTGCTTGAAGGGCAGGAGGTAAAGAAGTGAGGATGAAGCGAAAGTCACTTCAAAAACCACTTCATTCACCTCGGTGTATATATAATAGTAGAACGGACGGATTTTGTGAAGTGGCATCATATTTAACTACATGGACATACGACAAAATGACTTCACAAAACCGTTCATTCACTCTGGTGTATATATAATAAGCGCACGAATGAACAAAAAATGAATGAAAGATGAACATACAACAAGCAAAGGAAATCAAACTCACGGACTATCTGAGCGCATTGGGACATCAGCCCAAACGATGCAGCAAGTCCACATCTTATTATCTGTCGCCATTGCATGCGGAGACAAAGCCATCGTTCAAGGTGAACTTCAGCCGAAACCAATGGTATGACTTTGCTCTTGGCAAGGGTGGCAACATCATTGCTCTTGCCCAACTTCTCTACAATACGGATGATGTGGGTGCTGCATTGCAGCATATAGCAGCGGACATGAACAACCCAAAGTCCACAAAGGCAAAACCTCCCATACCGACACAAGTAGAGACAGACAAGATGGACAAGGTACATATCCAAGAATTGTCCTACCCTGTGCTTATGTCGTATCTGCGTTCACGCCATGTGGATGCGGACATAGGTAAACGCTATTGCAAGGAGATCTGGTACACGTTTAAGGGCAAGCGGTATTTTGGTATAGCCTTTCCAAATAACAGGGATAGTTATGAGCTGCGTAACCCATATTATAAAGGTTGTTTGGGCGAGAAAGACATATCCTTGATACATTCACAGCAAGTTGGAGTGCAGGACAGATGCTGCATCTTCGAGGGGTTTATGGACTTTCTTTCGTACAAGACTTTGGAAAAGCGAGGCGACGATGTGATTTGCATACAAGAGCCATGTGATTATATTGTACTGAACTCCATCAGTAGCCTTGGGAAATGCATGGAACGATTGGCGTGTTACACTGCTATCCATTGTTATCTTGATAATGACCAAGCAGGAACGGTGGCTGCCCATACAATCATGGACTGTTATCAAAACAGGGCAATCAACGAATCCATAAGATATGCAGAATACAAGGATGTCAATGATTATCTTATCGGTAGAAAATCCATTATTCCGCATAAAGAGGATGTATAAAACGATAATTTTCTACGGAGAAAGTCAATATTCTCCGTAGAAAACTATATTTTGCGTGATTTTTGCGTAGATTTCCGTACAAACATACTACATTTTTGAAAATATGTAGTAACTTTGTACAGAATTAAAGATGCAAATCATGGAAAAGCGTATGACAAATCCAAAATCTGAAGGCTATATCTCTGCAAAAGATATGGCAGGAAGAGCTGCATACTATAAAGTATTGCAAGCCGCCAAGAATGGCGAACTCACCAGAATAAAAAGAGGTGTGTATGCAACCGATGACCATTTGGCAAGTCAAATGCTTGATGTGGAAAAGGTTGTTCCTGGTGGTGTGTTGTGTCTGTATTCCGCTTGGTCACATTATCAGTTGACTACACAGGTACCACAAGAATATTGTCTTGCAATAAAAAGAGGCCGAAAAATCACCCTTCCAGATTATCCCCCAATTACACTATACCATTGGAGTGATACCGCCTTTAACCTTGGAATTACGAATACAGAGATTGAGGGTTTCAAGGTGAGGATATATGACGTGGAGAAATGTGTCTGTGATGCAATAAAGTATAGAAACAAAATCGGCATAGATGTCTGTACGGAGATTATAAAGGAATATCTGAAACGCAGAGATCGTAATGTCAGCAAACTGATGAAATATGCCTCACAACTGAGAGTTGCCAAAACATTGGGAACATATCTACAAATGGAACTATAAAATAATAAATATGACAACGAAGAATTATGCTCGCTCGGTAAGAGCGAAACTGCTTAATATATCGAAAGAAGAGAATGTCTTCTACCAATCGATATTGACACGATACTTTCAGGAGCGTCTGTTATACCGTCTGTCGGTAAGTCCATACAAAGAACGCTTTATATTGAAAGGTGGTGCATTACTGTATGCCCATGAGCATTTGAAAGCAAGACCAACATTGGACATAGATTTCCTTGGTCAACAGATTAGCCGTGAGTTGGACAATATCAAGGAGACATTCAGAAATTTATGCGACATAGAATGTCTGGAAGACGGAGTTGTCTTTGAAAAGGACAGCATTAGCGTAGAAGAAATCACTCTCAAAAAAGAATATAATGGTGTGCGAGTGCATGTCAAGGTAGGACTTGACACGGCAAGCCAAGTTATTTCCATGGATGTAGGCTTTGGCGACATCATAACTCCTGCACCCGTTGACCTTTCTTATCCGGTGTTGCTGGACACATTACCAGAAGTTGACATCTTGGCTTACTCTTTAGAGACCGTGGTGGCTGAAAAGTATCAGGCAATGATAGACCATGCGACAGAGAACAGCCGCATGAAAGACTTCTTTGATGTGTACAGAATACTAAAAGCAGGAAATATTGACTTGAACACATTGCAAGAAGCCATCACAGCCACGTTTGAGAATAGAGGCACCGCCATCTCTACGGAATATAGCCTTTTCGAGGATTCTTTTGCGACAGATGCCAAACGAAATATTATGTGGAATAGTTATTTGAAGAAAATCAAATTCAAGGAGCCACTAACCTTCCAAGAAGTTTGGACATATATCACACAGGAACTGAAACAATACATGGAAAAATAACAGTTCACCAAGAATTTGCCAAGCTCTCCGTTTCGGAGGGCTTTTTTTTATGCCCTTTTCATAAGCAAAGATTATAAGGATGTAAACGATTGTCTAATAGGGAGAAAGAAAGCATGAGGGAAGCAAAAGTGGAATATGACGATATAGCGGATATACACTGGTGGATGGTGGATCATATTCACTATCTGCCAGCCATGATATATGCTGTATTGTTGATAGATATAGTATCAATCGTTGTCATCATCAAACATAGCAAGGGGCTGGAGCAAGACGAGGTATTGGAACGATTGAAGATAGGATGCAGTGTGGCAGTGTTCCTGCTTGGGATGCTGTTGGTGTATTATATAGCATATCTGTTTTGGTAAGGTGATATGGGAAAGTTTTAAAAACGATAGTTTTCTACGGAGAATATTCATTTTCTCCGCAGAAAACTGTTGTATTGAATTTGGATGTTCAGAAGCAATGAAGCAGGAATCCCCATAACTGATTCTATCTGTAAAGCCATTTCTGTGGATAGTTGCCTTTTCCCAGAAATTGTTTCATTTAAAGCTATCAATTCGATATTAGCTTTTTCTGACAATTGCTCTACAGACAGTCCCGACGCAACAAGCTCGTCGTTTATCAGTTCTCCAACATGAGTGGGCACATAGGGAATGGCGTTTGAAAAATCATATGTAGCCATAATAAAGTACGATCATTAATTATCAACTCGAATATCATTATGAATATTGATATCGTTGTGTACATATCCTCTTTGTTCTAGTAAATCGAGACATTCGGTATATATCGTGCCACGATGTCTAGGGTCTTTTATTGTCACAACGACAACAACGTCTTGCGAAAGTACTTCTCCGTCTCTCTCCAAAGCTTGTACAGCTGCATCACGGTAGAGTCCAGTGAGTTTCAGTGCCCATTTTCTGTTTTCTCCCAATGCCTTTCTCCTGTTAGTGTCAGTCATCTTGGAAAGATCAACATAATACTTCTTGATAGGTTGATATTTATCTCCCTGTTCAATCAGCATACGTTCTTCTGCGAACTCCTTTTTGAAAGCTTTTGAGCTATAAATCGATGCATTGAGTACATTAACGGCATCTTTTGATGTTCTTGACTCATTGCGCATCATACCTTCGCCCAATTGAACATGTTCAACATGGTCATAAGTTTCCAATAGAACATCCACTTGACTTTGGCAATACTCACAACCTTGCCCCGCATTAATTACAGGATTCACAGCCATTGACAATGTAATTTCACCGATGAAATAACCGTTTTCAACCAAACTTTGTGGGTATGGAAAATCCAAAGAAACAATATTTGTTCCTTTCTGTAAAGTCTGATGAAAAACCATAGTGCACTCATCAGCATCGTTGTTAAGCATATCTGTAATAACAGATGGCAAACCGAACCCCATTTCCCTGCGAAGTTCTTCTGGCGTTTTCGATAAACCTACAGGGTAATCAGAGTTGTGAACAAGCAATGCTTTCAAAAGCAAGGGATTGCATTCACCTCCAATCATCTGATTAAGATTAGCAGCCAAAGCTGTAATTCGCGGAGTAGAAAAACTAGTTCCACTCCAGCGGCAAAACTGTCTTCCCCATTCTGAAAACAGGGACAGATGTGTATCCATATTGCCGCCATAGTGCACCAAATCTGGCTTTACTGCATTTTCAACACCAGGACCAATGCGAGAAAAAGGACTTCTGTCATTTTCTTTAGCATCATTATTGGTAGTTTTCTTATGAGCTATAGATCCTACAACGAGACTAAGCAAAGAATCGGCGCCATCAGTAATTCTTTGATTTTCTGCTCTTGGATCAACATTACCTGCAGATTTGCAAATCAAGATTCTGTTGTCTTTCTGCAAGCTGTCCAATGCGATGCCCAAGTCAGAATATCTGTCATTATCTATCGTTTTTGTTGTACCTTGCGAGAGATTCCAAATTTTTATATCTGGATGTTTAGCGATAGCATTTTGAATGTTGGCTACCAACTCGTTTTCGTATATTTGGGTTCTGTCTGTATTGACAATACAACTCTTTATTTTACAAGGTCCACATTTCGTCAAATCTTTATTTTCAAGAAAATCACCATAGTTGATGACACTTGCAACAGCAGTTCCATGACTTCTGTTTATGTCTTCATCTTCCAAATCAGCGATATTATCTTCATCATCAATCATCCAAGGACGCAGGTAATCATTATCGCCAACACCAGAATCCAACAAGCCTACCACAGGATATGTTGCGCCTTCCAATGGTGTCATCACTTCGATGCTGGAGTTGTCTTCGTCTGGGGCAGTTTCAAATTCTATTGTAGGCATTTTTCTAACCGCCAAGACACAATCCATGGATGCAATAGCCTGAAGTGCTTCCTCTGACACATGTTCCAAGGAAAACAAGCGTAAGCTACTAGCATAATTCAGCTCTTCTAATTCAACTCCAAATTCCTTGCATTTTATACTCAAAGCAATACGAGAACGATGATTGTACTCACTATTCAGATAATCAACCAACTGCAGTTTGAGACGGTCATTTTCTTGAATGCTATCATCAACAACAGCCTTGTATCGAGAAATGTTTTCTATTGCAGACAAACCAATCTTTTTGTCTTTCGGCAGATTGGCTGTATTTACCACCTTAAAACCTCGCTCCATTTTCTTCAAATCATTGGCGGTATCAATCTTTACCAAGATTTTACCTACCGATGTGACTCCTAGGACATTTCGTTTAGAGTTTACATCCATCATTTTTCGCACTGCTGGACGATGAGATTTAGCTGTTGCTTTTTTGTTCAGTGTAATCTCTGTAAGCACAGGCATCGTTCTATTTGCATCAGAGAATAATTCTGAGAACAACTCCAATTGATCGTAAACCCTTTCTGCATTAACGGAAATAGCAGTATCATTAACCCACTTTGGTAATTCACTGCCACCACCAGCTTCCGTCAAGAAATTGTCTGTTTCTCCCCTAAAAGATACATTTTGTATAGGATATTCTTTTGCCATAATTCACTATTTTTTAGATAATACATTTCTGACCAATCTTGCACTAATATTTAGTTTTTGTACAATCTTGGCTTGACTAACTCCGTTTGTGTTAAGGAACATGATGAGTTTATCTTGTGCTTCGTCTTTTCCTTCGAACTCAAAGATAGCAACAAGTAAGTCCTCATATTCAATAGCTTTGCTTCCATTGATAACGCCCTTCACTTTTAGTTTGTTAAATATCGTAGAGATGTCAGAGGGAGACATTTTTTTTGTTAAGTCACAAACCGTTTTCATCTTTTGTCCATCCTCTACAAAAGGACAATTGAACCCAGATGTTAAGTCCAAAATTATTTTTTTTCTTGCTTCGTCATCAGGCATTCCGACTTCAATTTTTGTTGTGAAGCGTCTCCAAACGGCCTTGTCTAACAATTCGGGATGGTTTGTTGCTGCAATCAGAACGCAAGAAGTTGGCATGGAGTCAATGTTTTGAAGCAAGCTGTTGATGACACGCTTCAGTTCTCCCAGCTCGTGATTGTCGTCACGTGCCTTGGCTATTGCATCAAATTCGTCAAGAAACAAGATGCATGGCATGCTACTAGCATAGCTGAATATTTTTCTTAAGTTCTTTGCTGTACTACCAAGAAGTGATGAAACAATTCCATCCAATCTTGCTACCACCAATGGTAAATTGGTGTTTTCACTGACATAGTGAGCTATAGAGGTCTTGCCACAACCAGGTGCTCCGTAAAGAAGCATGGACTTAGGCATATTAACCCCTGCCTGTTCCAGTTCGTCACTGTGCCTCACCAACTCAATGAATTCACCTACTTGCCTTCCGACATTATCAGAAAGGACAATATTGGTACGTGTTGAGTCTTCGGGAATTACTTCTACTATTTGCAATTTGCTGTCCGAATCTAAAGGTAACATACGCATGGCATCAGCTGTTGCAGAACTTCTTGTGTTAGAGTTTTGAATTTGCTCTTTGATGCAACGAGCCAATTGAATGTTGCCCTCGGCTTCAAGACGAGTAGCTAAACGATTGGAGTAACTTATGATTTTTCTCCTATCGTTATTCAATCCTCCTTCTATAATTCTTAATATATCTGATGACATATGGCTTGTTATACATGTTATTATTATTTTTTGAATACAAAAGTAATAAAATAAAATCCAATGCGGCAAACATATTGAAACATTAACTCATTTTTAACACAAAACGTACATAAAATCAAAATATCTGTACGAATACCTCTGTTTTATGTTATATTTCGTATTAAACAAGTACATATTACAAGATTTAAACAGATAAGGTATTCTATACTTAAAAACATCCGTCTAAGTATAAGGAAGAAATATGCGAAAACTAACAGAAGAAGCTGATTAAAGTATGATTGAGAGTATGATATATGATTATAATTTGAATATATCTTAAACTTTGATGGCCATACTTTACAAAATTCTTTTATGTCGGATTTTACTCTTTACTTTGCACTCGCAACTGGCACTTTTGCCACTGCACAGAGTATAAATCATCAATAAAACAAAGTATTATATGAGTCCATTTTTGATATTCGCCATCAGCCTTACCATTGCATACGCTATTTACTATGCTGTGATGATAACCAGAGACCTGTATGGTAAGAAGGAAGAAGCCAAGAGCAACGAGGAAGTGTTTGACATCAGCAACATAACGGAAGAGGAAGCCGCAGTAGCCGTCAATGAAAGCGATGGTGGCTTTAGCGTTGCCGACAAGCAATACGACACAAGTTTCCAAGACGGCACATCATACGATGAGGGCTATGGTATGGGAACAGAGAACAACGGAATGAGTGATTATTCTCCAGAAACGGATTCTTCCGGCATAGAAGATGATGTTGATGAAGACGAAGGGAATGATGTCAACCAACAGAAGCCGAAGAACACAGCCGAGTCATTGCAGGAAAAGATGGATGGGCAGATGGAGTCCACTTCTCCCATATGGATAGACGGACTATGGCAGGACGACTTCACGGAGAGCCTATTGAAACAAGGCGAGACAAAGCCAGGACAACCAAACATCAAAACAATACCAGTCAAGGATGAAATTTAGCCATATTATAAAGAATGTAGTAAGTTCCTTTGTCTTTGCGCTGCTCCCCCTGTCAGCATCAGCCAAATGCGGTAATGTGGACTATAGCTGGGGAGCAGACGCACTGGCAGGGATGCACGACTATGTGGTGACGATGATGCTGTATGTGCTGTATCTGACATACGCTGTCGCTGCTGTGATGGTGATTATATCCGCTTTGCAGATATACATCAAGATGAACACAGGGGAAGATGGAGTTACCAAGTCCATACTGACGCTGATAGGAGCCTGTCTGTTTATGATAGGTGCATCCATCCTGTTCCCAGCATTCTTTGGCTACCAGATTTAAGACTCAACTGCAGAAGAGTATATCATATGAAAGCGACAACACCTTTCTATATAATTATAATAAGGTGTTGCCAAACGAATCATTAACAAGTAAAACAAGAAAGAATGTTTAAGAAAACAACGAACTATCTGAAGAAGACCACCAAGAGCGTTCTCTCTTCAGGACGCTTGAAGACATTGGCATTTATGCTCCTTGTGGGCGGTGGCATTGCCATGGCGCAAAACTCGGCAGGTGACTACACGGCAGGTACCACTGCGCTTACAACAGTGACGGAGGAAATTGCCAAGTACGTACCTATCGTGGTCAAACTCTGCTATGCCATTGCAGGTGTTGTCGCCGTAGTGGGTGCCATCAGCGTTTACATCGCCATGAACAATGAGGAGCAGGATG
>OGNN01000108.1_pt1 | contig 68964 bp, 58 predicted proteins | sample 1573461 | NCBI WGS metagenome assembly OGNN01 (sample SAMEA2581998, study PRJEB24529) | metagenome | biome: Human gut stool | place: China | collected 2011
TCCCCTGCCAGCAGAAGCAGGCCCTCATGAAGGTTTCGTTCGTAGGCTACAAGACGATTTGCAAGCTGGTACCTATTGCCCGCATCGGAAATGTGAGGATGCAGGCGAATTCATACCTGTTGAAAGGGGTGACCGTTGAAGCCGCTAGGGTTGTAGAAAAAGTAGATAGACAAATCATCTTCCCTACAAAAGAGCAGGTGAAAACGGCTTCCAATGGTTATGATCTGTTGGACAACTTGTCTTTGCCTACCATTATCGTAAATCGAGCAGAACGCAAAGTTCTGTCATTAAAGGGCGGAGATGTGCAAATACGCATCAACGATGTCAAGGCTAGCATGCAAGATGTATTGGCTTTGCAGCCGGATGAAGTTACAAAGGTGGAATTCATCAATGTTCCAGGACTCAAATATGGAGACAGCAATCTGGATGCAGTCATCAACTACCAGGTCCGCCGACGTTATGCCGGTTATGTGGGTGGAGTTTCTACGATGCAAGGCACCAAGGCAGGTTTCAATAATAGCGACGGTTATTTCAAATACAATGTGAAGAAATCGGAATTCAGCATCAACTACAGTTTCTCCTATCGCTCGGTAGAGGAACGAAGCTATGAGAGTCTCGGTACTTATCATCTGCCCACAGGAGAAACTCTACATCGCAATTATTTAGGTTATGATTCTCCGTTCCTATACACCACCAATAATGTACAGTTGGGTTATAATCTTAGTGAGCCAGACAAATATACATTGAATGTACGGTTGAATTTCTACAATCACAACAGTCCTGTGAGAGGCATGAACCAGCTTTATCAGGAAAGCGGCAAGGCAAATCAATATCTGCAAAACAACAGAAAAATGCTGGAGCAGATTCCATCTCTGGACATTTATTATTCGCTCAACATGCCCCATGACCAGAACCTGGCTCTGAACCTGGTGGGTACTTACATCGGCACAGATTACCAGTATCGTATGAGGGAATATACGTTCAACAAATCGCCGGATGAATCTGTAAAGAACGCTCCGCTGACCGATTACAGTTATGATGCAACTGGTAGAAAGCGCTCTCTTATTGGTGAAGGAACATACAGCAAGAACTGGAAACAGATGGCTTTATCGGTAGGTGGACAATATAATATCAGCCACACAGATAACATCTATGTGGGAAGCAGTAATGCTGATACGGAATTGAAGTACAGCAATCTCTATCTTTTCACCCAGCTACAGGGACAGCAGAAGTGGTTCAGTTATCAGGTGGGAGTTGGCGCAACCAGGTCTTCCATCCATCAGGGGGAGAACGGATACAGCAAATGGCTGTTTCGACCACAGGTAACTTTACAGGCAAAGGCTAGCGACCGTCTGAGTTTTAAATGGAGCAGCAAAATCACGTCAGACATCCCAAGCCTTTCCGACTTGAGCGAGTTGCGCCAATATTCCAACAGCTTTGAGGCGCGTGACGGCAATAGCGGTCTGAAGCCATTTACCGGCTACAACAATACCTTGTCGGCTTCCTGGAACATTCCGCTGATGTCTGTGTACCTGGAGGGAAACTGGACGTATTACGACAAGCCAATAGCCACTTCTATCTTGCCCGAAAAGCGGGAGGATGGCTCTTATCTCTTTGTGAGCAAACCGGAGAATCAGAAGAGTCATGATTACAAGCACCTGCTGTTGACTCCTGAAGTTCACCTCATCAAGGATCATCTGGATTTGAACCTCATGTGCGAGTATCAGAATGTCAAGACAAAGGGTTTGGATTATTCCCACGAGTTCAATTACTTCAGTTATGGAGCAGAAATTCGGTACATGACGGGCAATTGGAACATTGGCTATGGTGCCTATAAGGTGGAAAAGAGTTTTTGGGGAGAAAAGACAAACGGCGGAGAGCCAACCTCCAATCTTGCCGTAACCTACAATTATAAGAACTGGCAGTTTGGCGTTCTCGGATTATTCGTATTCTATCCTCATGGCTGCGTGTATAAGGATGAACTTTTCAACAAGTATGTGCAGCAGAAGAACAAGGTACGCCTTGCTGACCAGGGCAACATGCTTGTCTTTGCTGCCAGCTTCAACTTCAGCCATGGCCGCAGATACCATACAGGCAGCCGTAAGCTGAACAATAGCGATAGAGATAATGGTATCAGATAGAACGACGACCTGTAATTATAAAAAATAATCTTTCTAACTGGGAAAATATTTTTTTCCAGTTAGAAAGATGAAATTCTATTATTCAGTATTCGTTATGGAAAACCTTATAGGGGTCCATCTGCTGCATTTTTTCCTTTATTTTCTGCTCTATTCCCTCTGATGGTTCCGGAATTTCGGCACCCATTTCCTTGGCTGCAGCCTCATCCTCGGCAGCACCGGCACTATCACCCAGACTTCTGCGAACCTCGCTGCGCTCGCGATACGCATCAATAGAGAAAGGATTTACCTCCATCACCTTACCGTAGGTCTGTTCAGCCTCCTCCATCTTTCCCTGCGCCTTCTCTACACGAGCCTTCAGCAACAGCACATCCTCGTTGCCCGGAATATGCTCATAAAGGAAAGTTGCATCGAGTTCTGCGTCGGAAAGCTGAGCCTGATCCAACAGGATGCTGCCACGAAGCAATCGGGCGGCATAGAAATCCTCACGCTTGCCTATCGCCTCAGTCAGCATCGACACGGCACGGGGTGCATCGCCCAGCCCTCTGCAGGCTCTGGCATAGAAGAAATACGTCTCTACATTCTCAGCATCCAGCTGCAGAGCCTTGTCGCACACATCCGACATGGCAGTATAGTTCTCCATCATATACGCCACATCCGCCATACGCAGCAATACTGCTATGTTATCGGACTGTGCCTCCGAGATTTTCTGCAACTGGGCGTAAGCCTTCTGCAAATCGCCCATAGAGATGTAAGCCTGCGAAAGATAGTCGCGGCATTCCAAATCTTCGGCATTCAACTGCAGAGCGTGTTCCAAAGACTTGGCAGCAAGGTCAAATTGATGCATACGGAGAGCACGAACACCATCATATTTCACCATGTCGAAGTCTTTTTCCTTCTCCTGTTTCACTTCTTCAGTAGTCTTTTGACCACCAAATAGCTTTTTAAATATGTTCATAATCCCACTATTTTTTTAGGTTTTGAATTGTTTTTGTTGAAATCGTATCAAACGACAGGGCAAAGATACAAATAAAATCCAAAAAACGCCCCTTTTTTGGAAGAAATATTTTCTTTTTTCTGATTTTTGGATAATAGAAAACAAACTAAAACGACCAGAGACAATCCATATAAGTATTTACCTTACAGAGAGTTACAACTTTTCCGAATTTCAATTAAAGGCATCAATCTATCAATCTATCAATCTATCAGTTGTTTTTTAAGTACCCCCTCTTACTTTTCACGCCCTTATATATTTATATATAACTAATTAATATTCAATAAGTTATAATAATAAGAGAGGAGGAATTGGAAGAATGACACCCCCTTATTTATAACTGATAGATTGATAGATTGATAGGTTGATAGACTTTGAGACTGAGACTTTTTTAATCAATTGGAACAACCGGAACAAGCCAACCGGAGCAAGCTAATTGGAACGCAGCCACCAGGGAAATCCCCTCTTCTCTAGAAGGCAAGCCCAATCCATTTGCTTTTCACCTTAGGAACAGAAAATCATAGGAAAAACATTAATTTTCCTTAAACAAGCCGCTTTCTAGGATTATTTCGAAGTATAGTTAGAAATATTTTCGTATTTTTGCAAAGTATACTTTAAAATATTTCTGTATGGACAAGCAAATTATTAGAAATATCATCATAGAGAAGCAAATAGCCATCCCGAACTACAAACTGGTTCACCGAGATTTCCTTTTCGGCGACAAGTCAAATTATATTCTCGTAGGCATCTAAATTTCTGAAAGCCTTTCCAGGCTATCACGGCTACATCATCACCCGTGATTACCAGACCCAAATAATGGCAGATGGTTATACGATAGAGGTAGTACCTATCTGGAAATGGCTACTGCAAGACAACTAGAGCTTTTCTATTTTGATTCTTGCCACCCCATCTCGTTCAGCGCCGAAATGATTTCCTGCAGGCTTGCCCTGCATCAGGGTAATAATCGGAGAGAAAGGAAAAACTTTCCCTTTAAAAAGGAAATAATTGCCGTTTTCTTTCCCTTTTAAAAGGAAATTTTGTATCTTTGCAACCGAAAGTCCCTTGAAAAAGTGGCAGAACAGAGCAAAAAGTCCCTTGAAAAACGTGCATGAATTCAAGAAAAGTCCCTTGAAAAACGTGCACAGTATAAAGGGCAATACATCATAAATCATTAGAAAACAGATGTTTAAACGAAAAATCGAGAAATATCTCAAAGAATGGAAAAGTGATGAGCACAAAATGCCTCTCATCATCAAAGGATGTCGCCAATGCGGAAAGACATTCTCTGTACTCGATTTTGCCCATAAGAATTATGAGCATGTTGTATATCTAGACTTTTTCCAGCACCCAGAATACAAGTCGGTATTTGATGGTGGCCTGGACATCGATCTTCTCTGCATGACACTTTCTACCTTAATACCTGATGCCAATTTCGTATCGGGCAAAACCTGTATCATCTTTGACGAGATACAGGAATGCCCACGTGCTCGCACAGCCTTGAAATTCTTCAAGACGGATGGCAGATACGATGTCATCGGTACGGGTTCCCTGCTGGGAGTCAGCGGTTACCATACCAATGCTTCGTCAGAGGCTCCAATTCCTGTTGGTTACGAGACTATCATAGACATGTATCCAATGGATTTTGAGGAATGGCTCTGGGCAAATGGCATTAAGAAAATGACCATCGACTACCTGCATCGCTGCCTGGAAGAAAAGACTCCAGTACAAGAAGCCATCCACGAAAGAATGCGCCAACTGCTGCTACAATATTGCATTGTTGGTGGAATGCCAAGAGCCGTGAGCGTATTTATGGAAACTCATAATATGCAAAACGTGCTACGGATGCAGCAAGCCATCATCGAAGAATACAAAGTAGATATGCTGAAATATGCTCCACAAGCAGACAAGTCGAGAATCAGAGAATGCTTCGAGTCAATTCCGCGTCAACTGAGTAAGGAAAACAAGAAATTCGCATACGCCACAGTACGATCCAACGGAAGAGGACGTGACTATCAGGGCAGTTTGCAATGGATAGAAGATGCTGGCATTATCCGCCGTTGCTACAACCTGTCAGCGCCCGAACTCCCACTTGATGGCAACTCCATTCCCGACCAGTTTAAAGTTTACATGGCAGATACAGGGCTTTTCATCAGTATGCTCGAACCAGGAACGGCAGCTGACATTCTGCAAGGCAATCTCTATGGATACAAGGGAGCCATCTTTGAAAATCTGGTAGCCGACATTTTTGGCAAGATGAATCGCAAGCTCTATTATTTCCGCAAGGACTCGGGTTTGGAAATCGACTTTGTTACAAGATACGAAGGCAAATGCACGCTGGTAGAAGTAAAGGCGAGCAACGGAAACATTAAAAGTGCCAAGACCATCCTTTCGAACCCCGAAAAGTATCACGTATCTCAAGCCATCAAACTGGGAGATGTAAATGTGGGAACAGCCCCACAAACACTCATTCTTCCCCTCTACATGGCTTTTCTGCTGAAAAACAAATAATCTTCGTTAAAATACCGAAATCCTAAGAATAATCCCGACAGAAATGATTAATTTTGCAAACAAAAACAGAATACTGTAGATAAATGCAGAGGATAACGCATAAGAGAATCAGAATTTCCTGGCTACTGCTATTGGTTTACCTGCCGATGCTGCTTGCCGTTACGTTTCACCACCATGGTGAAGCGCAGGGAACTCATGCTGATTTCTATTGTGCCGATTGTGCCCATCATGTTCATCACGACGGGCATCTGATAGCCCTGCAGAATACCATGCACGACTGTGTGCTTTGCCAATTGCAAAGCACTCCTTATCTGGCTCCATCCCTCGTGGTTTGGGTTGCCATCGCCGTGCTCCATCTCTCCCCTCGCCGTGCCTTCTGCTCTCCTTGCTTGTGCAGGGCGAAGGGGGTAAAATCTACCCGTGCTCCACCTTATTCTCTGTTTTTATAAATAATTGAATATTAACAGAATAAGGTAACAAATAACATAATGAGAACAATATTGAAATCAATATTGCTGATGAGTCTGTGCTCATCGGCAACAGCCCCTGCTATGGCTATAAACAGAGCAAATCATGATAAGCAGGACGCAAACATTCATGAAGAAGAGGCAAACGATTCTACCAGACACCAGCCGCTGACGGAATCGAGCGTGAAACTGAACGAAGTGGTAGTAACAGGCTTGACGGGCAGCCAGAAACTGAAGCAATCGCCGGCACCCATCTCCTTTGTTTCTGCCCGCCAGCTCGAAATGCAACCTTCTACCAACATCATCGACGCCATCGCTCACCAGCCAGGCGTTTCGCAGATTACCACGGGAAGCGGAATTTCAAAGCCCGTGATCCGTGGCTTAGGCTATAACCGCGTGGTAGTGGTAAACGACGGAATCAGACAGGAAGGACAGCAATGGGGCGATGAACACGGAATAGAAATCGACCCCGCTTCGGTTCATTCCGTAGAGATTCTGAAAGGTCCGGCAAGTCTCATGTATGGCTCGGATGCGATGGCTGGCGTCCTCATCTTCCACTCCGCTCCTACCCTTGCCAAGGGCGACATGAGAGCAAATTTCTCAACGGGTTATCAAACCAACAACGGACTTTTTGATTATTCGCTCAACTTTGCCGGCAACCAGGGCGGATTTGTATGGAACACCCGCTACAGCGGAAAGATGGCGCATGCCTACAAGAATAAATACGATGGTTATGTATTCGGTTCATCACTCAGAGAGCAGGCATTCTCGCAGCTTCTAGGCTGGAACTACCGCCAGGGGCATTCGCATCTCACACTCGATTATTATCATCTCACTCCGGGCATCGTAGAGGGAGAAAGAGATGAGAAAACGGGCGAACTGGAAATTCCGGAAGGCTATGATGCCAAGAGTTACGGCAAACCGATGCCTTATCAGCAGATTCATCATTACAAGGCTGTACTTGATAATTCCTGGTTCCTGGGCGACGGCAATCTGAAGTTCCTCCTGGGTTATCAGCAGAACCGCCGTCAGGAGTTTGAGGAGGAAGAGAATCCGAAGGAATGCGGACTCGACTTCATGCTCCATACCATGAATTACGACCTGCATTATCTCTCGCCGGAAATGAATGGATGGAAGTTCTCTACGGGCATCAACGGCATGTGGCAGCAGTCGATTAATAAAGGTTCTGAATTTCTGATTCCAGCCTATCATCTCTTCGATTATGGTGTATTTGCCACGGTGAGCAAGGAGATAGGCAAACTGAACCTGAGCGGCGGCATCAGATACGATCATCGCCATCTGCACAGCGAGGCTTTGAGAGAAGAGGATGATGCAGAATCGCATCGTTCTGAATCGAATGATTCATTCCGTTTTCAAGCCTTTAAGCGAAGCTTTGAGGGAGTAACCGGAAGCATCGGATTGGCTTATGAAATCCTGCCCGATTTCAATCTGAAGCTGAACCTGGCAAGAGGATTCCGTGCTCCAAATATCAGCGAATTATCATCGAATGGTGTGCACGAGGGAACCCAGCGATACGAATTGGGAAATACCAGTCTGAAGCCGGAAAACAGCTGGCAATTCGACCTTGGTCTGGATTATTCTTCGCCTATCATTTCGGCAGAGCTCTCGCTGTTTGCCAATCGCATCAACCACTACATCTATAGCGAGAAGTTGGCAGATGAGAACGATCAGCCTGTCCTCATCGACGACACGCCAGCCTATCAGTTTACTTCGGGCGACGCCCGCATTCTGGGTGGTGAGGCAAGCATCGACATCCACCCTGTGGAGCATCTGCATTTCGGCAACACCTTCTCGTATGTCAACTCGGTTCAGTTGCATCAGCCATCCGAATCAAAGTATCTGCCATTCACCCCAGCCCCTCGCTGGGTTTCGGATGTAAGGTATGAGTTTGTCTGCGACGGCAAGACTTTCGACCATCTCTTCGTAAAGCTACAGATGGATTGCAATCTTCGCCAGAACCATTATTTCGCAGCCAACGATACGGAGACCGCTACGCCATCGTACACCTTATTAAATATGTATGCCGGTACCGACGTGAAGCTTCATGGCAAGCGCCTTCTCTCACTCTATCTTTCGGGCGAGAACCTTACCAACCGTGCTTACCAGAACCACCTGAGCCGTCTGAAGTATCTTGACGTAAACCAGGTTACAGGCAGAAGAGGCGTTTACAATATGGGCCGCAACTTCAGCATAAAGATAGTGGTTCCGATAGAGCTGTAACTCCCCTTTTGGACTTTGATGGAATAGGAAAAGGCAAGACCATGGCTCAAAGCACCATGATCTTGCCCTTTTCTATTCTGACTTTTGCCACACCCATCTCGTTCAGCGCCGTGATGATTTCCTGCAGACTTGCCCTGCGGGAGAAGCGGAAGTGGATGAGCTTATCCATATTCGCCTGAGACTGGAAGACTACGGTCTTGTTGTACCAGGCTCCGATGTCGCTCATCGCCTCTGCCAGCGTAACCTGATCCATATCGAAATCGCCTTCCAGCCAATCGGAGGCTGAAGAGGAAGCCTTAGACACCACTATCTTATCCGACTGGAGCGTAGCGGTCTGCCCCGGGCGCATTTCCACCTCAGTATCGGCATTGCTCACCTTCACCTTGCCTTCCATCAAGGTTACCTTTGGGGCATCCTTGCGATAGGCTTTCACGTCGAATATGGTGCCTAATACCTGCGTCTGCATCTCTCCTGCCTTTACTACGAAAGGCCGATGAGGATTCTTGGTTACCTCGAAATGAGCCTCGCCCTTCAGACGGACTTCCCGGACTTCTGCATCATCGAAAGATGCAGGATATTCGAGCGTAGAATTGGCGTTGAGCATCACCTTGGTGCCATCGCTCAGCGTTACCAAGGTGGTGGTTGCTGCCGGGGTAGAAACCACGCAATAGCCATCGCTCAGGGTCTGCTCCACCTGCTTGGGAGAAGTGACCTCCGAGAAAAGTTCCATGGAGAACTCCGTAGGCTGAGAAATCTCCTGGGATGAACGGAAAATAAAAAGGAAGAGGCTTGCCGCTACTGCAACTGAGGCAGTAATCCAAGCCAGGATTCGGGCTTTAGAAACCTTTCTGGAAGAAGATTCTCCTTCGATTTCCCTTCCGATTTCGTTTCCAATTTCTCTTCCGATTTCATCCTCTATCTTTTTCTCTGATAATTCATCTTCTGCCTTCTGTAATGATTCCTTCTCTGAAGAAATATGCTTCTTCTCGAAAGCTTCCCAAGCCGCCAGCGTTTCTTTCTTCGAAGGCTCATCGCCCAAGGCTTCCCCGAATATTTGGGAAAGTCGGGCATCAGAAACATTTTCTGAAACTTTCTCAGAAGCATTCTCAGAAACATTTTCTGATACAGAATCCATTCTATAATCCAGTTCTTGATCTTGATTCGTATTCATGATTTTTCCTCCTAATTCTCTATGTTTGTATGCTTCATTCGCTCGCGCAAGATGGCGAGTGCCTTGGAAATATGCTTCTTCACGGTATTGGGACTGATGCCCAGCCTGTCGGCTGCCTGCTGATAGGTGAGATGCTCGAAATAGCAGAGGCGGAGAATCGTGCAGGTGGGTTCCTTCAGCTCCCTCGCTATCTGCTCCGCCTGTTGCAGCAGGCGCTCGTGTTCCTCATACCGGGTACTCATATCATACCGGGTGGCCTCTATCAGCGCCTCCACGTTGGTCTGCTCCACCTGCTGGTGCTTGAGCCAGTTGAGGCAGGCATTTCTCACGGATGCGTAGAGCCAGCTCCTCCTTGTTTCCATCTGCAAGGAGGAGAATTGGTTCCACGCCTTCTCGAAAACATCTCCCACAACGTCACGGGCCTCGTTGCCGTCTCCCAAAAGGGACACGGCATAACGCACCAATCGAGGATACATTTCCAGGAATAGCTGCTTAAAGTCGTTGTCTTTCGCTCTGTCCTGCGCCACTACCTTTATATTTATTTCTTGTTGCATTGAATGTGTATCTCACACAGATGCCAACTTTCTGATTATCTGCGTATCGGGTAAACGTGCGATGCGACTGCGTGCCGTTTGCCTCGAAATAATAATATCCTGTATGCAAGAGGTCTTGCAATACAAACACCACCTTGAGGGCATCATTCTTCATGAAATTCTTGGAAACCCGGAACTGCATGTTACCCATACATTTCTTTCTTCCGTGTCCCATCTCTGCATTCGTGCTGACATTGCCCGAAAGATTCATGAACCACCGGTGGGGAAGCCTCAGATTATTGTTCATGCTGAATGTAAACTGAGGCTGGTTTTTGCCAAACTTGGGAATATTGAGATGATCTACATTATCATGACTGTAGTAGACACTCGCCGTGAGGTTAGGATACCAGATTCCAAACGAAGGCGCCACACGGATATTGGCTCCACAATAGTAGGAATGAGGCACCGAAGCCATCGTCTCCAAAAGCACACTCGGATGGTTCACCTCGTCGTAAGGCTTGTACCAGGTCATGTACATATCAAGTACATAGTTGTAGTAAGCCATGAACGACAGCCACTTGTAATTGCCCGAGAGATTGAAGCTGTGCTGCTTCTGAGGTTTGAGATGAGGGTCACCGGACTTGTACTCGTACTTGCTTTCGTAGTCGATGCTGCTCTGAAGCATGACGTAGATAGGACTGTACTTGTTCAGACGATAGGAGAAGGCAAGATTCAGATTATCCTTGCTGTAGCCGACGGATAGGAAGGGAATCCAATTCCTGTAGCTGGGACTCTGTTCTGCCTGCAGCACATCCTTCTCGTAATAATCGGTCTTCTGATATTCGTATCGCAAACCGGCACCATAGTTCATGTGTCCGATGTTCAGATAATACTCCAGGAATCCGGCATAGATAGACTGGCGGATGTGGTTGAAGGCATCGGCTGAAAAGCCGCTCTGGGTGAAGTCGTTGCGGCGGTTGGTAAACATCTCTTCCGTTCCGAAGGAAAGTCTTCCCTTCCACAAAGGTCCCGACACCACCAGCTTGGCAGCATATAGATTACTCCTCACCTTGCTCTCTGATTCCGCATCCAGTTTTCCGTCGTTAATAGCCGTCTGGGCGCGCTGGTTCACCTTATTATAGAAGTCGCCATTGAAGTTGATGTTCCATTTGCCGAAATCGCCATTATAATAGGCGTTCACGCTATGCGACCAATGGGGCTTTCTCTTCGAAAACAGATCTACGCTCATACTTTCCGACAGTTTGCCATCCTCCCACACATCGGTAGCTCCCCAACTGTGGGTGTAGTTGTTACCTATTATATTGGTTGTCTCATAGCGCATACCCAGCGATTGCTTCTCGGAAATCTCATAGTTGAATCCCGTGTTCAGGAGAATATCTCCACTATTGGCATTCGTGGTTCTGCGGCTGTTGAATTCCCAGTCGCTGGTAGTATGGAGCTGGGTTTCGGAATGGGCGGTGGTGTGCGAGCGATTCAATCCCACTCCCACTTCGCCGAAGATATCGAGTCCGCCCGTACGATAGTTCAACTGCACATCATCAAAAGTATGAGGCGAATAACGGCCCTGCATATATTCAGAATAAAGGCTTCCGCTCAAGCCCTGTCCGCGCTTGCGAACGGCACGCAGACGGATTACGGCATTGGTCTTGGAACTATACTGCGCTCCGGGAACGGTAACGATTTCTGCCTTCAGAATATCCTTGGCGCTCAATCGCTTGAGTTCGTTCAGATTCTCCAGTTTCCTGCCGTTGAGATAAATCTCGGGCGCTCCACGACCGATAATCTCCCAACTGCCCGCTTCGCCCGAAACGAAGGGCAACTGGCTGATCATATCTTCGGCAGAGCCCAGTTCGCCCAGGATGGTACCTGATACCAGGGTGGTGAAGGCGCCGTCCTTATAAACCACATTGGGGCGGGTACTCTTGATGGTTACCGCCTTCAGCTGCTGGGTGTCGGGATGCAGACCGATGTGCATGGTAGGCTTGCAGGCCAAGGTCTGCGACTTATAGCCCACAAACGAAACCTTCAGCATCACATCCTTATCGGCATAAGGAAGCACGAAGCTTCCATCCTCCGCAGTTACGCAACCGGCAACATAAGCCTTGCTGACGGAGGAAATCAACACCACGTTGGCAAAAGGAAGAGGCTGCTGGTGCTCATCCACCACTCTGCCCTTAATCTGTTCCACCCGGGTTGTCTTGCCCGTGTATTGAACGGCAAAATAGGTGTTGTGCTCTACGAAGGAGAAAGGCTTCCCTTGCAGCACCATCTCCAGGGCTTCCTTCTGTCGCTTAGCCTGGATATTGGCAGTAACGCGATATTGGTCGGTAGCCTGATAGGCAAAGAGGATATTCTTCTCGCCCGCCTTTTCAATCTTCTTCAATACGGAAGTAAGCGTTTCGTTATGCACCTGAAAGGTCACACCTCTGCTTTGAGCAAATAGGGAAATGCTCAAGACAAGACACAGTATAAGGGAAGTCGTTCTTTTCATCATTTTTCTTGTTTTTATGATTCTACTTTGTTCATAATACAACATCTCCCTGAAATCGGGTACGCCTATTTTTAAAATAATGTTGCAAAAGTACAAAAATAATTGGGAAACTTGCCATTTGATTTCACCCAAAAATATTCTTCCTGCCACTTTTGATACCTTTATCTGCATTTTTTCGTCTAATTATTAGACAATCATTACCCATTTCCGATGATATTTCGTAACTTTGCACCATGATAAAGAAACAAGGAACGATATTGATTGTTGATGACAACCGCAACATTCTTACTACGGTAAGGATGCTGCTGGAACCCATATTCGATGGCATCATCACCATTGCCAACCCTAACTCCATCCCAGCCAAACTGAGAGAGGAGCATCCCGACGTGGTGCTGCTCGACATGAACTTCTCCAGCGGAATCAATTCGGGAAACGAGGGATTGTACTGGCTTAGGGAAATCAAGAGCCTCAGCCCGAAAACCGAAGTGGTGCTCTTTACCGCCTATGCCGACATCCAACTTGCCGTAACAGGCATCAAGGAAGGTGCCGCCGACTTCATCGTGAAGCCTTTTGAAAACGAGAAGATGATCCGTACGCTTGTAGAGGCTAGGGATAAGAACAGGGCTGTGGATAACGTTATTAACAGGAATGGTGGAAAACCTGGTGGAAAAGATGCGCAAAGCGCTATGTATTGGGGAGATAGCGAAGTTATGAACAATTTAAGAAGTATTGTGGAAAAAGTTGCTGCAACCGATGCAAACATCCTCATTACGGGCGAAAACGGAACAGGTAAAGAGGTGTTAGCCAACGAGATACATCGTTTATCCACAAGATGTGGAAAAAAGATGCTGCCTGTGGATATGGGAGCCATTACGGAAACCCTTTTCGAGAGCGAACTCTTCGGTCATGTGAAGGGTGCTTTTACTGATGCCAAGGTGGATAAACCGGGCAAGTTTGAGCTTGCCGACGGCAGTACCATCTTTCTGGATGAGATAGGAAACCTATCCTACGGTCTTCAGGCAAAACTCCTTACTGCCCTGCAACGCAGAAGCATCGTAAGAGTGGGCGGAAGTACGCAGATTCCCATCAACGTACGACTGGTTTGCGCCACCAACCGCAACCTGCAGCAGATGGTAAACGATGGCGAATTCAGAGAGGATCTGCTCTATCGCATCAACACCATCCACCTGGAATTGCCTGCCCTGAGACAGAGAAAATCAGACATCGTTCCATTGGCAGAAAGATTCCTCCGTCAATATGGCGATTTATATAATAAGGTGAATCTCCGTCTTTCGGAAGAAGCTGAGAAAAAACTTACCAGTTTGCCTTGGTACGGCAACATCCGTGAACTTCAGCACGCCATCGAGAAAGCCGTGATTCTATCTGATGGCGGAATGATTTCTGCCGAAGATATTGACGGCGGAAACCAGCAGAGAAGAGAGAAGCCCCTGGAAGAGGTTCAGACGCTCGACGAGATGGAAAGCCGAATGATAGAGAAAACCATCAGGGAATGTGAGGGAAACCTGTCGGTGGTAGCTGCAAGACTGGGCATTTCCCGCCAGACGCTTTATAATAAGATTAAGCGATACGGGTTGTAGAAGGAGTTAAGAAGTCAAAGGAGTTAAGGAGTTAAGACAATAGCTTTAGTAATCATAAAGTTCAAAGTTCAAATCTCAAAGTTCAAAGTATCTAGATGAATAGTCAGTTAGCAATCATCGTTTTATTGGTGATTTTGGTAGTTCTAGTAGCAGTCAACATCTGGCTCTACCGCCACTATCGCCGGAACATCAAGAAGGTAACCTTCCTTTTTGATGCGATAGATAATGGGGATTTCTCCTTCAACTTTCCTACGGAGAAGAGGTTTAAGGAGGATAAGATTCTGCATCAATCCCTCAACCGCATCAAGCTCTTCCTGCAACATACGAGAGAGGAGCAGATGGATCGGGAGAAATATTACGAGCAGATTCTGAATGCGGTGGATACGGGCATCCTGGTGGTGGATGGCCACGACAACATCCTGCAACATAATCAGGCAGCCCTCAGGTTGCTCGATACGGATGTGCTTACCCACATGAACCAGGTAAAAGGGAAACTGAAGGATGAACACCTGGCAAAGCATGAGACGCAAGCCATGCTGAAAGACAAGCACGTGCGCATCATCGCCCTGAGCGACGTGAGCCACGAGCTGAGCAATCAGGAGGTGGATTCTTGGATCAAACTGATTCGTGTGCTGACCCATGAAATCATGAATACCATCACACCGGTTACTTCGTTGAGCGAAACTCTACTGAAAGAATTGGGCAGCAAGGAGCTGCTGATTGCAGATAACGAATCTGATGATTTACATTCTCCAGACAAATTGATGAAGGTTTCAGAGAAGCCACAATCTGCTGAGCAAACGAAGCTGAAGCAAGGCTTGGAAACCATCCACAAAACAGGAACCGAGCTGTTGGCTTTCGTCAACAACTATCGCCGCTTCACCCATGTTCCCCAGCCTCAGCCTGCCCTCTTCTATGTGGAGCCATTCCTGGAAAGAATGGCGTTACTTTGCAACCACGAAGTAGAAATTTCGGTTTCTCCCAAGGATTTGCTGGTTTATGCCGATGAGAGCCTCCTCTCTCACGTGATAACGAATCTTCTGAAGAATGCCGTAGAAGCTTTCAGGGAAAAGGGAAAGTTATCTGCAGAAAGGAACAAGCAAGATGGAAATGAGCAGGGTAGGAACAAGCAGGAATGCCGCTCCGCAGATTTGCAATCCGCGGCAAGCAAGAAGGCATTTATCCGTCTCCAAGCCTACGCCAATGCCCAGGAATCCATCATCATCGACGTGAGCAACAACGCCGGTCTCATCCCCGAAGATGTAGCCTCTCATATTTTCATCCCGTTCTTCACCACGAAGCCGGAAGGAAGCGGAATCGGTCTCTCCCTCTCCCGCCAGATCATGCGAGTAAGCGGCGGCAGCCTCTCGCTCTATCAGGACAAGGCACAGGGAATCACCACCTTCCGCATCATCATTCCATAACATAAGCACTTTTTTGAGAGAAAAGTTTGGTGCTTATCCATAAAAATCGTATCTTTGTCCCCACAAATACAGAAGATTATGGCATTCGAAAAGGAAATCAAGGAATACGAGGATTTGAGAGGAAAATATCAAACCCTTATCATCAATAAAATGGATAGAGAAGAGTACATCAAATATAACGAAGTACTCTTCTCTACCCATTCGTGCGCCATTGAAGGCAACTCATTCTCAGTAGATGACACCCGGGAACTGAAGGAGAAAGGTCTGGGGATGATTCCTGCCGGAAAGACTCTCTTCGAGGCTTTCGAAATGCTTGACCACTTCGAAGCCTTCGAGTACATGATGCAAAACACGCAGCATCCACTCGACGAGAATCTTCTGAAAGAAATCAACAGGCGGGTTACCAGCCATACGCTTTCCTACCGTTCCCCAGAAGCTATTCCGGGCGAATACACCACCACGGACATGGCAGCAGGCGATACGGTATTTGGCGACCACGAAGAACTCATCACCAGAGTTCCCAAACTGTTGGAATCTACCGAAAAAGCCATCGTTTCGGCAGCCGTTCATCCCATGATTCTTGCCGCCCGCTTCCATGGCTTCTACGAATATCTTCATCCCTTCCGTGATGGGAATGGAAGAACAGGACGACTCGTCAGCAACTACATTCTCTTAAGATTGAATCATCCTCTCCTCATCATCCCATCCGAAGCCCGACAGGAATACATTTCTGCCCTCCGCATGATTCGTACGGAAGCTACGGACGAGCACCTCATCCGCTTCTTCTTCAAGATGGCAATACAAAGAATGGAAGAAGAGCTGAAGCAGAAAGAGACCAACACCAAGCGATTTATGACATTCCTCTTCTAACAAAGCATAGGGTGCCCCTCAGAAGAAACAGAAGCACTAAAGCTGATTGCCCTCTGCCTCCACAATCTGTCCATCAAACAGGCGGATGGTGCGATGGGCTATCTTGGCATCATGCTCATTATGCGTTACCATGACGATGGTGGTGCCCTCATGGTTCAGCTCGGTAAGCAGATGCATCACCTCGGCACCATTCTTGGAATCGAGGTTACCCGTAGGCTCATCGGCTAGGATGAGCTTCGGACCGAAGACCACGGCACGGGCGATGGCTACTCGCTGCTGCTGACCACCAGAAAGCTGATGAGGGAAGTGCTTGGCACGATGGCTGATGGCCATTCGCTTCATAATCGCCTGCACCTTTGCCTTGCGCTCCGCCTTCGGAATATTGAGGTAGGTAAGAGGAAGTTCGATGTTCTCCTCTACATTCAATTCATCTATCAGATTGAAGCTCTGGAACACAAAACCGATTTCTCCCTTTCTCACATCCGTACGCTCCTTTTCCTTCAGGTTTGCCACCTCGTGATTACCCAGGAAATATTTTCCTGAAGTAGGGTTGTCGAGCAAACCGAGAATGTTGAGCAAGGTGGATTTGCCGCAACCGGATGGTCCCATAATGGCGACAAACTCGCCGTCTTCTACTGTGAAAGATACGTTATTTAAAGCAATCGTCTCCACATCTTCTGTGCGGAATGACTTGCAAAGATTCTCTACTTTTATCATTTTTTTTGTTATTTTTGAAGTGAAAGAAATTAAAGAGTTAAAGAAATGCTTATCTTGCAAAAAGTTAGGAATATAGGGAAAAAGACTATTGTCTTAACTCCTTGACTTCTTAACTCCTTAACTCCCGATTATTTTATTCATCCTTGAGATACTTCACAGGATTACTATTCGCCACCTTGTAGCAGTTGATGACGACGGAAAGCCCGATGATGACGAGCAAGATGATGGTAACGCCGATAAACAGCAGAGGCGTCATCGTAATCTTCTCGCTAAACGACATGAGCCATTGTCTGGCTATCAGCCAAGCCCCCAAGTCGCCCACGATGATGCAAGGCAAGGCAATCTTCATAATGTCCTTCAGGAAGATGCGAAGAATATCCTTCACCTTCGCTCCGTTCACCTTTCTGATCGCAATCTCCTTGCGGCGGCGGTTCACCTCATCACTCGTATAGCCCACCAATCCGAAGAGGGCGATAATCATCGTTACGATGCCGGCTACCAGGATTCCGTTGCGGAAATTGAGCTGGGAAGCATACTGGTTAGCCAATTCTGAAGCATAACTCTTCACGATGACCTTATTGTTCGGATACATCGCCTGCACCTTCGATTGCAACTCCGACAACGATTCATCCCTTAGTTCATTAAACTTAACCAACATGTAGTAGGCCGTCTTGGCTGAATAGAAATACAAATCTGGAAATTCATTCATACCATCACCCCCGGTTTCCACAGCCCCCCAGCGGATATTCTTGCTCACGCCACAAATGGTAAAGATATTATTATCATGTCCTGTACAGGTAATTTGCTTGCCAACTACGCCATCCTTCCAATGCCACGTTTTGATGAGTTTCTCAGCACCTCGTTCATCAATAATAACCTGTCGGCAACTGTCATTTCTTTCCGTAAAGAAAGAACCCTGAACGATAGGAATATTCAGCATCTTGAAGAAATTGTCGTCCACTCCCGACATCTCCATGATATTAAAGGTATTCTTCTCGTCGCCAGGTACTCCAACCATATTTCCACTACGATCATACCCATCGAGCGGAACATTAAAAGTCGAACTGCAATCCTTGACATTCGGCATCCGTCTGATTTCTGCCAGACATTGGTTGCGCTGGTCTCTATTGCTGGCATCTATCGAAACAATCGCTACATGATCGTAATCATACCCAGGATTGAGCCCCAACATCAGCTGGTATTGACCATTCACGATGTAAAGCAAACTAAACAGCAAACCAGAGATAACGAACTGGATACCCAACAAACCAAGTTTCCATCGGTTGCGATTCTCATTATAACCACGGAAAGCGATGGCTACAGGAATCTTGTTGTAAAGCCAACCTGGCAGCAAGCCGCCAACCAGCAGTACCAGAATACAGATAGCCACCAATATCCAACTGCCACGATTAAGCACCAACGTGCTTACCGGAGCTGAAAGGAAGTTTTCGATGGTTCCCTTGCAAAGGAACACAAGAACAGCCGCAAGAACAACCGCCAGCCCCACATGCACCAAAGCCTCAGAGAAAATGATGGCATGAATGTTCTTCGATTCAGCACCATAGCACTTACGGACAGCCATTTCGCGAGAACGACCCACGAGATTTCCCACGATGATGAGCAGATAGTTCATCACAGAAGTAAAGAGGAGGACAAAAGCAATAATTCCCATAATCCATCCCATCTTCTTGACATAAGGGTCTTGGGTGTAAACATCGCTCAATACCGTGAAATCATAGTTCAGTTCTATTCCCATATTCTTCATCTCCTTCAAAGGGAAATGATCCTCTCGCATCTTATTCACGTAAGGCTTGAGTTCTTTTGCCTCATGCCCCTTTGCCAACCGGATGTAGGATCTATAGCTATCATTTCCCACCCATTGGCCTCTGCCATCATAGGAATATACGTATGGCACACTACACCTCGACAGAATCATCTGCGTACCATGAAAGGAAGAACCCCATGGAAACGCTTCGAAAACACCATAGATGGTAAAAGTGGTTCCCGGATAATTAGAAAGCGTGAAATGCTTACCTACAACATTACCGCCAATCTTTGCTGCCGTTTCTGAATCGATGAGACAGGATAAGGGTTGGGATAGAATCTGTTTAGCCTTGCCTATCAATATCTTCTGTGGAAAGACATCAAAGAAACAACTGTCTGCCATCCTGATATTGGCAGAAATGATGTTCTGGTCTTCCATCTTGCATTGGGCATCATCATAAAAATAGTGAGTACTGGTAGCAGCTTCCACCATAGGCGCATATTGCTTTACACCTTGGGCAGTGGCTCCTGAAGTATTGGTAAACTCCATGGTTTCGCCATGGTTAGTACCCACTTCCGAAATCAGATACGTCCTTTCCCAACTAGGGAAATACGTATCGTAGGTCTGCTCGAAATAAATCTCGGCAATAATTACCGAACTGATTGCCAATCCGAGCGCCAGGCACAAGATCTTCACGAAGTTGTGCTGGCCCCTTCGAGGCAGATTCTTGAATGCGTTAATAATATGATTCATATCAAATATCCTGTTTCAAGGGCGTTAGCCCAATTTATCACTAATCACTACTAATTAATCATTACTAACTAATCACTACTAATTAAAAACTAATACATCATTATTCTTATAGGCTTCATAGCCGCTAACGATAACCTGCTCGCCTGGCTCCAAGCCCTCAATCACCTCATAATACTGAGGATTCTGGCGACCGATGGTGATCTTGCGGCGATAAGCCTTCTTGCCACTCTTGTCTAAAACAAAAATCCATTGACCGCCCGTTACACTATAGAACGTGCCTTTAGGGATAATTATTGCCTGCTTCGACTGACCGAGCTGCAAATCTACATAATAAGTCTGACCAGTTCGGATGTTGCCTGGGCGAACACCCTTGAAGACGAAGTCGATGCGGAACCTGCCATCTCTTACCTCGGGATAAACCTTGCGAACCTGCAGGAGATAATGCTTGCCGTTCTGGTCGAAAGTGGCTGTAAGTCCCGGTTTTACCCGGTCGATGTAATGCTCATCCACCTGCGCCTGCACCTTGAAATCGCTGAGGTCGTTGATGACGCCAATCTTCTGTCCTGCCTGAATGCTCTGTCCTAACTCCACATCGAGCAAACCGATTTCACCCGATATGGTGCTGCGGATGTTCAGTTTCTCCTTGCGCTGGCGAACCAGCTGCACATTCTTCTGCATGGCTTCCAAATTATCGCCCATCTGATCCATCTGCGAACGGCGGAGCTGGGCATCCTTCTTCAATCGCTTGCTGATGAGCGCATGCTTCTTGACGGCAAGGTCGTAATCTTCCTTAGCCTTCAGATACTCCTCGCGCGAATTGAGTTCTTCCTTGTGCAACGCCTCCTGATGCAGATAGGAGCGGCGCTTGGTAATGACATCCTGCGAAAGCGACAGTTCCTCGTTGCTGTTGTTCAGACGGTCCTGCTCCATCGAAATCTGAGTATTGCGAAGCATGTCCTGCTTTTCGGCAAGTTCGCTTTCGGCATTCAGAATCTCCAGGTCGAGATTCGAATTGCTCAGTTTCACGATCACATCGCCCTTGTTCACGTGGGCACCTTCATCCACCACTTTCTCCAGAACAATTCCTCCTTCCTCGGAACTGATCTGCACCACGGAGATAGGAACCACCTGTCCATCCACCGAAACATAATCGTTGAACTGTGCCTTCTCCACGGTTCCGATGCTTAATCCCTTCCTGTCCACCTTCAGGGTGGAAGAGAAATTGCTCAATCCCAACCAAATGAGGACTGCGATCAAAACCGCTCCTCCGCCAATCCATGCCCAATATTTGCGAGGCACGAGATATTTTTTCTTTTCTATTTGCATATCCATAATTTATCTTATTAAATTTTCTCCCTGATAATAAGCAACCAGCCTCTGTTTGATGATAAGCAGCATCTGCATCTGGAGTTCCTTGATTCTGCTTTCCAGAAGCGTCTGGGCTGCGGTATGAAGATCGAAGGTGGAAAGCATTCCTTCTTCAAACTTACGGCTCGACATGTGATAGGCGAGCGAATCGGAGGTCACCTTCTTCTGCATCTGATGCAACTCCTTGGCGTAACCCTCTGCATCCATTACCGCCTGGGCTATCTGGTCGTGAAGCTTGCGACGGGTTTCCTCCAGGTTCACCTGTGCCAGTTGCCAGTCGTTGCGTGCCTTCTTCACGCTGTGCCATCGGTCACTATTATAAATAGGTATGGAAAGGGTCAACGCGAGGTATTCGCCCTGGTTGTTGCGAAACTGCGAGGCAAACCCATCGTATTGCCCTTTCTGAGAGAGATTCTTATAATAGTTGGTAGAAATGCCGCCACCGAGAGAGAGTGATGGCAGCAATCTGCCTTTTGCTATCTTATAATCATACCGTGCCCGCTCCACTTCGTATTCTGCCGACTTCAAATCGGGAGAAATATTCTGAAAGCCCTGGTAAACGGTTTCGTAGTTTACTGGTAAGACCAACGTTTCTTTTTCATCGGCTCCCCGATTCTCTGTTTTATTTGGCTCTACGCTCTGACTACCAGCTTCTTTCTCGCTTTCTTTCAGCATTCCTGATTCCAGGCTTTTCTTCTGAGAATTTGACAGAACTTCCAATTTCAGTTCTTCATCCACCGGAAAATTCATCGCGGATTTCAAGGCGAGCAGACTCTGTTTTGCCACATTCTCCTGATGCGTAAGATTGTATTCATCTTCTGCCACCTGCGATTCCATCTGCACCACATCCGGTCGGCCTTTCTCGCCCAGTTCATACAGGCGCTTCATCTTAGCCAGCATCCGCTTGCTTTCGTTCAGTTTCTCGCTTGCTATCTGAATACTTGCCTCAGCATAGGCAGCATCCACATATTTCTGCATCACGTCGATGGCTCGGTCGTCCTGAATCTTCTGCATCGCCGTGGCTGAATAATCCCGGCTCAGCTTAGCCTGCTTCAAGGCGTTGATGGTGGCGAAACCATCGAAGACATTCAGTTCGGCATAAAGCTGATAATAGTTGTTGAATGTCGTTACATTATTATAAGTATTGGTTTCCGGGTCGATGTTTCGTCCCCAGGCATACTGTCCCTGCACGCCGCCCGTAACGGTAGGCAGGAATCCTGCCACAGCATGCTGGTAATCCTGCTTGCGCTGGCGGGCGTTTACCACCTCCCGCTTCACTTCCGTGGCGTGCTCCACGGCGTATTTCATGCAGTCGTCAAGGCTCCAGCTCTGTGCCGAGACGCCAGCCGCCCAGACCAACCATCCTATCAATATTCCTACTCTTTTCATAATCTTCTTCATTTTGGCTTGATAAAGACAAGAGCCGTGCCAAAACAGCATTTCTCCTGATAATCAAGCCATTAAATAAAAACCCTCATTAAACAAACTGTCCAACAATTAGACACCACCGTCTAATTGTTGGACAGTAAACCGCAGATCAAAGCTAATTATTCGAAACCAAAGATTAAAGCTGATCATTCATCGCATCCACCACTTGTCCATCAAACAGATTGATAATGCGACTGGCGTAGGTAGCATCGTGCTTGGAGTGCGTCACCATCACGATGGTGGTTCCCTCCTCGTTCAGTTCGCTGAGCAACTGCATCACCTCCATACCATTCTTGGAATCGAGGTTACCCGTAGGCTCATCGGCAAGGATGATGCTAGGCTTGCCCACCACGGCACGGGCGATGGCAACCCTCTGCTGCTGACCGCCCGAAAGCTGATGAGGATAATGCTTGGCACGATGACTCAGCTTCACCTTTCTCAGAATTTCGAGCACACGTTCCTTGCGTTCCGCCTTTCCCACTCCGAGGTATTTCAGCTGCAAATCCACATTTTCCTCAACGGTAAGTTCGTCGATAAGATTGAAGTTCTGGAACACGAAGCCGATGCGTCCCTTGCGATAGGCGGTACGCTCACGCTCCTTCAGATGGCCCACTTCCTCGTTATTCAACCAATACTTGCCTTCCGTAGGACTATCCAGCAAGCCCAGGATGTTCAGCAAGGTTGACTTGCCGCATCCCGAAGGACCCATGATGGCGATAAACTCACCATCTTCTACCTCTATGTTTACGCCGTTCAGGGCGATGGTTTCCACCTCTTCCGTGCGGAATATTCTAGTTAAATTCTCTGTTCGTATCATCGTTAGAAATCTTTTTTATCGTTAGAAATCTTTATCTCGTTAGAAATCTTTTTAAAGTTTATGACTCATTATTCAGCCTTGATGCTGTCTATCGGATTCGACATCGCCGTACGCAGGGTGCAGCCGATAACCGAAACAAAGGCTATCAATAAGGTAAAGACGGCGCCAGCCAGCAACACCCACCAAGGGAAGGAGATGCGATGGACGAAATCCATAAGATAAGTCTGCATCAGCTTCACGCAGATAGGGATGGCGATGACCACAGCCACCAGCGAACTGACGAGGAATCTCTTAGCCAGTTGCCAAGCCGCATCCCCAATCGAAGCGCCCATCACCTTGCGCAGGGCAATCTGGCGCTTCTGCTGGTTGCCGTAATAAACCGACATTCCGAAGAGGCCCAGGGCAGAAATCAGGATAGAGATGCTCATGAAGGTGATGATGAGCACCATCATATTATGCTTGTCCTTGAGATTATTCTTCAAAGTATCATCCATATACTCCGCCTCCATTTCCGTAGGAACACCTATCAGTTCCTTAGCCACCTGCTTGCAGGTATTCCGGATAGCCTGCAGCGCCTGGGCATGATCGCCACGGGTTTTCACCAGAACAACCCATCCACCCTGCTGCGGGGTAATGACTCCAATGGCATTATGCTCCGTTTTCTCATTCTCGCTCAGCGCATCTCCACTATGATAATCGGCAATCACGCCGCACACCTCATATTCGTGTTTTCCGTTTTCCAGTCTCATTCCAAACCACGGCTTGTGGGCAGAAACGCCATAGGCTCGCTTCGCATCTTCCGTTACCCAAATCTTGCCATAGGCTGGCTCGCAATACTGTTCAATCACCCTGATTCCCAGCATCTTCATCGCCGTGGAATCTGCCAAGAACATACGGAGCATTCCTATCAGTTTTTCGTTGTCACCATGCACGCCGTTTCCCCAGCTGCTGATAGGATTGGCGTTGCCGTAAGTTGCCTCTTCCACCTCTGGAAGCGCTTTCAGACGGTTTTTGAGAACAGACATCTTCTCCGGCGAACCATCCAAGGAAGAAAAGATGGAAACAATATCCTTCGTCTGATAACCCAAAGGCAAATCGGCAAGATGCTTCATCTGGAGCATCATCGTTATCGCCATGACTACCAGCGTGATACTGATGACGTTCTGGGCTACGATAAATATCTTACTGAACCACATCTTGCTGCGCATGCGGATGGTTCCCTTCACCACATCTATCGGATTGAAACGGGAAACCACGATGGCAGGAAGGATTCCCGCAAAGATGGAAATGATGACGTAAGCCAACGGCAGGAACCACAGAAGGTCGAAGGAATGGAACAGGTCGATTTTCGTATCCAACATAGAATTGAACAACGGGATAAATGCCCAGGAAATCAACAAGCCCAGCAGGAAGCAGACTGCCGTGAAGAGCGCCGACTCCTTGAGATAGCGAAGCATCACGCCCCCTACCGATTCGCCCAGCAGTCTTCGGGTAGCCATCTCCTTCGCACGGTTGCCAATCTGAGCCACCGTAAGATTGATATAATTAAACAAGGCTGAGAGCAGCAGGACCAGTGCCACGACCAGTAGGATATTCACGAGAGTACGATTGCCATGCTTGAAAATATCGACTTCATCATCCGTAAAATGAATCTGGTCCCATCTTACAAAATGGCAACCCCACATAAAGCTGACTCCATCCGATTCCTTCTTCCACTCCTTCCAGTAGTTCATGTATTTGCCGAGCAAGGTCTGTCTCACCTTTCCCGGGTCAGCATCCTTTGCCAGTCGTGCCACCGTGATGCAGGAGCCAAACTGATCCATCGGCTGAGCCTCAGCTTCTATCAGTTTCATCGACACGAAAATATCGTATGGGTCAAGAAGGTCCTCACGGTCGAAATCCTCCATGATTCCCACCACCTTGAGTTGCAGCTTACCGCATTGGATGGTACGGCCGATAGGATTGGCGTTGCCGAAGGCTTTCTTGGCAAAAGATTCCGAAACCATTGCCTGATGAGCATCCGAAAGGAGATGATCAGGCGCACAACCACGGCATTTGTAACCCATAAACTGGGAGAAGTTCGGGTCGATAGCCAGATATTTTGCCTCATAATACTGTCCATCTATCATGGCTCCCTGCGGAGCATAATATTCACCAAATCTTGTCCATCCCTTGATTTCCGGGATGGAAGGAAAGAACTCCTTGGCTGTGCCCCAGGTCATTCCGAGATAATCGCCGGAACCTGCTACATAGAGTTCCTTCGCCTGTTTCAGATTCGTTCCCACACGATACTCAGCAGTAGCATAGGAAACGAGAATCAGCACAAAAGCCAGTGCCACCGAGAGGCCCAAGGCCTCTATGGTGGCATAAAGCTTGTTGCGTGATAAGAATTTCACATAACTTTTCATCATATACTCATTTATTTTTTGTTTCACTAAAATCAAACGATAAAGGAAGAATACCATCTCCCTGTTTTCGTTAGCTGCTGCAAAGTTACGGCTTCTCCCGTTTTCTGCCAAGATTTCCGGCAGCCCGGAAGGTGGATTGTATGAAATTCATACACTCTATTGTATGATTATCACACAACAGCCCCGTTTTTGTTTGTCGTTTCGGGAAAAAAGCGTATTTTTGCAACAAAAAAAATAAAAGATATGAAATATGGAACCCTTCTTGTCATCGACGATAATCCGTCGATACTCACGGCGCTGAAGATCTGTCTGGGCAATACGTTCGAACGGATTCTCACCCTTTCTCGCCCCGATACAGCCCCCACGCTGCTGCAACAGGAGCAGGTAGATCTCATCCTGCTCGACATGAACTTCTCGCTCGGCGTAAACAGCGGACAGGACGGTTTACTCTGGCTCCGCACCTTCCGCCGGCTCCACGCCCACATCCCCGTGGTACTCATCACCGCCTTTGCCGACGTGCAGCTAGCCATCAAGGGATTGAAAAGCGGAGCCGCCGATTTCGTCACCAAGCCCTGGGATAATGACGAACTGATAAGGGTGCTCAAGGATGCCATCGACAACAACACGGAAGTGGCAACCTTGGAAAATTTCGAGAACGATTACATCCGGAAGGTCGTGGATAAATGCCACGGCAACATCTCGCGTGCTGCCGAAATGCTCGGAATTACCCGACAAACCCTTTACGCAAAACTGAAGAGATGACTTCTTGTATGGGGAAGTTAAAGAAGTTAGGGGGAAGTTAAGAGACAAATGTATTAGAGCTATTTTATGGTTATTATCAAGATTATATATTTAATAGGTGGAATCTGCCTCATCCTGGGCAGCCTCATCTATCTGTTCTTTCGCCATCAGCGAAGGCTGAAGGCGCGTGCCTTCCTGATGCGTGAGGCTGTAAGAAATGGCGATTACGCCTTCCGCCTCCCCACTTCGGGCTTATTGCCAGGCGAAAGAGCCTTGCAGCAGGCACTCAACGACATGCAGGGCGATATTGCCCGCCTCGTAGCCAGACACGAAGTGGAATCCTGGCAAAAGCTGACCCGTGTGCTTACCCACGAAATCATGAACGCCACGGCTCCCATCTCCAGCATCTGCCAGGCTTATCTCAGCAACCCGCAGATCAAGGGAAGCGAATACGAGGAAGGTATTCAGGCGATTCACGACACCAGCAAGTCGCTCACCAACTTCGTGGATAGCTACCGCAAGCTCACCCAGCTCCAGGCTCCCGTCGTAGAACCCCTTCCGCTCGTCTCTTTCCTGGAGAGCATCAAGGCGCTCTATCCCGACCTCAGCTGGCACCTTTCCCTCCCTCAGAATGCCACGCTGGAGGCCGACCGCAACATGCTGCGCCAGGTATTCATCAACCTCACCAAGAACGCCATCGAAGCCCATGCCACCGACATCGACGTCCGCATGAGCCAAAACGAGCGTCCTGTCCTGCTGTTCAGCAACAACGGCGAACCGATTCCTGCCGATGTGGCACGGGAAATCTTCATCCCGTTCTTCACCACCAAATCATCCGGAACGGGAATCGGACTATCCCTCTCCCGCCAGATGCTGATGATGCAGAACATCGAACTGGGACTATCCGACAACAGTCTCTCCGGCTACCATGTTACATTCTATCTGGAAAAGCAAGACAACAGCTAACACTCCTGCCGTTTCACATTTCAAATACGTGAAAATTTAAAACTTTTCTATATTCTCCGAAAGAAAATGACAAAAAGTTTGGAGTTTTCGAAAAAAAACATTACCTTTGTCACCATCAAAACGACAAAATGAACAACGAAACAACATAAAAATTATGATGACAATCGAAGAATACAGAGCAGCTGTCTTGCAGGCATTGCTCGATGCTAAGAACGAGGACGGAACTCCAGCCATCACTCCTAAGGAGGCACAGGAAGCGCTCAACGGATTTACCAACGATGAGCTGCAGGATGGAATCCTTTGGAATTCGCCGGAAGACGTGGCTGAAATTATCCTCGAAGGATAAAGAAAATATCGCTTTTCTTTGCACAATCCAATTATTATTTGTAATTTTGCAGCCGCTTAGACAAAAAGGGGATGCAAATGACCCTTGAGCGGGCATAAAGAAAAGATATTTACCGGTAAAAAAGATATAAAGATAATGAAGATAGAAAACGAAATCATCAGCTCTGTCATCGCGGCGGTGAAGGAGCTTTATGGTCAGGACATACCTGAAAAGATGGTAGCCCTGCAGAAGACCAAGAGTAATTTCGAAGGTAACCTTACCCTCGTCGTATTCCCATTCCTCAAAATGTCAAAGAAGACTCCTGAGAGAACTGCACTCGAGATTGGTGACTACCTGAAGGAGAACTGCGCTAACGTCATCGCAGACTTCAATGTAGTAAAGGGTTTCCTCAACCTTTCTATCGCTCCTGCCGCTTGGGTAGGACTCTTGAATTCCATCAACGCTGACCCTAAGTTCGGCGAGAAGCCTGTTACAGAGAATAGCCCGCTCGTCATGATCGAGTACTCTTCTCCTAACACCAACAAGCCTCTCCACCTCGGTCACGTACGCAACAACCTCCTCGGCTGGTCTCTGGCTCAGATCATGGAGGCTAACGGCAACAAGGTAATCAAGACAAACATCGTGAACGACCGTGGTATCCACATCTGTAAGTCTATGCTCGCTTGGCTCAAGTGGGGCAATGGCGAAACTCCTGAAACTTCCGGCAAGAAGGGCGACCACCTCATCGGCGACTACTATGTAGCCTTCGACAAGCACTATCGTGAGGAAATCGCAGAGCTCAAGGCTCAGTATATGAAGGATGGTATGGACGAGGAAGCAGCCACAGAGAAAGCTAAGGCAGAGGCTCCATTAATCAAGGAGGCTCACGAGATGCTCGTGAAGTGGGAGAACAACGACCCTGAAGTTCGCGCTCTCTGGGAGAAGATGAACAGCTGGGTTTACGCTGGCTTCGACGAGACCTACAAGATGATGGGTGTAGGTTTCGACAAGATATATTATGAGTCAAACACTTACCTCGAGGGTAAGAAGAAGGTAGAGGAAGGATTGGAGAAGGGTCTCTTCTTCCGTAAGGACGATAACTCAGTCTGGGCAGACCTCACCAACGAGGGCCTTGACCAGAAGCTCCTGCTCCGTTCTGACGGCACTTCTGTCTACATGACTCAGGACATCGGTACTGCCGACCTCCGTTTCAAGGATTTCCCTATCGACAAGATGATCTACGTAGTTGGTAACGAGCAGAACTACCACTTCCAGGTACTCTCTATCCTGCTCGACCGCCTCGGCTTCAAGTGGGGTAAAGACTTGGTTCACTTCTCTTACGGAATGGTAGAGCTGCCTAACGGTAAGATGAAGAGCCGCGAGGGAACCGTAGTAGATGCTGATGACCTGATGGCAGAGATGATCAAGGACGCTCGCCAGACAAGTGATGAGCTCGGCAAGTTCAAGGACATGAGCGAGGAAGAGCGCCAGGAGATTTCACGCATCGTGGGTCTCGGAGCTTTGAAGTACTTCATCCTCAAGGTAGATGCCCGCAAGAACATGCTCTTCAACCCAGAGGAGAGTATCGACTTCAACGGTAATACAGGTCCTTTCATCCAGTATACCTACGCTCGTATCCGCAGCATCATGCGCAAGGCAGCTGCCGAGGGCATCGAGATTCCTGCAGAGTTGGGCGCTGATGCTCCTATCAACGAGAAGGAGATTGACCTCATCCAGAAGATGAACGACTTCGCTGCAGCCGTAGCCGATGCCGGCAACAACTACAACCCTGGTGGCATTGCCAACTACTGCTACGAGCTTACCAAGGAATTCAACCAGTTCTATCACGACTACAGCATCCTGAATGCTGAGAGCGAGGCAGAGAAGATTACCCGCCTGGTTCTCGCAGCCAATGTTGCCAAGATTCTGAAGAACGGTATGGCTCTGCTCGGCATCGAGGTTCCAGAAAGAATGTAATTTTTACATAAGATATAATAACCTACAATCGAATAATGACTATTGACAGATAATGAGCAGCCCCAGAGCCAGACTCTGGGGATTGCTCATTTCACATTTATAGAGGTTCGTATACTTCTATAGATATAAAAGTCCAAAAAATCTATTTATAGAGGCCATTATTCTCCAAAATTCATTAACCAAGCAACAAAAATCAGAAAAATATGAGTAATATGCCCGTCAATCCTCCTTCGTGGAGAAACGATACTGTTCTCCCTCTACCCAATGAAGTTACGGCAAATGCCTGGGCTGTAGATGCTGCCTGTTCCGGCAATCCGGGTCCGATGGAATACCAATGCATCGACCTTCAGACCGGCGCCCAGGTTTTCCACTATGGTCCTATCCACGGCACCAACAACATCGGCGAGTTTCTCGCCATCGTCCACGCCCTCGCCCTGATGAACCAGAAAGGCATTACCGACAAGGTAATCTATAGCGACAGCGTGAATGCCCAGCTCTGGGTAAGCAAGAAGCAATGCAAGACCAAACTGGAGCGCACTCCTCAGACCGAGCAGCTCTATCAGGTCATCGCCCGTGCCGAGAATTGGCTCCGCACCCACCCCGTCACCGTTCCTATCTTTAAATGGGATACAAAGAAATGGGGCGAGATTCCTGCTGACTTCGGAAGAAAAGGATAAGACTTTTTACATAAAACCGATGTAACTGCGACAGTACTTACAAGCAACAGCGATAATACTTACAAGGCGCAAGCAGGCACCGGTCATCAATGAAGCCCCCAAAAGGACTAGGGCTGTTTATTTCTAACAGTACGGTTGAAACGGGCTGAAAGCCCAAAAGCTCTTAGCCCAGGGCATCGCCCTGGGTATAATAGCAATCAATAAGACGCCCTGTAAGGGCAAAAGCTTTGTTTACTGCTTGGTTCTTTGAAAGCTTTTGCCCTTACAGGGCGACGGGTTTGCGTTCATAATTACACAGGGCGATGCCCTGGGCTAGGAGCTTCTGCCCTTTCAGGGCGTATTGGGTAATTTCAACCATACAGGTCGGTTTATTTTATCCTCCAGGATACGAAAATACAAAAATTATTTGGAGGTTTCAGGAATTAATCGTAAATTTGCACCAAATCTAAACAGATTCATAACTAGCTAACTTGTAATTATTAATAATTCAACCAGACAATGAAACAAAAACATTTATTTTGGGGAGCTGCGGTTGCATTAACCTTCCTCTTCAGCGCATCAGCTATTGCACAACCTAGACACGCCAAGAAAAAGGTGAAGAAAGTGGTTGAGAACAAAGTTGACGTCTGTCCATTTACAGACAAATGGGTAGAAGACGAAACTAAGTTTGAGGATCGCAAGGAAAAGGCGCACGCTACCTTCGTGCCTTATTCTTCTACTGCCACCATGCAGCAGGACGATTACTTCAAATTCCCATGGCTCACTCCTAAGCACGCCAACTATCTCCTGCTCAACGGAAAGTGGAAATTCCACTACACAGCCGACTGGAAGCAGGGCAAGCCAGAAAAGAATGATTTCTGGGCTGACAACGCAGACGTTTCTTCATGGAAGGAACTCCAGGTGCCTCTGAACTGGGAGATGGCTGGATACGATGTGCCTGTATATAATAATGTGGGCTATCCTTTCGAGAACAAACCTCCGTTTATCACAGCCTTCAAGGATAATTTCGACAAGAATCCGGTAGGTTCCTATCGCCGCAACTTCAACCTTCCTGAGGGTTGGGAAACCGGAAAGCGTGTGTTCCTGCACTTCGACGGTGCCTGCAGCGCCATCGTGGTTTGGGTAAACGGTAAGTATGCCGGCTATTCACAGGGCGCCAATACCGATGCTGACTTCGATGTTACCAACCTCGTCCGCAAGGGCGACAACAACGTATCGGTCCGCGTTTACCGCTGGAGCGACGGCTCTTACCTGGAGGGACAGGATATGTGGCACCTGGGTGGAATCCACCGCGATGTTTATCTCGTAGCTACTCCAAAGACCTTCGTAGCAGATCATTACATCACATCTGCCCTAAACAAGGATTACACATCAGGCAACCTGAATGTTGACCTGACTATCAATAACGCTGCCAAGGAGAAATCAGAGAAGACGCTGGAGATTGAACTCCTCGACCCTCAGGGCAAGTCTGTCGGCAAGCAGTCTGCCAAGGTAGCGATGACCGCCAAGAATGCTCAGAAGAACTGTCGCCTTAGCATCGACAATCTGACCGGTTTGAAGGCCTGGACCTCAGAGCAGCCTAACCTCTATACCGTTATCGTTCGCCAGAAGACTGGCGACCAGGAAGAGATGGTATTCTCTACCAAATACGGTTTCAGAGAGGTGACCATCAAGGATAAACTGGTTTATGTAAACGGCAAGCGAGTATTCTTCAAGGGTGTCAACACCCAGGATATTCACCCACTCTATGGTCACGCCATCGATGTGGAGACCATGCTTCGCGACGTAATCCTGATGAAACAGGCCAATGTGAACACCGTCCGTACCAGCCACTATCCTCGTCAGGCTAAGATGTATGCTATGTTCGACTACTACGGATTGTACTGCATGAACGAGGCTGACGTGGAGTGCCACAACAACCACTCACTCTCTAACAATCCTACCTGGCGTGCTACCTACGTGGACCGCACAGAGCGCATGGTATTGAGAGACCGCAACCATCCTAGCGTGGTATTCTGGTCGCTCGGTAACGAATCTGGCGGTGGCGACAACTTCCAGGCTACCTACGATAAGGTGAAGGAACTCCTGCCTGGTCGCGACGCGTGGGTTCACTACGAGGGCTACAATCACGGTGCCAAGTACTCAGACTTCGGTTCAGACATGTATCCAAGAATCGAGGTAGTGAAGAAGCAGATGGATGGTCTACACAACAAGCCATACTTCATCTGTGAGTATGCTCACGCCATGGGTCAAGCTGTGGGTAACCTGCAGGAATACTGGGATCTCATCGAGGCAAGTACAGGTATTACCGGTGGCTGCATCTGGGACTGGGTTGACCAGGGCATCTACGATACACGCCGCATCCGCAAGGGTCTTCCTCTGAAGGATCCTAAGACCGGACTCCACTACTACACATCCGGTTACGACTATACCAAGATGAACAACGGTTACAGAGGATTCCAGGGCGACTTCATGAGCAATGGTATCATTACTCCAGGCAGAGAGTGGACAGCTAAGCTCACCGAGGTGAAGTATGTTTACAGAGACGTGAACTTCGAGTCTTTCTACAGCCGCGTACTCACCTTGAAGAACAAGTGCGCATTCACCAACCTGGCAGATATCTATGATCTCAGCTACGAGGTGCTCCGCAATGGCGTATCTGTAGAGAAGAACCAGGTGGCTATCCCATCTGTATTGCCAGGCAAGACCTGCGACATCAACATCCCATACACCACCGCTGTAGATGATAAGGCAGAGTATGTCATCACCTTCAGCCTCATCCTGAAGAAGGCTACTTCATGGAGCAAGCAGGGTTATGAGATGGCTCAGCAGCAGTTCAAGCTTTCTGCAGAGAATGTAGCAGGCACATCTGTAGCCGACCCTACCTTCGTACAGAAAGACCATGGCAAGTTGCCAGCTATCGAGGAGAAGGGCAAGCTGAAGGTGAAGGGTAACACCATTACCGGCAAGGACTTCAACATCACATTCGGTGAGGACGGAACCATCGCCAACTGGACTTATCGCAATACTCAGCTCGTTCAGCCTAACGCAGGTCCTGACTTCAACGGCTTCCGCCGCATCGCCAACGACAACGTGAACCTGGGTGCTACAGGTGGTGTTGCCGAGAACGAGAATAAGGAAGAGGGTGCACTCACCGGCAAGAAGATGATGGTGAAGGCTCCTAAGAAGCAGGGCAAGAACGTGGTTGTGGAGACTGCCGTTACCAACGGTAAGGATACTCACCAGATTGCTTACATCATCTATCCTAACGGAACCGTGGATATGAAGGTGACTACCAACAATTCTTCTGAGGAAACCCGAAGAATCGGTATTACCATGCAGTTTGCTCCTGGTTTCGAGAACGTGGAGTATTATGCCAAGGGTCCTTGGAGCAACTACATCGACCGCCAGAGAGGTTCGCTGTTAGGTTTGTACAAGACTACCGTGGATGGCATGTTCGAAGAGCAGAGTGCTCCTCAGACCATGGGCGACCGCCAGGGCTTGCGCCAGTTGACATTGGACAACAACAGCACGAAGTTGCAGATTACCACCGAGGGCATGGTAGCCTTCTCGTTGTCTCACTTCGATGATGCTCAGTTCAACTACGACGTATTCTATGGTGGCAAGCATCCTTACGACCTGGTACGTTCTAACCAGATTTTCGCTCACTTCGATTTCTGGCAGCGTGGTATCGGTAACCGCAGTTGTGGTGGCGACTCTTGTCTGCCACAGTACATGACTCCAACAGGAGCTCATGAGTTTACCTTGCGCTTCACTCCGATGGCGAAATAAAGGAAAAAAAATAAGATATAAAAAAGTGGGTGCTACACGAATTGTTGTAGCACCCACCTTTTTTTATATCTTGTCTTATTCTTATGTTTGAATGTTTAGTAATCCTGGATGTAACCCTTGGTAAACATGTCATACGACAGGGCTTCCAGCTCTGCGAGCGTCATGTGCTCCACGGAATGCTCTATCTTGCGAATCAACTCGTCTCGCATGAAATCGTCGTTATCGCTCAGGCGCGATGTAAATCTATTGCTCATTTCTTTACTTTGAACTTTGAACTTTGAACATTGAACTTTATGATTAGTAAAGCCGTTGAATTCTTCACTCTTCACTCTTCGTTCTTCACTTTCTTCGCTTTGAACTTTATGATTAGCCTTATTGCTTCTATGAAACTATTGGCGTTCATAGATATTGATGATGTTTCCATCATACTCCTCATGGCTCACTAATCGGATGTTATGAGGAAGCTTTGGTGCTGCTGTTCCGGCAGTTACCACGTTTTCCACAGATGTGGATAAAGATGTTTCAACCCTGATTTCGTCCCATAATCCGGCATCGAGGAAAGCCTGATGGGTGATGGAGCCACCTTCTACTATCAGCGACTGCACCTTATTATTATATAGGTACTGCATCATCTGCTTCAACACCTCTTCCTTACCCCTGGAGAAATCCAAGCCCTCGAAACAAGGATGATGGCGGTCGATGACCAGTCGCATCGGGTCCTTGCCGCTCCAGTCTCTTACGTTGAGCTGGCTATGGTCACGCTCATCGGTGATTCTACCCACCAGGATGGCATCGTTCTCGGCACGAAGCTTGTGCGAAAGCATCTTGGTAAAAGGCGAAGAAATCGCCATTCCCTGATAATTATTATCCAGAAAACCATTCGCCGTCTGCGCCCATTTCAGGATGATATATGGTCGCTGATGGGTATTGAAAGTGATGAAACGCTTGTTCAGTTCGAGGCATTCCGCCTCCAGAACGCCTACTGTTACCTCGATTCCTGCCTTGCGAATCTTCTGGATTCCACGCCCCTGAACCTTGGCAAAAGGATCTACGCAGCCACAGACACATCTCTTCACGCCTTTCCTGACGACCAGGTCAGCACAAGGAGGCGTCTTGCCATAATGAGAACACGGTTCGAGACTCACGTAGATGGTGGCATCCTTCAGCAGATGCTCATCTTCGGGCTTCACAGAAGCAAAGGCATTGACCTCAGCGTGCCCCTCGCCACATCTTACATGATAGCCCTCGCCGATGATTCTTCCTTCTGCGCTCACGATGACCGCACCCACCATCGGATTAGGCTTCGCATTCTGCCTACCATTCTTAGCCAACTGCAGGCAGCGGCGCATGAACATTTCGTCAATCTCCTGCTGAGAGAGCGGCTCTCCCGTCTTCGGATTCTGAAAAGATACTTTATTTTGTTCCATATTCTATTTTTCTTCGATTTTCTTACTCATTTTCGATAAAATGTCGTACCTTTGCTCTCAAATCAAACCATAATATACAATTTAGAGATGAAAACTTATCAGCAACTTTGGCAATCCCTCACCCCTCTATATGATGCTGGCGAAGCACAGGCTATCGTCCGCACCGTACTCGATGTGAAGTACGGAATGACGCTGACCGACATTATCGGCGGCAAAGTTAATGAATTATCTGCAGACGAGGGCAAAAAACTCGAAGAAATTATCACAAGACTGCAAAAAGGCGAACCGGTGCAGTACGTGCTGGGGCAAGCCGACTTTGCAGGAAGAACCTTCCATGTGGAGCCGGGCGTGCTGATCCCAAGACCTGAGACAGCCGAGCTGTGTCAATGGATTGCGGAAACACAGAACGAGAACCTGAAAAAAGAAGAGGCAATTATCAGAGAAGAATTTAACATCAACCCTGACGTTGCCATTAAGGACGCAAACATATTTAAGGAAAAAGGATGGTTCAAGCGCAAATATTTACGTTTGAGATTCCTCGTCAAAATGGTGCATAGTTATAAAAAAGCTCGTCATACTAAACTAGTCACTCCTCGACCAAGAATCATAGATTTAGGTACCGGCTCTGGCTGCATTGCCATTACCCTGAGCCTTGACATTCCAAATTCAGAAGTAGTAGGATTCGACATTTCCGACTCTGCCTGCAATGTTGCCACAAAGAATGCCAAGCAATTAGCGTCCAGAGCTATCTTTTACAAATTCGATATCTTTGACATGCCTGAAAAATGTAAAACAGACAGAAAAAATCATTTAAAAGCAGACATCATCGTGAGCAATCCTCCTTATATCTGCGAAAAGGAGAAGGCAGATATGGAGAAGAACGTCCTTGATTACGAGCCCGATCTCGCCCTCTTCGTGCCCGATGAAGATCCTCTGAAGTTCTATCGAGCCATCGCTGAATTCGCCTCATTAGAATTGCGAAGCTGGGGCATGCTCTATTTCGAAATCAACCCTCTTTACGAAAAGGAGATAAGAGAAATGCTCGAAGGATTTGGCTTCAAGGATATTGAAACCAAAGAAGATGCTTTCGGAAAGAAGAGAATGATGAGAGCCATCAAAATGTATTAGAAAAAAGTCATAGAATAACTAATCATAAAGTTCAATGTTCAAATCTCAAAGTTCAAAGTATAAGAAGCCGATGACAGAGGAGCAGGCTCTCCTGAAACTCACCACCCTCTGCACGAAAGCCGAACATTGCTCGCAAGAGATGCTTGACAAGATGAAGAAATGGGGACTGGAAGAGGAAGCCATAGCCCGCAACATGGAATTTCTGACTCAGAAGAAATTTATCGATGATGAACGCTTTGCCCGCTTCTTCATCAACGACAAGATAAAATATAACAAGTGGGGACGAAGAAAGGTGGAGCAGGCTCTCTGGCTGAAACACATTCCCAAGGAAATCTCCGACCCCATCTTCGAGGAAATCGAGGACGACATGTATACAGAAACCCTCCTGCCCCTGATGAAAAGCAAATATAAGAGCATCAAGGCTAAGAACGATTATGAACGCTCCATGAAACTCATCCGTTTTGCCCTTGGCAGAGGTTACAGCATGGATGTAATTCACAAATGCATCGACAAGATGAAAGAAGAAGATTTGGGCGAAGTTAAGAGCGAAGAGTGAAGAGTGAAGAGTGAAGAACGAAGAGTGAAGAGTGAAGAGTGAAGAATTCAACGGCTTTACTAATCATAAAGTTCAATGTTCAAAGTTCAAAGTTCAAAGTAAAGAAGTTCAAAGTAAAGAAGTTCAAAGTAAAAAAGAAGTAATGCAAATCAGCTTGTTAGGGAAATTACTAGACCTGCTCTTTCCCCGCCACTGTCTGATGTGTGGTAGACGCCTTCATGGGCCGGAAGAAATGCTCTGCACATCCTGCCTCTCGACTTTGCCTCGTACAGATACCTGGGAAAATCCATACGAGAACGAGATGGTCAAGATTTTCTGGGCACATATTCCCATCGTACGATGCGCCTCCTTGTTTTATTACCAGGGCCATTCGCCTGCCAGCCAGTCCGTCTATGCCCTGAAATATGGAGACAGACCGGATGCAGGCTTCTTCTTGGGAGAAATGATTGGCAAAGAAGGAATCGAGAGAAAATTCTTTGAAGGAATTGACGCCATCATCCCCATTCCACTGACACCCAAAAGGAAGGAGAAACGTGGCTATAATCAAAGCGAACAAATAGCCCTAGGCATCAGGAGGCAAACCCAGCTGCCCATCATCACCGATGCGGTAAGAAGGGTAGTCTTCACCGAAAGTCAAACCCACAAGAACAAATGGCAAAGACAGGAGAACGTGGAACATGCATTCCAGCTTGCTACATACTATCACGATGAGAAAGGCAGAAAGCACCCCATCACAGACCTGACGGGCAAACATCTTCTCATCGTAGACGACGTCTGCACCACGGGAGCCACCGTCAACGCCTGCTGCCAGGAACTCATGAAAGCCGGCAAAATGAAATTCAGCTTCACATCCGTAGGATGGACGAAGGAATAAAAAAAGAACTGAAGAATACCCGAAAACAGCAGAAAAACGGGCTTGAGGTATAAAAAATATATAATAAATCGCATCTTTGTGGCAATAACTCACTTTTTTGTAGTACCTTTGCCAAAAATTAATTATTAATTCCTTATAATTATGGACAAACTGAAGAAAGAATTCGCATCTAAGTTATTGAAGGTTAAGGCTATCAAATTGCAGCCTAACGATCCTTTCACTTGGGCTTCTGGCTGGAAGTCTCCTTTCTATTGTGATAATCGCAAGACATTGTCTTTCCCTGAACTCCGCAACTATGTGAAGCTCGAGCTCGTACACGCCATCCTGGAGCAGTTCCCTGAGGCTGACGCTGTTGCCGGTGTGGCTACAGGTGCCATCGCACAGGGTGCCTTGGTTGCTGACGAGTTGCACTTGCCTTTCGTTTACGTCCGTTCTAAACCAAAGGATCACGGTATGCAGAACCTCATCGAAGGTGAGCTCGACCCTAAGGCTAAGGTCGTTGTTGTAGAGGATTTGATTTCTACAGGCGGCAGCTCACTCAAGGCTGTAGAGGCGCTCCGCAAGAACGGCAACGAGATTGTGGGTATGGTAGCTAGCTACACCTACGGTTTCCCTGTAGCTGAGAAGGCTTTCGCTGATGCTAACGTGAAGCTGGTTACTCTGACTGACTACGAGCATGTAGTGGAAGAGGCTCTCGAGACTGGCTACATCAAGCAGGAAGACGTAGAGTTGCTCCACGAGTGGCGCAAGGACCCAGCTAACTGGAAGAAGTAATTTTTGACCCATCAATAATGAGTACAAGTACATTCGAAAGTAATATCAAACAGATTCCTCACAAGCAGGAATCTGTTTTTAATACTTTGAGCGACCTCAACAACCTGCAGGTGCTCAAGGACCGCTTCGAGCAGGTGAAAGACCAGATTCCTGAGGACAAGAGAAAGGAAATGGAGAAACTCAAGGACCTGAGATTCGACAGCGACAGCATCACTATCAACGCTCCTATGGTGGGCGACCTGAAGATGCGCATCATCGACAGAGATTTTCCAAAAACCATCAAATTCGAGACAGAAAACAGCCCTATCCCATTCAACTTCTGGATTCAGCTGCTCCCTACAGGAGAATTCTCATGCAAGATGAAGCTCACCATCAAGGCTGAGCTCAACATGTTTATCAAGGGTATGGTGAAGAAGCCATTGCAGGAAGGCATCGAGAAGATTGCCGACGCCCTGGCGATGATTCCTTACCAGGATTAAAAATAAAGAAATTATGGCACATAAACTTTGGGAAAAGAACTTTGAAGTAAACAAGGAAATCGAAAGATTCACCGTAGGCCGCGACCGTGAGCTCGACCTCTATCTCGCCAAGTACGACGTGCTGGGAAGTATGGCGCACATCACCATGCTCGAAAGCATCGGACTCCTGGAGAAGGATGAGCTTACCCAGCTCCTCGCAGAATTGAAGAATATCTACGCCATCGCCGACAAGGGCGAGTTCGTCATTGAAGACGGCGTGGAGGATGTTCATTCCCAAGTAGAACTGATGCTCACCCAGAAACTGGGCGACATGGGTAAAAAGATTCATTCGGGAAGATCACGCAACGACCAGGTTCTGGTAGACCTCAAACTCTTCACCCGTCATGAGTTGAAGGAGATTGTGGACGCAGTGAAGATTCTCTTCGACGAACTGATTCAGAAGAGCAACCAGTACAAGGATGTTCTGATGCCAGGCTACACCCACCTGCAGGTGGCGATGCCTTCATCATTCGGACTCTGGTTTGGCGCTTATGCTGAGGGACTTGCCGACGACATGCTCTTCCTGCAGGCTGCCTATCGCATGACCAACCGCAACCCGTTGGGTAGTGCTGCAGGCTACGGAAGCTCATTCCCACTGAACCGCACCATGACAACGGAACTTCTCGGTTTCGACAGCATGGACTATAATGTGGTTTATGCCCAGATGGGTAGAGGAAAGATGGAGCGCAACGTGGCTTTCGCCATGGCTACCGTGGCTGGAACACTGGCAAAGATGGCTTTCGATGCCTGCATGTTCAACTGCCAGAACTTCGGCTTCGTGAAGTTGCCTAAGGAGTGCACTACCGGTTCAAGCATCATGCCTCACAAGAAGAACCCAGACGTATTCGAGTTGATTCGTGCCAAGAGCAACAAGCTGCAGAGCTTGCCTCAGCAGGTAATGCTCATCATGAACAACCTGCCAGTGGGTTACTTCCGCGACCTTCAGATTATCAAGGAAGTGTTCCTTCCTGCCTTCGACGAGTTGAAGGACTGCCTGCAGATGGCTGCCTACATCATCAACAAGATGGAGGTGAACGAGCATATTCTCGATGACCCTCGCTACGACCCAATGTTCTCTGTAGAAGAGGTGAACCAGCTTGCTGCCAACGGAATGCCTTTCCGTGACGCCTACAAGACGGTGGGACTGGAAATTGAAGCAGGCGAATTCAAGCCAAACAAGGACATTCATCATACTCACGAGGGAAGTATCGGCAATCTCTGCAACGACAAGATTCAGGAACTGATGGAGAAAACACTCTCAGAATTCCACTTCGAACGCATGGAGAATGCAGAAAAGGAACTCTTGAAATAAAAACAGAAAAGGCTTCTGTATGAAGAATAGCATATATAATAAGGTATATATATATAATAAGGTGAAGAGCATGGCTGGAATAGCTATGCTCTTACTTTGTTCGTGCGATGCAGAAAACACCATCAGCACACAATACCTGTGCCAGTTTATCTTCAGAACCCAATATCATCCCGACTGCAGCATTGTTACTGCATTGAGTGGCGCAGGAACCTACACCATGGTTAGTGCCAAAAGGGTAAACGGAGTCTGGAACATCTACTCCACCCTGAACGACGGCAGAAATCATACGGAGACTATCATCCTCTCAACTGCCAAGGAAAATTACGCCAACTATAGCCACATGGGCGCTGGAAGCAATACAACCGACGCAACAAAAAACGGCTTTATCTTGGGAACAACCAACTTCAACGGTTACGCTGCCTGGGACCGTCAATGCCCCAACTGCATCCAGCAATATGGCGGGACCAACTATCCGCTGGAATGGACAGGAAACCGCCAATCAGTCGTTTGCAACAAATGCAAAAGAGTTTATAACCTGGAAAACGGCACGATAACAAGTGGCGGTCAAGGAAAAAACGATAAAGCACTCATGAGATACAGAGTGGTTTATTCGGGCAACGGAAGCGTGCTGACAGTAGGTAATTAAGCTAAAATGCTACATTTTAAGCCATAAAACGAAAAAAATGAGGATTCTTCGTCTTAAAAAATGTAAATCTTTTGGTAGAATGGAGAAATAGCATTACCTTTGCACTCGCAACAATGCGGAAATAGCTCAGTTGGTAGAGCACAACCTTGCCAAGGTTGGGGTCGCGGGTCCGAGTCCCGTTTTCCGCTCTATTTTATTTGTTTAAATAGAGAAACATACCTAATTTATGAATTTATATTTAAGATATTTTGATCAGGAAGCATTTGCAACAAATGTGGATCAAGCAATAGATTTTTTGAAGAGTATTCCTGAAATTGGTATGGACGAATCATTAGAGGCTGATGTACGCGAATACGCTGCTAGTGATGTTTGTTATCCTAAGCGTTATAAGGTTCGCCCCCGTGTCTATTTCATCGTTATAAAAACCACTGCAGCTAGCATGCGTGACTTCAAAGACAAGAAGGCGTTGCGTTCAACTCCTTCTGAGGAACATCGTGAAAATGTGAGCCCTTCTGTTATTCGATTGAACCAGCAACAGCCGGGTTGGTATGAAGGTGCGCTTGATTTTAAGCGTGTCGTTATGATTCCTGCCACTGGTAAGTTCGAATATCGTGATACCCATTTCGTTGCTAATGTCAAGGCGCTCTCTGCTTTGGACTGCTATAATCGTATCGTTGAGTATTTGCGTCAGCGAGTAGATTCCCGTAGCCAGTTCCCGTCGGCAAAGGGCAAGAATTTTGCATACCGTTATTTGGGTATGTGGAAATAAAGTAATGTAGATAAGTTTCAAATTTGAGGAGGTAGGCTATGAATAAAGTCATGTTGATAGGTTATGTGGGTAAAGAGCCTGATGTTCATTATTATGATGCTGACCAAGCTGTAGCTCAAGTGGTGTTGGCAACGACAGAGAAAGGCTATACCTTGACCAATGGAACTCAGGTGCCTGACCATACTGATTGGCATAATCTGGTTTTTTACCGGGCTTTAGCAAAAATAGTGGAGAGATATGTTCATAAGGGTGATAAACTCTATGTGGAAGGAAAGATACGTTATCGTTCGTATGATGACAAGCAAGGAAAGCGCAGGTATATAACAGAGATCTATGTTGATAATATGGAGATGCTTACGCCGAAATCAATGTCATCGTCAGCATCTCAAGCTTCTCAGACTGTTACCCCAACACCTCAGCCTGCTACACAGGGAGCAAGTGGTTCTTCTCAGACGTCACAAAGTGAAGATGGACTCCCATTCTAGCTAGTGCTATTTTGTTGTTATTAAATTTTAAGATCAGAAATTGGATATTTCAACCATAACAGATGCTTTCGGAGATGTGGTTTTACAACAGCCCACTACCGGAGTGATTATAGCAACCATTCTGGCTGCTGTATTGTTACTTATGTCTGCTTTTGCCAGCGGCTCGGAGATAGCATTCTTCAGTTTGTCACCCTCTGATGTCGCTGAGCTGGAAGACGGAAAGTTTGGTGCAGACAAGAAAATTCAGAATCTTCGTGATGATTCTGAGCGTACATTGGCAACAATTCTTATTGCAAATAATTTTGTCAATGTTACTATTATCATGCTCTTGAACTATGTGATTGCTGGCGTTATTTCGTTCGGTGAAAGAGCACTTTTACTTCAGTTTCTTTTTACTACAGTAATTCTCACCTTCTTACTCTTGCTTTTTGGTGAAATTATGCCAAAGGTTTATGCCCGTCAAGATCCGTTGAAGTTTTGTCGTCGTTGTGTGGGAGGAATTATGTTTGCCCGTAAACTTTTTTGGCCTATTGAAAATATTTTGCTCAAGAGCGGAATGATGGCAGAAAAAATCATACAGAAAGAAAACCATGTTCTAAGTGTTGATGATCTGGAACAGGCATTGGAACTCACTGATAAGAACGATATCAAGGATGAGCAGAACATGCTGAAGGGTATTATCCGTTTTGGAGATGAAACAGCCAAAGAGGTGATGACCAGTAGACAGAATATTGTAGATTTGGATATCCGAAGTAATTATGCAGATGTCTTGAAATGCATTGAAGACAATAATTATAGCCGTATTCCAGTTTATCAGGATAATACGGATAATATTCGTGGCATTCTGTATATCAAGGACTTACTGCCTCATCTTACGAAGAGTTCCAATTTTCGTTGGCAGAGTTTGATCCGTCCTCCTTATTTCGTTCCTGAAACAAAAAAGATTGATGATTTGTTGCGTGAATTTCAGGAGAATAAGGTGCATATCGCCATTGTGGTAGATGAATTTGGTGGTACAAGCGGCATTGTTACTCTTGAAGACATCTTGGAGGAAATCGTTGGCGAAATCAATGATGAATATGATGAGGAAGAGAAGTTCTATTCGAAATTGAATTACAACACATTTATTTTCGAAGGAAAAACCCTGCTTACAGATCTCTGTCGTATCTTGAATGTAGACGATGAGGAGTTTGAAGAGGTAGAGGGTGATGCTGATACTTTGGCAGGTCTGTTGCTTGAGATAAAGGGAGATTTCCCTAGTATTCACGAGAAGATAGATTATAAGAATTATACTTTCGAGGTGATGAATGTAGAGGAGCGCCGTATCAGTAAGATTAAGGTTACGGTGCATCCCGTAAGAAATCAGGAAGAAGAAAAAAAATAACATGGTATGGCAGTAGTCAATATACGTGAAGTTTATCCAGGTGTGAGTTTAGGCTTATGGCAGATGGATGAGGAGGTAGAGCAGTTGTTCGAACAGTATCCTCATCTTCAAGCCTATAGATCATCATTGGAGGCAAAATATAAGAATGATGGCAGGAAACTGGAGTTTCTTGCCATTCGTGCATTAATGTATGAGATGTTGAAGGCGAATGGTGCATCCAAGGGATTGCTGTCTCATGCTGGTGATATCATCCATAATGAGGCGGGTAAACCTTTGTTTCGCGGTTATCATATCAGTGTGAGTCATACCAAGGGGTACGCAGCGCTTATTCTTTCCAGAAATCAGGAAGTAGCTGTTGACATAGAATATTTCAGCGATAGGGTAGAACGTATTTCTTCTAAATTCTTAAGAAAAGATGAGAAAGCGGTTGATCTGGATTCCATGTTGGTACATTGGTGTGCCAAGGAAACGGTTTACAAATTGTTTTCTGAAGAAAACTTGAAGTTTAATGATATGCGCGTGAAGCCTTTTGATACGATGTCTGATTGGGCTTGTGATGTAGAGAACTTGAAAAATAAGAAGGTAGCGCATGTTGACTTTGAACTGACCATGGAGTTTGTCTTAACTTATGCAGCTATGTAAATTCCTAAAAAATGAAAGTTTTATGAAAAAAATCATAGAGAGAGGAGTGCTGCTGAGTACTCTTCTTTTTTTTAGTTTCATGGGCTATGCTCAAGAGTGGCAGGTGGTGAGAGAGAATGTTCAGAAGTCTTTTCACAAGACAGTACCTGCTGGCAACTATAGTGGCATTACCCATTTGCATGATGATATATATGCGGTGGTGAGTGATAAGTCGGATAGTGCCCTCTACTTTAATTTTCGTATCCAAGTGAATCCTGTGACGGGCGATTTAGAGCAGGTGGAAAACCTGGGATATACGTTTATGGTGGATGGTAGTCGCTTTGATGGTAAACCATGGCATGGAACGGAAAGAGGTTTTGATCATGAGGCTATAACTAAGGTGTCGGATTCTACAGTGGTAATAGCCAGCGAAGGGAAATGTAGATTGAAGGAATATCTCATAAAGGATTATCCTGCGAAATTATATCTGAAGGGTTGGGAGAATGTTTGGCCGCCAGATGATTTTTATCCTAATTATAATTTCGAGTCACTGGCTTTCGATTCTATCCGCCATCTGCTTTGGACAATTCCTGAGAGTACGCTTCGGAAGGATGGTGTACCGGCTACCCCGGAGAATGGATTAGCTAATAAGTTGCGGTTAATGGCTTATTCCTGGTCTCCTGGTTTACAAAATTCTATCGGATCTGGCATGGCAATGTACGCTTATCAGATGGATGCACCTTCTACTCGTAGAAAAGCCGAGACATATGTGATGGGAGTAAGTGAACTTTGCGTTTTGCCAGATGGGCAACTTCTGGTATTAGAGCGTGAGGCTTTCATTCCGAAAGTAAAATTGGGCGCATTTTGCAAGTGCAAGCTTTTTTTAGTGAATCCTTCAAATGAGAAGAGGATTTCTGCTTTAGATCCTCTCAATCAAGATTCGCCCTTTATCAAAAAGCAATTGCTCACAGAATGGAAGACTGGTCTGTCATTTGCAAGCCGTTCTTTTGCAAATTACGAAGGAATGTGTCTTGGCCCCAAATTGGAAGATGGTTCTCAAGTACTTATCCTGCTTTCTGATTCACAAAATCAATATGCGGGAGTATTAAGAGACTGTTTTAAAACAATTGTGATAAAGAAAAAATAAAGTAGAAAAATGAAGAAGATATTTTTGTTCATATTATTCTGTCTTTCCGTATGCAGCATGTCGGCTTACGACTTTCTGCGAGCCGTGAAAGATGAGATTCCGGGAGGTTACAACTTCTGGGTTTATACGCCAGTAGATTATTTTTATTCGCAAGAGCAGACACCGGTCATCATCTTTCTGCATGGTGCCAGTCTTTGCGGCAGGAATCTGAATAAGGTGAGAAGATACGGACCGCTTGATGCCATCGTCAAGGGGCGCGATATCGATGCGCTGACCATCGTTCCGCAGAATCCGGGCGGGGCTTGGAATCCGAAGAAAATCATGGATGTGCTCGATTGGGTGAAGAAGAATTATCCGTGCGATTCTACCCGGGTTTATGTTCTGGGCATGAGCTTGGGCGGTTATGGAACCATGGATGTCTGCGCCACTTATCCCGACAGGATAGCTGCCGGCATGGCGCTGTGTGGCGGCTGTTCTTATAAGGATGTAAGTGGATTGGGCGGTTTGCCTTTCTGGATTATCCATGGCACAGCAGATAGGGCAGTACCGGTCAAGCAATCGAAGGTGGTGGTAGATAAACTTGAAAAGGATGGCAAGGATACCCGATTGATATACGACTGGTGGAAGGGTGCCAATCACGGTACCCCTGCCCGCGTGTTTTATCTGAAGAAAACCTATCAGTGGCTCTTCTCTCACAGCCTTTCAGATAAGGACAGACCCGTTAACCGCAACATCAGTATTACGATGAGCGATCTGGGAAGGGCGTATGGTGATGTAAACCGAAATGCTCCTCAGCCTGAACTCATCGATGGTCCGAGTGTGATCAAGCAGGAGGGAAATGAATATTAAGGAATCAGGTGAACAGTTCTGCTACCTTCTCCAGCCAATTCTTATCAATATCATCGAAGGTGCTGAGGTATTCGCTGTCAATATCCAGTACGGCAAAAAAAAATGAAAAACTGTCATTTTCATAGAAATATTTCTATCCTTTCAATCTTTTTTCGTACTTTTGCACCATCAATTTAAACGAAGAAGTATGATAAAAAATAGGAAAAGATATGGCTGATAAAAATATGAAATGGAAGACGCTCTCGCAGAAGTATCTGATAGAGAAGCCTTGGCTCACGGCACGAGTGGATAAGGTGGAATTGCCTACGGGAGCCATCATCGATGAATATTATGTGCTGGAATATCCCGATTGGGTGAACACCATCGCCATCACGAAGGACGGAATGTTCGTATTCGTTCGCCAGTATCGCTATGCGATAGGTAAGACGGTGAATGAACTCTGCGCAGGAGTGATAGAGAAGGGCGAGGATCCGATGGTGGCAGCCAAGCGAGAGCTGATGGAAGAAACTGGGTTCGGTGGCGGAAACTGGCAGAAGTGGATGACGATTTCGGCTAATCCGAGTACGCATACCAATCTTACCCATTGCTATCTGGCTACGGATGTGGAGCGCATGGATGTGCAGCATCTTGACCAGGCTGAGGATATCGAGGTTCGCCTCTTCTCAAGAGAAGAAGTGATGGAAATGCTGGAAAAGGGAGAAATCTGGCAGAGCCTGATGGCTGCTCCGCTCTGGAAGTATTTTGCGAAAGCAAAGTAAGCTGCAGGGCTTCATTTATAAAAGCCAAGTAAATATTAGACATTAAACAATAAACATTATAAAGATGGTAATAGATTTCGAAAAGATTGCTGAGGCTCACTTGGAGGGCTTCAAGGGTGGACAGGGTAAACTCGATACTCGTAACTATGTGGATGACAAGGTGAAGATTATGTATTCTACCTTGCGTCCGGGTGCTTCAACTGGTCTTCATACTCATGAGGGCAACTGCGAGATTATCTATGTGGTAAGCGGCACTGCTACTTTCCATTATGATGATACCGTGGAGGAGGTTCGACAGGGACAGGTGCATTACTGCCCGATGAATCACGCTCATTATATGGAGAATCTCACCGATCATGATCTGGTGTATCTCGCCATTGTGCCTGAGCATCATTAATATCCCTGGAGTATCAGGGAAAATCACATCATATTCCTCCTGAGGAAAATGAAAAAATAGAAAGTCCAACTCGGATGCCTCTCTTATAAAAAGGCTCCAAGCTGGACTTTCGTCGTTTTTATTTCTTTATATTAATCTTCTTCATTCTCCAGCAAGTCGGTTCCGAGGTGAGTGGTCTGTTCACGTTTTAAACGGTCGCGCACCTCCTTAGGCTTGGTAGCGTAGGTAATCATTCGGATAGAATCGTTGTAGCTCACGTACTTCCAGAGCCAGTTGAGCATTACCATCATCTTGTTCTTTACGCCAAGGATAGAGCGGAGGTGAACTACCAGCCACAATACCCAGGCAAAGAAGCCCTGGCTGTGGAACTTGCCTAGTTCTACTACAGCCTTGTGTCTTCCGATGGTAGCCATAGAACCCAGGTTCTTGTAGCGGAAAGGCTTGAGCTGGGAATCAGCGGCTCCCTCTGCGATCTTCTGGATATTCTTAGCCAGGAGTGCTGCCTGCTGGATGGCTACCTGAGCCAACTGTGGATGACCGCCAGGATAAGCTGGGTCTGTGGTCTGGATACACTGGTCGCCGATGGCAAAGAGACCGTCCATGCCCGGGATGCGGTTGAATTCATCTACTACGATTCGGAAACCACGGCCCAGATGGTCGCCATCAATACCTGTGATAGGCTGTGCCTTCACACCTGATACCCAGAGGAAGGTACGGGTAGGAATCTCCTGACCGTCCTTCATCAGAACCTTGTGGTCCTTGTAGTCGGTTACCATCTTGCCAAACTGTACATCCACACCCATGCTGGTAAGGAATTCGTATGCTTTCTTAGAAGAGTCCTGTGACATTCCTGCGAGCAGTCTGTCGCCCGCTTCCAGGAGATAGATGTGCATCAGAGATGAGTCCATATCAGGATAATCATAAGGAATCACGTAGCGCTTCATTTCAGAAAGGGCTCCGGCTATCTCCACACCTGTAGCACCACCGCCTACAATCACTACGTTCAGCAGTTCCTGTCGCTCTGCTTCCGTGGCACAGGTCAATGCACGCTCCAGGTTACTCAGCACGGCGTTGCGCAATCCCATTGCCTCTGAAACGGTCTTCATCGGAATCGCCCATTTCTCGATGTTGGCATTGCCATAGAAATTGGTGGTGGTTCCTGCTGCGAACACCAGGTAATCGTACTCAATCTTACCGATGGAAGTCTGCAGAATCTTCTTGTCTGGGAATACGGCTCTCGCTTCTGCCATGCGGAAGTAGAAGTTCTTGCGCTTGCGGAAAATCTGGCGGAACGGGAAGGAGATGGAACTTGGATCGATACCTGCCGAAGCAATCTGATAGATAAGTGGAGGGAACTGATGGAAGTTGTTCTTGTCAATCAACACCACCTGCAGGTTTGCATTGCAGAGGTCTTCTGCCAAACGAAGACCACCGAGTCCACCACCTACAATCACAACTCTCTTCAACTGATTTCTCTTGATATTAATACTCATAACTACTGCTGTTTGTTTGTATAAATTAATTACATATATTTGCTACTGATTTTTCATATTATAGGCATTTAGCCTAGTCATCGCTGAAATTCGCTTGCAAAGGTACAGCTTTTAATTGAGACGGCAAAGAAAGAAGTGTAGAAAAACAGGGTAGAAGACTGTTGCAATCGTTTCCATTTTAGAAACGGGTAACTGATGTTATAAAATGTAATATACAGATAGCATTTTGAGGAGCTCTTCCATCTTTTTGATCCTTCGCTGATCGTGAAAACGGGAATGACCTTTAAGGATGGAGCTGATCAGAATCGGCTCCGCACTTTGGGTAAGCGGGTACCGGAAGAGATTTTCGTGGCTGGTTTTTCGGGCACGTTTGCAAGTTTTTTTTGTAAAAAAAAGAACGCCTTAAAAGGCAAAAAATAGCAAAATAGAGCATTTGTTTTGAGTTTCAAGTGGTTGTGGCAGTCGTTGGCTTTAATCGAATGGCTCAAGGAGCAATGGAATAACCTAAGACCGTTTAAAAGATAAGGGATAAAGTATTAGAAAAAGTTGAGTTAGCGTCTCATAATCATATTACTTTCATATGGCATAACAAATTAAAAGAGACGGAAAATTCCGTCTCTTTTAATTATTTGATACGCCCTTCTTTTCTGAGAAGATTGATAAACTTATTCCAACCTTCAGAACGCTTATCTGCATTTTGTTTTGTCTTTTCTAAATTCCAATAATTCGGATAATTATCGTTGAGATAGTATTTGCCATCCTTGTCACAGAATAAAACCAAATCATCATATGCACGATTCACAACAGGATTGATATTAGCTGCTATAATGAACAGTGTTTCAGATGAAGTTTTTACACTTATTGATGCATAGATTGGAATAGATTTTATTTTATCATATTCCTTAAATTTGATTTCTCGTGTTTTAGGATTGAACCATGCAATATCTAAATCAGTAAAGGCTATAGAATCCTTATGTTGCACAACATTACCTGTGCTTACTTGACATACACCAAATAGTTGTGGTGATGTTTCCGTAAGAAAAGCATCTGTATTAGAGTTGCATGAACTAAATACAACCAATACTGTCAATAATATGATACCCATTAATTTCTTCATCGCTTTATCCTATATGATTTTATCTATTAATTTCTTTTCGCTGCAAATATAATGCAAAAAAACAAATAAGCAAAAGATTTGCTACTATTTGTTGTTGCTTTTAATGTTTTTTATAACAATCTTGGCATGTAAATTCCTTCTTTTTTGTATTTTTGCAGCCAAGAAGAGTTGTTTGACAGCAACTGTACGCAGATTGCAGAAATTAGGAATGTTGCTAAATCATTACCTCCATTGAGGTGAAACCGTTATAAATCGCTCATTTTAAGCTATTCGGCAGATTTTAGCGTGTTTTACAAAAAAAACGGCTGTACCCAATTGCTTGAGCACAGCCGCCAGTCTGTATCGTATGATTATAGGGCTATTACAAACCTAAATCGCCACCAGGGTTGTTGTCTTCGCCTCCGCCTGGGTTTTTGCCTTCACCTCCGCCAGGGTTGTTGCCTTCGTCTCCGCCTGGGTTGTTGTCTGGGTCTTCTACATCGCCTTTATCGCCAGAGGTAACGTTCTTGATAACCTTGCCGTTGCGGTCGTAGCAGGTTATCTGGATGGCAGTATCCATCAGTTCCTGTTTGATTTCCACGTTAGGCGTGAAGATGACACGTCTGGCAGTGATGAGTCCGCTTGCCACCTCGTTCACGGTTTCCACGCTTTTGGCTCTTACGCCAAATCTCATGGTGCCCAGTCCTGGAATAGCCACGGAGTGACCTTCGGTGGTCCAAGCCTTGATTACCTCGCCTGCGGCATCCCAACATGCCTGCATCACGCCTCGGCTCACTCCGCTGCGCAGAGCAGCCTCTTTGATAACCTTGCTCTCAGAGAGCTTGTTGTAAAGCTCGGTGCCGAGCACGTAACGATACTTACCTTTCAACTCACCCACCTGGATGAGGGTTTCCTTTGCTTTCAGATTAATTGCCATAATACTTTAAATAATTTATAATTAATAATTAATAATTTAGAGAATTGATAATCGTAATTTCCAAGTTAAATAGAGACTTGGTTGTCAATATCTTTCTCTTCGTAATTTTACCTTTTTACCATTTATCTAATGGTGATGGTAGGCACGAAGTGAGTGGAATCGGCTCGGGTGGAGATATTGTTCTCCTGTTGCTGTCGTTGGTTCTTTCCTATTACCAGTCCTGCGGTGCACGAGCTGGTGAGGTAGGTGACGATGGCTGAGCATACGGCCACGATGAGATACTTGATGAATGCTTTCATGTTTGGGTTCATACGTTTCTCTTGCCCCCTTTTAACTTCCCGTCCTCTTATAAAAAAAGGAAGAGAAGGACTCGTATCGGGACATGGAGTCTAGGTTATAACTTGATGCATCTGAGACTTTCTCTTTCTTGTCTGAGACATTCTCTTTCTTATCCGAGATTTTCTCTTTCTTGTCTGATACATTCTCTTTCTTATCCGAGATTTTCTCTTTCTTTTCAGAGACTTTCTCCAGATGCTCTTTTTCATTTTTCCAACTGGAGAAATATTTTTCTCCAACTAGGAAAGTGATTTTCCAGCGCTTTCTGAATCACGATGCAAAGATACAAAAACAGCCGCCAGCGGTTATGCGTTGGCGGCTGATGCCGTGAGATGGCGGCACATTTTTCAGAATATTTTTTCGTAAATTTCTGAAACGGTATTATCCCGGTTCGCCCAGATACTCCACGATGGCCTTCACCTGTTTAGGCGAGAAAGCCTTGCTGGTCTTCTTGTAGCCCATCTTCTGGAGTTCATCCCACAGAGGGGTACAAAGTCGAATCCAAGCCATCAGATGGTTGACGGCAGTGCGTGGCATGCTCTCGGGAAAGTACATCAGGGCAAGTTCCTTCTTGGTGTACGTGTGAATGATAAATTCTTCCATATTATTTTGCTTTAAAAATTAATAACTGACTCAAGTTTCGTATGTGGTTCAAGAACGGGCTGAAGGCCCAAAAGCTCCTAGCTCAGGGCACGCCCTGGGTATAATGGCAATCAGCAAGGCACCCTGTAAGGGCAAAAGCTTCAAAATACTGGGCAATATACAAAGCTTTTCAGATAATAGTCGCTGAAATCCTTGCATCCAGGGGGCAACTGGTGATGCACCAGCGAGGGCAGAATCTCCTTCAACTGCATGTAGAGATGTTCGCCCGGCGCATCCTTGTCGGGATACATGTGCCATTCTATCTTGAGCTTTTCTCCAATTTCTGCCAACCATTGCTTGTCGGATGGTTTCAAGAGCGTGGCAGACGGAATGGCTATCGCCTTGTGTCCGGCAGAGAGCATCGCCCAGCAGTCGCTGCACCCCTCGGTGATGTAGAGAGGTTCACCAGGCGAAAGCTGTCTTGTGACGGGCAGATTATAGATGCCGCATTGCGAACCGTAGGGGAATCGGAAGCGGGGAATACTCTTTCCCGAAGCTTCTTTATCTGGATTCGCCTTGCCGAGATTTCTGTTTTGGATGCCGATGAGTTTTCCGTCCACGTCATAGTAAGGAGTCTGTAGCCAACTGATGCCCTCCTTATCCGTCCATGATGTCAGTCGGCACCAGTTTACCACTCTCGCATCAATCCGTCTCTCCTCGAAGAGGAATCTACGTGCCGCCTCGTTGAGCCAAGGATGCTCGAAGAATCGGGCGTACTTGCTGGCATCAAAGGAGGGTGCTTTCGAGGTGGGTGCTTTCTCCGGAGAATATTTCTCCTTTCCATCTGCTATATAAACTTGATGCGCATCTGCCAGCCAACGGCAAGCCGAGAGAAAATCCTTGCCTGTATATTTCATCACAAGGTCGATGGTGCCGATGCTGTGGTCCATACATACGTAGCAGCGGCAATAGTTCTTCCTCGTGTTGAACGAGAAACTGGCGTGATGATCGTCGTGGAAAGGGCAGAGGCATTTGTGCTTCGATACCTGCATTCCCAGTCGCTCTGCGACCTCCTCTATTGGAAGGTCGCGGAGCTTTTGAATTTCATATTTTTCCATACAAAAGTCTTTTTTTACTTTTTCAGATACTCCTGCGTCTTGGTGTAAAGTCCTGTCTGGGCGCAGTAGGTGATAAACTCACGGTTCTTCCAAACGTAGAGTTGCTGCTTGGTGCCCTCCTTGCTCTTGCCAAGGCTCAGGCGCAATGCCTCCAGCTGTTGCTCGTTGAAGGAATTATCCAGACTGTCGAGCATATTCTTCGGTCCGCTCTTCAGGCGCTCCTCATCAGAGATTTCGCCGCCCTTAAACATATCGCCAAATACTTTTACCTTCGACCACAGGTCGTAGTAGCAAAACCACACCACGAAATCGCCTATGCTCTTCGACCACTGCTGGTCGTTCAGAATCCAAAGCACTGCCCCCTTCTTCCAAGCCGAAAAGATGCTGCGGTGGGAGAGCTCCCAAAGCATGTCATCATCGGCTAGGTCAGCAAGCTTCGCCATCTCCTCTGCCAACTGGTCTGCTACCTTGTTGAGCTGCTTCACCGTGAAGCTGCCCCGGCAGTTGTCCAGTCTGAGCAGGTAACTGTCTAGCTGCTCCATGAAATCCTGATTGTATTGACCCTGTCTTGGAATCCTGCCGCAGCGTGCGCCACGAGCCTTGTAGGCAAATGGGATGCGCCCGAAGAAACCATTGGTGAGGTCTTTCTTATAAAAAAGTCGGGCGGCATCGGGGGTAGAGGTAAAGGTGAGGTTCACCCGCAGCGTAGGGTTACCCGTCACGCCATCAGCCGTGGCACGCAGGGCACCAGCTCGCTGACAGTCGTAGATGTTTCTCACCATCTGGCTCACCTGCTTATGCCCGCCGCACATCTTGTCAGCCATCTCCACCTCAGGCAGGTTGAGGTATTGGGTGCGCTGCCCCAGCTTTTCCAGTGCCATGGCGTTTTGGATGAAGGCAGGGTTGGTAACGTCGGCAGGTGGAAACCAGAAGCTCACGTCCGGACGCTCAGGCTTCTCCTTGTTGGCACCCTTGGTCTTCATCTGTCGCTGCCAGTCTACGAGTTTCTTGAACTCAATTTCATCATGTTTGCGAAAAGGTCGCATGATAGCCTCTACAAGATGGCTCAATTGCGCCTTTCCGATGCCCGAAGGACCTATCAAATGCCCCATTTGGCCGCACATTTCATAAAATTTGTTGTCGCAATACATGAATCTTACGTCCGTGAGATGGGCTGCCAAGGCAGGAATTGCCATCGGAATGAGCACTTCTCGCATGTCTTTTGAGGCTTGTGAGAGGGCAAGTTTCACAAATTCTGTGCCTTTGCCCGGTTTCGGCATCGCAGGAGCGGTGCTGCTAAAAATATTGTAAATCATTGCTTTATAGAGAATTAAGTTAAACTTCTTGCTTGCGTGCAGTGGGCAAACCTATCAATCTCTCAATCTATCAGTTGTTTTTTTTAGGGGTGCACCTCCTTTTATTATATTATATAACTAATTAATAATCAATAAGTTATAAGTGTTAAGAAAGAGAGTTTTCACGAAACTGATATCCTTTTTCTAACTGATAGACTGATAGACTGATAGATTTTGCTCAGTGCGAATCGCCTTTCATATCGCCTTTCGTATTATCTTTTCATTTGGAAAGCCACGATGGCGTCCTTGGCGATACCAGCTTCCTTGTAGATAGCCTCGGCGATGTTTTCGCCCTCGTCGCTATACACTTTGAGTGTGAGCTGTATGGCGCCGTCTTTGGTCTTGCTCACTCTGCCGTGCGCCAGCTTCTTGATGAGCTGCGACTGCGGCTTCATCTTGGGCTTGGCCACGAAGTCGAAGGTGCCGTCGGTCATCTGCTGAGCGATGCCATGGCATCGGAATCGTGGCAACAGGCCTGCCACAGGCTCATCGGGCGAGAAGAGGAAGTACTTGCTCTCGTCGTAAGAAGCCATGCCGGAGAGCTGGATGTGCTGCTGGGCGGTTAAGAACTCGGAGTGCTGCTGGGCAGCGGTTAAGAACTGGGTGTGCTTCACACCGTTCATCTGAAAATTCTGATTGTTCATAATCTGAAAATTTTTGCGAGTAGAAGAGAGCCTTTTCAAGAAAAGAAAGGTGTCGACACTTATTTCCCGGGAACTCTCCCTCTGATAGACTCGTATCAACTCAGATTCAACAATTTGTTTTGTCCTTTCGACGGGTGCAAAGGTAGTAATAGATGGTGGATGGTCAAAAGGTGGTAGAAGGTACTTTCAAAAAAATAATTACCACCAAATTACCCGCTCACTTTCAGATAGTTAGCGAAAAAATGGTAATTTGTTGGTAATTTTCCGGGGGTAATCTTTATTTAATGTTCATGGTGAGCCAGACTTTTATCAGCTTTGCTTGCTCATCTGAGAGTTTGGTGATTTTGCTCAATTCCTTGTGGCTTTGTGAGGAGTTCCAATTTTCCTTGATCAAGTCTGCAAGTCTTGAGCTGGATGCTACATCGTGGCCCAGGGTTTTTAAATGACTGTTCAGAAGTCCAGCCACATTGCACACCAGCGTGATGTTGATAGAAGTGTTGTTTGAGCTGCTTTTGGGATGCTTTCGGGAGATTTCCTCTACCAGCTCCTCCTTCTCCAGCAAGTACTTCCACAGCTCTGCCCATTGGGGCCAGCAAGCCTTGAAAGCCTCCTTTCTGTTCCATTCCTTGGTGGCTTCCAGTATCCCGTAGAGCAGAGCCTCTTGCAGCGCCTCTTGCCGAGCGTCCGTCTTAGCCACCCCAGTGCTTCTGAATCGCTCTATCGGGTCGCCACGGCGGTAGATGGTCTCCTTGCCGGTGGATGGGTCTAACTTGTTGGCCTCTTCTCTTGACAGAATTTCTCGAAGAGGGGCTTGGCTTCTGGGTTGCGGTCTTGTGAGCTCATGATGGCTATCCAGATGTCCTGATATTTCTCAAACACCTCGTCGCCGGCTGCCATCAATCTTGCGAAAGTCAGGGCAGCTATCAGGGGAGGCAATTCCCTTTCCATTCCTATAGTTCTGCCTAGGCAGGCTGTATCTATAAGCAAGTCGGTCACCGCATAGCTCGCATCATCCAGGTCTTCGGCGAATCGGGCGAAGTATCGTTCGGTCTCATCCCAAGACAGGAGGTCTAGGTTGCGGAGTTTATCTGCCACATCGTCATTTGTTGTGTCAGAGGCTTTTTTTTCTCCCATTATTCGTAGGTATTGAGCCTGCTGTCTATAAATCGGTTCTTCTTTTCTGAGGTTCTTGCGCCTTCTGTCGTTTTGTGTCATGCTTTACCGTATGCTTTGTCCATGAATGATTGAGTGGATTGAATTGGGTCGCCATCGAAGAGCCCTATCTCGTGGTTCACATCCTCGATGTTTTTACGTTCCGCATCAGTCATCCGTTGCGTCTTGGCAGTTTTTCCTCCAAGCGTGATAGGGCGGGCGCCTATTGGCGATACCTGGATGCTGTCGGCATTTTCTGCGCAAAGTTTCATGTATTCTCTCTGTTTCTCGTCTTCTTCGTTGAAACTGAGTTTTTCTCCCTCAGACGATTCTTGTATGATAACGAGATTGGAATGAAACATTTCACGATAGATGATATTGGCACGTCTCATAGCTTCGGTTACTTTTGGGTCGTTGATTTGTGGGAACTTTACACACAGTTTATTGAAGCCACGTGGAAACTGCTTTCTGTCGCTCACTAAACTCCAGAAGTGCTTGTCATCGCGGATGGGCACCACTTTCACCAGGAGTCCATAGCGGGCAAAAGCCTTGCTCAGGGCACGGGCAAGTGAATCGGCCACGGTATCGGTCTTTTTGAAAACGGAAGATTTCACTTCGATGGCTACACGCTGATAGGTGCCGCGGTTGTCTATGATGATGTGAAGTGACTCGTAGTCGTCTTCTATCACGGCTTTATCCAAAAAGGGTTTCGGACGATGGCTTATGCTTCTACAGCGGGCTAGTTCCAGGATGGCAAATCCATCCTTCGGTGCAGAAGTGTATTTGTGGTAGAGCTTTTTCTTTCTGCTGCTGGTAAAGGTTAGCGTTGGTTTTACGCTAGCCGAATCAAAGGTAAAGGCTAGCTCAGTTTTTGCGCTAGCCGGGTTAACAGGAAAGGGACAACGTTCGGCAACCTGCTGATTTGGTTCGGCAACCTGCTGATTTGGTTCGGCAACCTGCTGATTTTGTTCGGCAACCTGCTGATTTTGTTCGGCAAGGAGCATCTGATAGTCATTTTCTAGCAGATAGTTGAGCAGTTCGCTCTTTTTCTCGAATGCCTGTCTTGGGTTAAAACTCTCCGATAGCTCGGGGAATAGGTTTATGGAGGAGTCTTTCTTCTCTATGACCTCAAACTCGTATCTATATAAAGCGTATTCCATGGCTTTTTTTGATTATTTTGTTTTATTATTTTTTATTAATTTGTGTTTAATGCAGTATTGATATGCCACATTTTAGACAACAAAAGTAATAAAAAATATTGAAAGTGATTAAATGTTTTACGTTCTTTAACTTAAAACTATTCAGCAATCTGATGAATCACATAGGTCACCACGCCCCAAACCATGAACCGGTTGGTTTCATCTACCCGGATAGGCGAGAAATCACTGTTCCATGGGATGAGCCAGCCAAAGGTTCCGCTTTCGTCCATTTTGAACTGTTTAATGGTGAATTCGCCATCTACGAAAGCTATCACAAAGTTGCCGTTAGAGGGTTCTATCTGCCGGTCAACCACAGCGAGGTCACCGTCAAAAATGCCTGCATCCTTCATGCTGTCGCCCGAAACACGCACGTAGAAAGTTGCCTCACGATGGCGAACCAGAATATCGTTGAGGTCTATTTCTCCCTCCATATAGTCTTGTGCCGGCGAAGGGAAGCCGGCTTTTACGCTTTGTTCAGCCAGCGGAATCGGCATTTTGGCTCCGAATTCCGCAGGGTGAAATGTCAGCTTTATATTATTTTCGTTATTCTTATTCATTTTCTTAGTTTATGCAGCCCATTTTTTGAAAGGGGCTAATTTTGCATCTCATTGGGTTTTTACCTTCAGTATTTCGTTGATGTTCGTTGTGAAACGTTTTGACATGTATTCCCGTTTCAAATCGAATTGGCAATCGGTGCCTTGTACGGCTTGACGGATGGTTCCATAGCCGTTCTTCCGGTTGATGGCATCGATGGCTTCCATCAGAGCCTTTTGCTTGCTTCGGTCGATAGGGTCGAAGAGGTCCTGCTGGCGAGGATGATCGGGGGAGATTTGCCACAGGATGACACCTGCCTTCTTGAAGTGAAACGACATGTCGGGGCGGTCAGCTCTGCTGTCTGTCATTGGTTTCGGATATTTGGCGCGGAGAATACTGAGAGCGGCGCCCACAATCTCGTCCTGCGCATTGGTGGCGATGGGTAGGGTGAGGGAGTCGTGAATGGTATATTCGGGTACGTTCTCATTGAATCTTGAGGTCCATGCAAATACCGTAATGCCCTGGCATACGCTACCTTGTCTCCTTAATTTCTCTGTACAGCGTACTGCGAAATTAGCCACGGCTTCTTCTATCACGTTCTTGTCAGTAATGCCCTCGTCGGCAAAACTCCTGCTGGTGCAGATGCTCTTCTTCTGCGGCAGTTCCTCGATGCTGATGCAGCTCTCGCCATTCAGTTCCTTCCAGGTCCTCACGGTAGTGATGTTGAAATGGCTGCGCACCCAACTCTCTTTCTTATCGGCAAACTGGGCGGCAGTTCTGATTCCCATATAGTCGAGTTTCCGGGCTATCTGCCTGCCTATTCCCCATACATCTTCTATCGGGAACAGAGCCAGAGCCTTGTGTCTCCGCTCTTCCGTATCGATGAGGCAGCAGCCCTGATAGCCCTTGTATTTCTTGGCGAACTTAGAACCGATTTTTGCCAAGGTTTTCGTTTCGGCAATGCCGATGGAGATAGGGATTCCCACGGCTCGGAGCACATCGGCAGAAATCCTGGCACCATATTGGTGGAGCAAAGGATCTGATGTTGCAGAAGTAACGTTTTCCTTCGGATATTCCTTGAAGAAACGTTCTGCCATGGAATGATCTGTTTCAAAAAAGCTCTTTGCCATGGAATGATCCACTTCGAAGAAACTCTCATCGATGGAGTACTGGTCGATGCGGGGCGAATAGTGCGACAGCATCGACATCACCCTGTTGGAAAGCGAGCCATAGAGCGTATAGTTGCTGGAGAAGATAGCCACGCCTTCAGCCTCCAGTTTTTCCTTTACCTGATAGAAAGGGTCGCCCATCTTATAGCCCAGAGCCTTGGCTTCTTCAGAGCGTGCGATGACGCACCCGTCGTTGTTACTCAAGACAACCACGGGCTTCCCAACCAGATCGGGGCGAAACACTCGTTCGCACGAACAGTAGAAGTTGTTGCAATCTGCCAATCCTATCATTTTTTCAATATAATCCACTAATTCTTGTATAACTGAACTTCCTCAAGTTTTACCCCATACGCCCTGCAAGGGCAGAAGCTCCTAGCCCAGGGCATCGCCCTGGGTAATTACGGGCGCAAGTTTGTCGCCCTGTAAGGGCAAAAGCTTTAAAACTCCAGACAAAGCATAAAGCTTTTGCCCTTACAGGGCGCCTTACTGATTGCCATTATACCCAGGGCGATGCCCTGGGCTAGGAGCTTTTGGGCCTTCAGCCCGTACTTGAACCACATGCGAAAGTTCATTCCACTAATCCTTATATAATCTGCAAAATTACGAAAAATAATCCGAAACCTATTACCTTTTATCCTTGTTTTTTGGTTGTTCCGTAATTTTTTCTTAACTTTGTGCCCATAATTTAGATTAGAATAATCGTAAAATCAAAACGATATGAAAGATATGTTATCATTGAGTCAAGAGCGATTCTCGGCTCGTAAGTTTACCTCTGAGGCTGTGAGCCAGGAGGATTTGGATTATATCATGCAGTGCGTGCAGTTGGCACCATCAGCAGTTAACAGACAGCCTTGGCTCTGGCTTATCGTCCGTTCTGCAGAGGCTAAGGAGAAATTGCAGGAATGCTACGATCGTGAGTGGTTTAAGACGGCTCCCATGTATATCGTGGGCATGAAAAACGTGAATGAAAACTGGGTTCGCAGATATGATGAGAAGCCTCATGGAGATATTGATGTAGCCATCGCTACTGAGCATCTTTGTCTGGCAGCCACCGAGCGTGGACTTGGAACCTGCTGGGTATGCAATTACGATACCGATAAGATGCAGCAGCTCTTCCCTCGTGAGGGCTACGAGGCAGTTGTTATTATTCCTATCGGGCATATTGCAGAAGATTGTCCTCATGCCGAGAAGAAGCGCAAGGACATGAGCGAGATAGTAGAAGAAATCTAGGATAAAAATGGAAGCAAAATGGAAATGGCTTCCCTTTTCGCCATACATGCCGGGTACGACATATTAACATGAATATGAAAAGAATAAGAAAGATATTAATAGGTGGAATCATGATGATTCCTGCCCCTGTCTTTTCGCAGAATATGATGATGACCATGGGGCAGAATACAACGGTTCCTGTAGAGCAGACTACCCATTACAAGCGCTATCATGGTGATGGAATCGATGATGTCCTGCGCCTGGTGCCAACGGCATCTGTCTTCGGACTGAAGATGCTGGGCGTGGAGGCTGAGAGTTCCTGGAAGCGAAGGATTGCTGTTTCGGTGCTCTCGTTCGGCGTCAATGCGGCTGTAACCTATTCGCTCAAGAAGTCGATACACAAGATGAGACCTGATGGGACTGATAACGAGTCGTTTCCTTCCGGACATACCTCTGTGGCTTTCTGCGGTGCCACCACATTGATGCACGAATATCGCAAGGTTTCTCCTTGGATTGGTGTGGCGGGCTATGCTGTGGCTACGGGAGTGGCTGTGGATAGAGTGCGCCGCAATCGCCATCATTGGGAAGATGTCGTGGCGGGTGCTGCCATAGGTGTAGCCTCAGCAGAAGCCGGCTATCTGATAGGCGACTGGATTCTGGGAAAGAATAAGAAGAAAGGAAAGGAGAGGGATGGAGAGAATGAGAAGGATATTAACGACAATATCAGTCTTTCGGTAGCTCCGACAGGTATTGATTTAGCTATCAGATTGTTCTAGTTATCACTCCCTGCGGTCGTTCGGGAAGTTAAGAGATTCTAGTTTCGCATGTAAGCTCCACACGCCCTGAAAGGGCAGAAGCTCCTAGCCCAGGGCATCGCCCTGGGTAATTACGGACACAAACCTGTCGCCCTGTAAGGGCAAAAGCTTTAAAACTCCAGACAAAGCATAAAGCTTTTGCCCTTACAGGGCGCCTTACTGATTGCCATTATACCCAGGGCGATGCCCTGGGCTAGGAGCTTTTGGGCCTTCAGCCCGTTCTTGAACCACAGGCGAAATTATTTCTCCATTCCTCCTGTCTGGATTCCCTGTTGCTCTTCCTGGAAGTCATTCTTGATGTTTGACTTCGCCTGCTGGAATTGCTTCTTGGTGTTTCCGAACTTCCATGTCAGGGTAAGACTGATCTGGCGCAATGGCACCTTTATCTTCATGTTCTGTACGTAGTCCGAACCCACGGTCTTCTGCTTGATGTTGAGCTTATCGTCGGTAGGAGTGAGGAACATCAGACTCAGGTCAAGCTTATCCTTCACGATAGATTTGGAGAGGGTGGTATAGAATAACGACATACCGCTCTGATAGCCCTGCAGATTATGCTGCTTGGTCTGGATGATGCTACCCACGGTCCATTGCAGTTCCCAAGGCAGGGTCTGTTGCAGATTGATCATCGTGCTGCTGTTCCATCCGTTGTTCTTCCATCCCAGGGCATCGCTGCGCAAATCGTTGTAGCTCAAACTCTCGTTCAGCATCAGTCTTGTCTTCTTGAACATCAGCCAATTGATGAATACATTCATGCTGGCGTTGCGGGTCTTCGAAACATTGCCGTAGGTGGTGTTGAGCAGGTTGTCGGCATCGAGGAAGGAATACTGCTCTATCTTGTTGTCGCAGAATCCGTAACCCAGGGTGGTGCTCAACATGAATCGCTGGTTATAGTAATTGAATACCATGTGCAGCTGATGCGACTTCACCACGTCGAGGTCTGTATTACCATAGGAGATGGCAGTAGGATTACTGCGGTCTACGTATGGATTCAGATAGGTGATTCCAGGACGAGTGATGCGCAGCTGATAGTTCATTCCGATGTTCATGCCTGGAGCGATGTTGTAGGAAAGGCTGGCGCTAGGTACGAGATTGCCGTACTGCTTGTCGAAGTCATCGCCCTTGCCCTGTTCAAACTTCACCTTTTCCCAGGTCTGCTCGTAGCGGGTTCCCATCATCGTTCCCCATTTTCCGAAGTTTCCTTTCCATTCCGCGTATGCAGCCAGAATATTCTGGTTGTTCTTGTATTCCATGCTGTTGTCTGGATTCAGCGTTTCGGTCTTATCTGCTGCCACATCGTAGTAGCGGGAATCGCTCTTGTTGGTGCGGGCGATGTACTTGGCGCCGAAGTTCAAGCGCTGTGTCTCGCTGAGCGAGTGGGTGAAGTCTGCCTGGAAGGTGTGCTCTGTGCCACGGGTTTTGCTCTTGGAGAGCAGGTCGTGGAGTTGAATCCCCGTTACCTGACTGATGTCATCGTAGAACGTATAGTTGTCGAGATGGGTAGGGTTGGTGCTGAAGAGATAACTGAGGATGAGATAGTTGGTGCGCTCCTTGTTGAAGAATCTCTGATAGTCGATGCTTCCATTGAAAGAAGTGTTGTCCAGATCCTGCTTCATCTCGTTGCCGTATTCGAAGCCCTTGCCATAGATGCCGCCAGACATCTGGGTAAGCGGATGACCGTTTAGCTTCTGCCCGAAGGTGGTCAAGCCAGCCGTGGCGCTGATGTTGCTCAGCGAATCGAGTTCATAGCTGAGACTGATGTTACCCATCGAGAACGGCTGCTTCATGTCTGATTTCTGATAGTAGTTCATCAGGCTGCCGTCTTTCTGCGTACGGTCGAAGGAGATGGTTGTTCCGTTCATCTTCTGATAGTTGTACATACCGTTGGCACTGTAGGTGAGTTTGCCCTGCTGACCGCTGATGAGGGCAGAGATGCTCTGCGCCTGATTGCCGGCAGTGGCACTGATGTTGCCGTTATATCCATTGCTGAGGTCGCTGCTTCCAGCTCCGCTCAAGGTCTGCTTGTTGAGTACGATGTTGAGCACGCCGCCCGTTCCTTCTGCATCATATTTGGCTCCCGGATTGGTGATTACCTCTATGTTCTTGACCATGGTTGCCGGCATCGCCTTGAATATCTGCGATGGGTTGGCAGAGAACATGGGATTTGGCTTTCCGTCTACGTATACCTTGAAGCTGGAAGAACCATTCACGGTGATGTTGTCCTGTCCGTCTACGGTTACCATCGGAACCTTGCGCAGCATATCGAGTACGGTAGAAGCCTTGGCATCGGCATCCTGTTCTACGTTGTAGGTCATCTTGTCGGTCTCCATCTTTACCAGAGGCTTGGAGGCAACCACGGTTACAGCATCCAGGTCCATATCCTTCAAGATGGAATCGGTAGCCTCAACCTGGTTCTGTGCGAAACTTTCGAGCGAACATACGAGCAAAGAACTCAGTAATATCATATTTTTCTTTTTCATAACAATCTTTTTTTTTAGTTTTAATACTCCTTGATTCTTTTATTTTCTTTGTCATTTTTTCTGTTTGACGATGCAAAGATAAATGGATTTTTTGGAATGACAATAGCAGGAATAGGGGTTTAACACAACTATAACTTTCTGAAAGCTCTTCTTAACGTTCAGATAACATAAAAACAGAATTAACCCGACGAAAAGCAGAAAATGTAAGCGAAAGTTTCGCTTATCTCAACTTTTATTTGTAATTTCGCAGAAAATTTAATATAATTGAAATAAATCATGATAAAAACAACAAGAAAGAACCTTTGGGCTCTCACTTTCAGTGCAGCTCTCTGTGCTTCGCTTTCTGCCAATGCCGAGACTATCGAGGTGCAGAAACTGAAGCATGTGGGACCATTCCCTGTGTCCACACCCTGGATGGCAGACAGCGTAAATGTGAAGGGAGAAAAGTTTGCAATGGAGGGGGTATTAGACTCTCCATTATCGTTCAACCTATTGAATAATGGCAAGGAAGTGGCTGCTTCTCAGCTCTTGGCTGATAATGCCAAGCAGAATGCACTCCATCTGGCTTCCTTCACCGTATCTAACACCAGCCGTACCAAGGCTACTGTAGAGGTAAAAGGATTGAAGCAATACCGCCTCTTCGTAGATGGCGAGCAGGTGAAGGTGAATGGGGACAAGGCTGAGACCGTCTTGCTGCCTTCTACCCATACTGTGGTCATCAAATATCTCACCGCATCTGATTCGTCTTCCGATAAGACTGCAGACAAGGATGCTGCCAAGGATTTCAAGGTGAGCGTTACTGCTGCCGATGGCAAGCAGCTGAGCGTGGGCGAGGCTTCTGTCAATACCAAGCGCGCCTTTAATATATATGATGTAATCTGCATGCCTAACTATTCAAGTGTGGCACTTTCGCCAAATGGCAAGTTTATGATTGTGCGCAAGACTTGGGTGGACCGTCAGGGCAAGAACCATAGCATCAACGAGCTGAGAAACAGCCAGACCAACAAGGTCGTTGCTTCCTTTGAGGAGAACGTAAGATGGATGCCTCGCACCAACAAGATGTACTTTACCGAGAAGGCGGGCGACAATGCCATCGCCGGTGAAGGAAAGGCAGACGGAGCCATGCAGCTTATCACCATCAATCCGCTGAATATGGAGCGCGAGGTGATGGCGGCTAATATTCCGGAAGGCTGGTTCCAGTTTACTCCTGATGAAAAATCGCTTATCTACACGCTTTATACAGAAGGCAGAAAGCAGGATGCTCAGGTGTTTGATGTAAAGGAGCCTGATGACCGACAGCCAGGATGGAGAAACCGCAGCTATCTTGCCAAGTATGATTTGGCATCGGGCATCCTCCAGCCGCTTACTTTCGGCTATCACAATGTTTATCTCAATGATATCTCTGCCGACTCCCGCTATCTGCTCATCGGCAAGAGCGAGGAGCGTCTTACCAAGCGTCCAACAACGGTCAATTCCCTCTATCGTCTCAATCTGAACGATATGAGCGTGGAGACTTTGGTAGAGAAGGGAGAATTCATCAATAGTGCCCAGTTCTCGCCAGACGGCAAGAGCATCCTCATAACCGGTTCGCCTGAGGCTTTCAATGGCATCGGAAAGAATGTAGAAGAGGGACAGACACCAAGCATGATAGATACACAGCTCTATCTGATGACTTTGGCAGACAAGAAGGTGAAACCGATGACCAGGGATTTCAATCCTAACGTGCAGAGCGTGGATTGGAGCAAGGTGGATGGAAACATCTATTTTACTGCCGAGGATAAAGACTGCATGCATCTCTTCCAGCTCAATCCTAAGACCGGAAAGTTCACTCTCCTGAAGTCTCCGGAAGAGAACATCAAGAGCTTCTCCATTGCAGCGGCTGCTCCGGAAATGGCGTTCTCTGGTCAGAGTGCTTCCAATGCCGACCGTCTCTACAAGATGAATACCAAGGCACAGAAGGCTCTGCTGGTGGATGATCTCAGCGCCCGACTGCTGAAGGACATCGAGCTGGGCGAATGCAAGGCATGGAACTATGTGAACTCTCGTGGCGATACACTCTGCTGCCGTTACTATCTGCCTCCTCACTTCGATGCTGCGAAGAAATATCCTATGATTGTGAATTACTACGGCGGTTGCAGTCCTACCACCCGTATGTTCCAGAGTCGCTATCCTCATCATGTATATGCAGCGATGGGATATGTTGTTCTGGTGGTTAATCCTAGCGGTGCTACCGGTTTCGGTCAGAAGTTCTCTGCCCGCCACGTGGATACGGCAGGCGAGGGCGTGGCAGAAGATATCATTGCCAGCACACAGGCTTTCTGCAAGGAACATAACTTCGTGAACAGTAAGAAGATAGGATGCATCGGTGCAAGCTATGGTGGATTCATGACCCAGTACTTACAGACCAAGACCGACCTCTTTGCTGCAGCCATCTCTCATGCCGGTATCAGCGATCATACCAGCTATTGGGGCGAGGGTTATTGGGGCTACAGCTATAGCGAAGTTTCCATGGCGAATGAGTATCCTTGGACCAACAAGCATCTCTTCGTTGATCAGAGTCCGCTCTACAATGCTGATAAGATTCATACACCATTGCTCTTTGTGCATGGTACTGCCGATAACAATGTACCAGTGGGCGAGAGTATCCAGCTCTATAATGCATTGAAGCTCCTCGGCCGTCCAACAGCGATGGTATTGGTAAAAGACCAGGACCATCACATCATAGACTATGAGAAGCGCCTCAAGTGGCAAGATACTATCTTCGCCTGGTTTGCCAAGTGGTTACAGGATGATGCCAGTTGGTGGAACGATATGTACGGCACCGAGAAGATGTAATTTCTCTTCTGCCTTCTTCACGCTTCCTGATTCCAGAATCAGCTGTTTCACTTCTTCGTAGTCCGTATATTGCGGATTGCGTTCCATGAAGATGCGGCAGGCACGGTCGATGAGTTTATGGTTGATGAGTTTGGCATTCACCATCTTGTTGCCTTCCACCCGTCCTTGCCTGATCTGAAGGGAAGTGCTTATCATGTCCAGAATCATCTTCTGCGATGATCCTGCTTTCATGCGAGTGCTTCCCGTTACGAATTCCGGTCCCGTGATGACTTCTACGGGATAATCGGCTGCTTGGGCGATGGGAGCGTGGGGATTGTTGACGATGCACCCCGTAGGAATGCCTGCCTTCTTGCAATGCTGCAAGATGGAAAGCACGAAGGGGGTTGTGCCGCTGGCAGAAAAACCGAGTACGAAATCCTGCTTTGAGATATGTTTATCGCAGAGCTGGTTCCAACCATTCTCCAGGTCGTCTTCTCTGGATTCTCTGGTTTGCGTAAGGCAGCCGATGCCTCCAGGGAAGATGGCTTGTATCTGCGAACCGTCGATGCCATAGGTGTTCTGCACCTCGATGGTATCGAGGGTAGCCAGTCTTCCGCCCGTTCCGCAACCGGCATAGAAGAGTCTTCCGCCCTTCTTCAGCTGCCCTTCGATGGCGGAAATCAGTTGGTTGATGGCAGGCAAAGCTTGTTCTATCGCCAGCGCCACCTTCTTGTTTTCTTCATTGATATGAGTGGTGAGTTCAGCTACGCTCATCTTTTCCAGATGTTCGTAGAGCGAGCTCTGCTCTGTTATTCTCTTTTCTTCTTTATTTGGCATATTACTTTATCTTTAGGGTGTATCGTTCGATGGGCTCTAACTTTCGTTTATAGTATTCTTCCTCCAGTATTGGGAGGATAATGAATCACATATTTAAGATCCATCGTTTTCTTCTTTCTGTTTAGCGATACAAAGATAATCTTTTATTCTTAAACTACCAAGTAAAAATGGCACTAATATGGATGAGTGTTGTTATTGAAATCTGCTCTTACGGTTAATTTTCTGTAAATAAACAATACCATAGAGTTGTAATCAAATAAAATCATGTACTTTTGCAGACGAATATTCAGAATAGCTTATGAATAAAGAAATAGAAGATTTCTTCCTCCATTCCAACGAGGTGAATCATATCAACAGAGAAGATTACGAGAAGATAGAATTATTGGTGAATGCGGCAAAAGCTTTTGCCCGCAGCACCTACCAGTGTGTCTATATCATCGACTATTTTCATCAGGACTTCATCTATGCATCAGATAACCTCGCTTATCTCTGCGGATTGGAACCGGAGCAGTTGATGGAGGCTGGTTATCAGATGTATATCGACCATGTTCCGGATGCTGACCTGCAGATGCTGCTCGAAGTGAACAAAAAAGGTTTTGATCTTTTCAACGAATTGCCTGTGGGCGACCGTCTGGACTATACCATCTCGTACGACTTTCATCTTACCAATGGCAGACATAGCCGATTGATTCATCATCACCTCACTCCGATACTTCTTTCTGATGATGGAAGAATCTGGCTTGCCCTCTGCACCGTATCATTGGCAGCAACCGATGAACTGGGACATATCATCATGCAGAAGAATGGTGAGCGTAGCTATTTTGAATATTCCACGTTACGTCATAAGTGGGAAAAGAAAGAAGGCATAACCTTGAGCGAGACTGAGAGAGATGTTTTGAGATTGTCTGCCCAAGGTTACACGATGAATGATATTGCCGACCGACTATGCAAATCGGTTGACACTATAAAGGCTTGCAAGCGCAACCTTTTCGCCAAGATGGGCGTGAAGAACATTGCCGAAGCGCTGTTTCATGCCACGAACTATCAGATGATATAATCGCAATCATATCTCTTCCAACAATGGCGAGAGATAGAACTTGGGGAAGTATTTCACCTCCTTGCCTTCCGCAAGGTTTGCGAGAATGTTGGCACAGTAGCCGGCGGCAATATATGCCCCGATGCCCAGTTGCGGGAAAGACTCCTCAGAATAATGTCTGATGGCTTCATCTATCCAAGGCAAGGGCATCTGCCAGAACATACCGTACTGCGAGATATACTTGCCCAGTGAGCAACGGAAATCATCCGTTCCTTTTTTCACTACTTCGCTGAATGGATAGCCTTTCGGTTTCTCTACAGCGAGAA